>MDTB01169773.1_pt1 | contig 12203 bp, 4 predicted proteins | sample 811161 | NCBI WGS metagenome assembly MDTB01 (sample SAMN05326650, study PRJNA326480) | marine metagenome | isolation source: seawater | place: Mediterranean Sea | collected 2009 | reverse complement strand
TAGATATGCCTCTATCGTCTGCACGTCTGTCCAATGTTGCCAATGGTAAAGATATTTTTAGGCAATAATTAATTAATACAAGTAAAAACAAAAAAACAACAAAACTTCAATGAGATGATGAGAAAACATATATTGAGTTATTTTTTGTATTCTAATTTCCATTTCAAGTACGGTATAGTACAGTATCAAAAATGACATCATTTGATAGAAATTTCATGCTGTGTGTATGTTAATCTATTAATACATGTACACATCATTGGGGTTTTATAATATTATTGAAAATAATATATTTTTTTTTCGTCCTCGATTAATTTGAGCCATTGGTTAATTGGTTTTGCAGCTTTTTTTGTTGGTATAAAATAAAAATAGTAGGATATATGTGTGTGTCTGACATCTACAGGCATCGAATAAACTTATATATATATTCAAAGAACATTTAATATTTTTTGCCATTCATATATATATATATGTATATTGATAATATATAGTTAGGGAAAATTTGTTGAAAGTACATAATATACGTTAATTGTAAAATATTTTTTTTAACTATTTGCAACATTTAGAAAAAAAAAAGTGATATAGAAAGATGCCGCTAAATGACCAATTATTATCACAAATTGAACAAGCGTTGTTGTCCTTGACAGCACCAAATACAACAATAGTTAGGCAAGGGGAGAAATACTTGAAAGAATTCATGAAAAACCAAATGTCTATACTAGGATTTTTGACGCATATACAACGTTCGCAACAGGTAGCCGTCAGGCAATTGGCAGCAGTATTGTTGCGGATGAATATTAATAAACATTGGCCAAATTTGTCAAAAGAGTTGCAAGAAAATTTAAAAGCTACATTAATAAATTTATTGATGCAAGAAGTACATAAATTACCACGAAGAGCCATTGCAAGTGTTATTAGTCGCTTAGCAAAACATCAGTTACCGAACGATGGTTGGCCAGAATTATTAAATTGCATGTCTACATGTGCAAATCATGAAAATGAACAACTTCGTGAAGTTTCTGTTTTATTAGTATATCAGCAATACGAAACAATAGGAAAATCAGTTCAAAAACATTTGGATTCGTTTGCTACTTTGTTTAACTCAGGTTTGCAAGATTCAAGCGTAGCAGTGCGTCTTATGACATTAAAAGCATGTGGTGCAATCATTAATTATTTAGCTGCAGACAATGTAGTAATAAAATTTCAACATTTAATTCCATTAATGTTGAAAGTTATTGAAGAGTGTGTAAGCAGTGGATCAGATGATATTGCTGTTCAAGCATTAGAAGTTTTTGGTGATATGGCACAAAGTCCATGCCCTATATTAAAACCATTCATTGAAATGATTATTGTATCTATTTTACGCATCAGCTCCAATCCAGATGCGGAATTGCCAACACGAGATGCAGCACTTACTATTATTACAAATTTAGCAAATTTCAAACCTAAAACCATTTCTAAAATGAACGTTGTGCCACAAATCGTTCAAACTTTGTTAAAAATTAATATGGAACCGATTGAGGATGATGTGGATCCTTTTGCATTGGACACGAGTAATAATAATTGTTGTGGTGGACCAGAAGATGATAGCGAAGAAAATGATTTTTTCGATACCTCATTAACTGTTCATAGGATGTCAAATGTATGTCTCGATAGTATAGCCATTGCATTACCGGATAAATGTATTTACCCAGCATCCGTAGAAGTATCCATGAAAGCAATTATGTCTCAAGATTATCATAGCAAACGCGCCGGTTTGAATGTGTTAGGTATTATATCACAAGGCTGTGCGCATAGTTTAGTCGATGACGTACCAAAGTTACTACCATTGATAGTCCAATGTGTGGAATGTCCAGATTTAGATGTCCAACAACATGTATGTTACACGTTGGGACAATGGGCAACATATATGAAGGAAGAAATGGGGGAACATCATGAATTATTAATGCCAGTAGTTTTTCATCTCTTAAACAATGGGGGAACACATTTTAAAATACAAAGTGGTAGTCTATACCTTGTTGAATGTGTAAGTGAAGCAATGGGGCAAGATTTAATTGTTCAATATACACAAACGTTAATGAATGGGTTGTCAACCCTTGTAGAAACGGCACCATCTTTGGTGATCAAATCAAAGGCTATGGCGGCCATTACCTCAATAGTTATTGCAAATGAAGATAAAATTGTTCCTTATTTTGATAACATCCTGCCACTTCTTGAAAAGTGTTTTGCTGTGAATGAAGGAGAGAATTATTTGAAACTACGAGGCGAAGCATTGGCATGTTTGGGTTTTTTTGCCGAGTATAGTGGTCCGAATAAATTCAATCCAATCTCTAGTCAATCGATAGAAATTGCAACGGAAATGTTAAAAGTAATGGATCCAGAGATCGATGAATATGTATTTTCCTTTTTAGGTTGTATTGCAGCATGTTTAAAAGATGATTTTGAGCCACATATTGGAAGCGTTGTTGAAATATTATTGGAAAAAGCTGCAACGGAGGATGGTTTAGATGTATATAGAAAGAAAATGATTAATGAAGATGGTGGTGAGATAAAATTTAGCACTCCTGACGATAATGAAAATGCGGTTGTTGCTAATAATGGTGGTGAAAATACTGGTGTAAATAGAAAAATTGAAGATGCATATGCTGAAGAATATGACGATGCGGAGGGCGAGGTCCATGTTCGTATACATACAAGCTTGTTAGAAATGCAGATCTCTGCATTAGATTGTCTAGGGAAAATTTTAGTCCATTGTTTTCGTGCTGCAATGCCATTGCTACAAAATATTTTAGCTGTTGTGGTAGATATAACGACCCATTTTCATGAAGATTTAAGAACGAAAGCAGTACAATGTTTACAAAATTGTGTACTGGCACAATATGAGCTGATATGTGTTGCACATAATGTTGATCCAAATGTAACTCCAAACGAATTGCATGACACAACAAAAGAACTATTGCAACACATTATACCAGTGATATTGTACATAATGAGTTCAGATGTTGACAATGAAGCGGCTGCGGCGTGTGTTGAATGTTATATGAATTTTGTACAACGTTTAGGTCCAATATGTTTTATCGTCAAAGGGAAAAATTTAATTGACCCTATCATGCAACAATTATTATTATTTGTTCAAGGTAAAGGGAATTGTCAACTATATAATGAATATGAAGACGAAGAGGATGATGACGATGACGAATATGCAGATCATGACCATATGCTAATGGATGCAGTTACGGATTTAATTGGTGCTTTTGCTGGCGCACTTGGGCCTCACTTTGGAAAATACGTTAACCCATTTTTTGGACATTTGATAAAGTTTTTAAAACCAACCAAACCAGCATCTGATCGTTCCATGGTTGTTGGTTGTTTTGCTGAAATTGTGGATGGGTTGAAAACAGCAATTGCACCGTATGTTTCTGATTTATTACAAATAGCAAGCACAGCAATACAAGATCCAGAACCAAAAGTTCAACGTAATGCATGTTTTTTAATCGGTGTATTAGTGACACACGCTCCAGAGAACAGTGTCATTTTCCAGAATTTAGATCAAGTTATAATGTCTTTAAACCCTTTTTTTAATATAAAATCAAGTGGTAAACTACGTAATGAAGATGCTGCACTAATTGATAATGCATGTTCGGCGCTTGCTAGGATTATTACCCGTGCACATAGTGGAATTAATATGGAAGAGATTTTACCAGTATTTTTGCGATCCTTGCCATTAAGAGAGGATCATGAGGAAGATCTACCTGTCTATCAGTGTATATTTACATTAGTGTCTGTGCAAAATACGTTAATATGTGTGAAACATAAGGGTGAGTTGTTGCGGATAATAAATGAAGTATGTGTTGAAAATTCACCAGTTGATAACGAAATTTTGCAACAGTTGATGATGTTAAAAAATGCAATTTAACAAAGAGAGAGAGAGATTTAAAAAACTATTTTTTTTTGGATCATCTAATCTGGAGATTATTTTTACGTCGTACTTCGTACGAGCGTACTTCGTATGCATACATCATATTATTACTTTAATATATTAGATTAGGAGTAAAGAGAAAATTTTTACTCGTATATTACTATATTATACGAAAAACAAGTTTCGTATTTTTATTATATTGACATAATATATATAGAGAACGATATCGCTATTTACGACTACCGGTACCAAATTTCATAATGCTTTTAAACTCGCTAAAATACTTGCTGCTGCTACCATTTGCTCTTGTTGGTTTATCCATATCGTTGCCGTGGTAATTATTAATACTTTTCCCTTTACTTTCTCGTGAGAAAATGAAATTTCTTGCCTCCTGTTTCATTTTTGAAGCGGTCACAGTTTGTTTTGAATCTTCTCCCATATTTTCTAATTTGGAAACTAAATGTTTCTGATTATCATCTACTTGTTCTTTGTCTACTACTACTTGATCAATTTCTGTTGATTTTTTGACATCAAGTTTTTCAAGTAATTGCTCTTTCCGGAATTCTAATTTTTTCTCACTTGCATTTGCTCGCTCATCTTCTTTAGCAATTAAAAATGCTTCACGAGCTAATAAGAGGTAACCTTGCTTTTCTAAACCTTTGCCTAATTCTTTACAAATCAAGCGTATCTGAGGGTCCATTGGAGACAATCTTGCCATAGCGAGAGTCAAAGCATCTCGATACAAACGAACAGTTAAGTACACGTTGATGGCTTCACGAGTCTTTGAGATTGATAAGTAATATAATACAGCATTATGTACATCCCCCTTGTCCTCTAATTGTTTTGCATACGCTTCAACGGCACTTTCCCATAACGCTTTGCCACCAGACATACTTAGTGCTACAAAATTTGCTGTCAAACGTTGTTCTTTTATCATGCGCTTTATAACAATGTTTATATCCCCTCGCCATATCTCTAGCGATCTTCCCGCTTCATATGCTCCACGTGTTCGGTGACTTTCTATTTGTTTATTCAGTATAATTTCATTTCTTTCCACAGCATGCCAAATATTATTATAAGATTTATTATCTGTCACAGTTTGCTGGTCCAATGCCTTAATCAAGCGCAATAAATCATCGTTTTCGCCTTTTAATAACGGTAAAATAGTAGATTTAGATTTTTTCTTGCTATTTGTATTACCACGTTTTGGGCTAGATTTATTTTTAACTCCAGCGGTGTCAGCATGATTAAGTTTGCTACTTGCGCCAGTTTGTGCACTTACAACTTTATTATTTTTCAGACGTTTCAAAAATTTTTTATGATAAACCGAATCTTTTTCAGGCGGTATGGTATCATCACCGTTATTGTAAATATCCCATACAACAATGCTTTGATCATCTGAACCAGTATAAAGCATACATTGATTTATAGTTGACCATACGATCGATCGTAATGGTACACCATGGGAACCTCTACAATTTCCTATTGGTTCTTGTTTCAATACATCCCATACATTTGCTGTACCATCTTTTGAAGCTGATGCTAGTAATACATCTTGTTTGTTTGGGTGCCAGGCAAGTTTGGCTACTGGTTTTTGATGCCCAACAAACGTGGCAACATCGCTAACAATGCTTGATGAAGGCAATTCAAGAGCTTCCGTTTGGTTGGGGAAACCAACAGAAAAAACTCTGACAGTGCGATCGTTAGATGCTGTAGCAAATAAATAATGCAATTGATTGTTCATATCAACTAGATAATTAAACCATTGTATATCATTTATCTTTTGGTTTTGATAATGCAACTGTGACAACATATCCATTTCTAATGTTGAAGCAGAAAAATTCATCGTAGTTTTCATTTTAATCATCTTTACAGTACCATCTTTATATCCAATTGCAAGAATTTCATATTTATCCTTAGAAACTGTTGATAACGACTCATTAACATCAACATTAGAATTCCATGAAAAACTGGATATGCTATCACTATCAATATAATTGTCGCGTGAAGCTAAAATATTGCTAATATTTACAACTTTCACATTATTATTATTAAATATCTTTTTCTTCTTGTTGTTTTTAAATATAGTATCGTTTTGTATATGGAATTCAAGTAAGTCGCCACCCTCAGAACATGCATATAGTGTATTCTTGCTTCTAAATTCTATATGCCTTATGCTATTGTTTATTTCACTACGAAATGGAGTATTTTTGTCTTTCAATACATCAAATATGCCAACGCTACCATCAGCTGTGCCATATGCAACAAAACCATCGTTTGTAGGATGCCAACAAACGCATGTAACTTCAGATTGCAAGCCACTCCAATGCGTTGTCGATCTACGAAAATCATTTTCATCAGATGTATCCCATACGCGAATGGTACGATCTCCTACAGCTACTGCACATAAATTTGGAGTTAATTTTGAAAAATTCATATCATATACATAACCACCAAATCCAGGCATTTCGCGAATTGGTAATTTCTTCCTCCATGCTATAATTTTTCGATCCATTGAGTTAGTTATAAATGAAAAAGGCAATTTTCTAGTTTTAACATCGATGAAATTATTCACTAAAATGTCGAATACAGGTCGATTGTGGCCACATTTATTATTGTTATTACTATTATTTAAATGTTTTGGACTAGTATTTGTTCGAACATTGCTATCATTAGTATTATGACCATTCCACTTCCATGGCCAAAATAATATTTCCCCCATGTAAGAACTTGACAATATCCCAACCTCATCGATATTCGAATTAAATTCTATCGGTGCAAATGCAGCAGTCAACCATAGCCTATCTGATTGGCTACTTGTTATAGGTCTGCCACCATTATATCGATTATTATTCCGTTTCTTCTTGCTATTATTGTTATTGTTTCCACCGGGCAAAGGTAATGTTAAAGTATCAATAATATTCCATGAACTAGTATCCCATAAATTGATCGCACGATCTCTTGATGATGTCAATAATAATTTAGGAACATCGCCGTATTTTACATTCATATGCTCACGAGCATTTACAATTGTACTTTTGTATAATTTTTGCAACTCTTTTGAAATTTCATTTTTATTTACATTTTTTTGCAACTCTCGTAATTGATTGGGAGTATAAATGACTTTACCTTCTTCGGTAGTCACAGGTGTTATGGAAACGTTGTTGTTATTATTCGTGGTCATCTCTTCAGTAATTTGTTTTTGCATTCGATGTTTCTGAATATTCTCATTGTATGAATTTAAGTAATCTTGACGTTTGCTATTGATTCTATCTCTAATTGCTGGGTTCAAAAACGCCAAACCTTGAATTTCTTGTTTATGACCATGCAAGCGACTTACTATAGTCAAACTTTCCCAATCAAATACTGCTAATGCACCATTACGGTATCCAACAATCACATGATTTTTTACATACGGCGAACATATTGTTGATGTGATAGGACCACAATTTTTCAATGGTTCCCATGATTTCGTACTTTCATTATTGTGTAAAACATCGTTATTTTCAAGTATTGTTTCATCATTGTCAGTTTTTGATTCTACTTGTTTTAGATGAGTCTTTAGAAAATTAATAGCAAGAACACCCTTTTCATCAGCTGATATAAGTAGATCAGGTGCAAGATACGACATGGTAATTGCTGTTATTGGTTGGTTATTATGAGGTGAAATGGTATATATTGGTATATCTTCTATCATCATTTTTTTGTTATCAACACATATATTCCAAATACGTATTTCACCAAATGTACAACCTGAGACTAATATACTTTTCATCGTTGCATCCTTTGCAAATTCTACGCTTGAAATTCTAGATTTGTTTACATGACCATATAAACGTTTGATCATTTTGAATTCTATATTTTCGTCTTCATTTCTTGAAGAAGAAGATGGTGATGATAATATTTCAAAAACGCATATAGTATTTTTCGCACCATATGCAAATATGTCATTCTCGGCATTTAAGGCGCTGATTTTAAAATTATACCAATTAGATGATGGTGGGAAGATCAAGCCATCATGTGCCATTTTGTTTTTTGACTTTGTGTTCCTTTTCTTGACATACACATATAGATATGCACTTTTCTTGTTTTCCCATTTCTTATTAATTTTTCATCAAGTATTGCAACTATTTTATTATTAATTTATTAGACGACGCCGCCATCGATTCGGTTGTCTCAATATTTAAGTATAGAAAATAATACCATACGAAATACGTCTAAAATAACAAAATACCCGAAAATATAATCAAACAGCATCACAAATCACGACGGATAATTGACCCGATCACCACCGCAGTATCCGAGGTATGTAAACTAGTGATAGAATAGTATTCTATCAAAACTCAACATGTTCCGAAATATGACTGAAATAGCCATAAACAAATCTTCCTCAATACACCAACTATAAATATTGGCCGTCCAATTCCGATTTTTTATACATTTATAGTAAGATAATTGCCAATATGTAAAGAGAAAGAGATGTATAATGTATTTATATATATATATATACTAAAGATCATACAATATATATATATATAGAGAGAGAGAGAGTAAAATCACATTGTAATAAATAAATATACTGGATATAGATATTAAAAAAATATAATGGGAAAGTCGAAAAATTCAAGACGGCGTAAAAATCGTTTAAGGCGTGAAAATGCTAGTCATTTACCACCTTCAATAACTATTACTGGTAATAATAATATATCGCCAAGTAAGCAAGGTGGTGGTGATTTAGTACGTAGTTTATCGCATGCAAAAACATCTGAAAGGGAAGTTGCGTGTTTAGCAATTATACGTGCGTTTGAAGTTGGGACAAATGATGCTGCGGTTGAACGGCTAAGACGATATCAAACACAAAATGTGTTATTGACATTATTTGAAAGATTAAATGATGAACAAGGTGCTATACAAAACCTAGCTGCTGGTGCAATAAGAAATATTACATCATTCGATGATATACGTATTATTGATATATTAATGCAATGCAATATATTGCAAGTTATAAATAATTTAATAATGCAAATACCACATTTATTGCCTGGTATGTTGCAAGTATATCAACAACGAAAACAACAACGGGAAAATGCCAATGCTACGACAAATACAATACATAATAATAATAATAATAATACACAAAATAAAAAAGCGACGAAAAATAGCAATGATAAATACAAATTTCATGAAGAATTACTTTCTATTCTATTGAATATGTGTGAAATTAGTCAAAATGTCAATGAGCAAGTTTCACGATCGACCAACATACCGGTAGTGTTATTTCAACTGTTGATTTTACCAATATTTTACGATGAGCAAAATAATTTAAAAGCATTGGATGAATTTCCAATATTATATCCACATATTGATTTAAATGTATGTGAAAAAGCAGCATCATTGTTACATACATTGACGGAAGAAAATGCTAGTCTAAATGAAGATATGAGAAAGGCAAAAGGTGGTGCACATATCAAAGCATTGATACGCGTGATTGACTACGTTGGTAACAGTGCAAATAATACTATGTTAACAAATCGTTTAGGTAATAATAATCAAATATATTTAATACATTGGCACATGTTAGGTGTATTATCTCATTTATGTAAAACGTTTGACGATTATGTTGGAGTGATTGATCGTGGGATAATATTGTTAAAAAATAGTATTGTACAACTAGTTGGTAATAATGAAAATGGTATTGGTGTACAAATTCAACAATTGTTGAATCAATTGGAACAAAAAAAAAATAGTACATCTTCTTCTTCAACAGATAGTAACACAAATGAAATATCCGCAACGATGGAAGTAAATGAAAATGATGATGAATCATCGAAAAGTTTAATACATGATGTGGATGTAGTTAATTTCTTTAATCAATTAAATGCTATTAATTTAGGATTAGAGATTTTAGGTAATGTGTTTCAAACAACAAATACAAGTAGTGGTAATAATAATAGTGTTAATAACCCTATTAGTGAAAAAATATTTACAGCATTTGATTTAGCATTGGGCTTATCAAAACTCGGATGTATGAATTTATTTTCTTCATGGGATGTTCATGGTAATGGTCTTTTAAATAATGATAAAGACTTTAAAGAACATTTGATTTTACAATGCATTGATTTAAATATTCATGCAACCAACTATTTTGATTCGTTTTTGTACCATTTTGACCCGACAAACCATGTCGTAAAACAAAACAATGTTATACATAGATTTGAAACTTTGTGGTTTGATTTTGCAACTGCTGCTTGTCGAAATATCATCTTATTAGATAAATTATCGCAGAGCGATGTGGTAAAGTCTGGTATTGTTGAATTAAATACACAATTAATGAAAGTAAGTGAACATATTTGTCTATGTTTTTTAGAATCAAATATGGCGATTAAATTAGATACACCAAAGCGTTTGGATATGGTTGTAAGAGTTATTTTGGCAAATAATATAAGTGGAGAAGCAAGATCGGCCGGTATACGGATTTTAAGTTTTCATGCAATGTTCACACCAAGTATTATATCATCACATTTTGGTGCTGTATGTAAGCAGTTGTTACAACCGGGAATGGAACAAAAGAAAACCGAATTTGGAATTCCAGTGATAGTATTGATTGATTTATTAGATGTCATATTTGATATATTTGGTGAAGACGATATGGATCCTATTTTCAGATCATTGGGGTTATTAAATTTATTACAAGGTTTATCACAACGTGGGATATTATTTAAAAGATGTGAGGATGAGATATTAAACGTTAATGCTGTTGGTGGTGATACTGGGAATGAAGCAATAGCATTGAAGCAACATGTCAAAGATACATTAACTAATTTAACGGGGTTTATAGATTATAAGACCGGTTAGGAAATTCATGAGTTGATTATGATAAAATATTACTCGTATTTTTTTTTTAAAAATAATAATTTTAATTTACGAAGAGTATATTTTTATAATACGAAATACGAACGAGTATATTTTTTATATTTTATCAATCTTATGATATCAATTATTTATATATAATTTAATTTACGCGCATAATTTATAAATAAAAAAGATTTATTTCGTACTTCGTACGAGTATCATTTTCTAGATTTATCTTCCTTTCACACACACACACACTCTCTCTCTCTCTAGATCCTACGCGTACGATATAATATTTATAAAGAACCTAACATTTCTTTTGGTATTTGATCTTTGTTAGGGTATGATGATTGAGTTCCATTACTTTGCACAGATATGGATGCACAATAACATGCACGACTACATGCCTCTTTGATTGGCATTCCTTTTGCTAAGAAAAAAGATAAAGAACCAATAAAACAGTCACCTGCGCCTGATGTATCTTTAACAGTTACATCCTGTTGGGGAACAGGAATAAATGATGGTTCACTATCTTCACTCTCCAATAATAAGCATCCACGTGAACCTAAGGTCATTAATACCATTCCACAGCCTTTTTGAATTAATTTCTTCGCTGCTGTAATTGCACCTTCCGTTGAATCAACTTTTTCCCCAGTTAATAATTCTGCCTCAGGTTCATTTGGTGTTATAATATCACAAAGTGAAAACATTTCACTTGGCAAATCACTTCGTGCAGGTGCAGGATTAAATATGGATTTCGTACCCACTTCCCGTGCCACTTTTAATGCTTCTAAAGAAATTTCTACAGGAATTTCCAATTGGCATACAACAAATTGACTTTGACTAATTTCTTCCTTTGCATTATGTACATGTTGTTTTGTTACTAAATCATTTGCGCCATTGACTATCACAATACAATTTTCTCCGTTCTCATTTACAAAGATTGGTGCAACACCTGTCGCCATATTAGATATTTGGTGAACATGTTTACAATCAACGCCATTATCTTTATAATTCTTGATAGTATCTGTACCAAAGCTATCATCGCCAACACATGATAACATCCCAACTTTACCACCCAATTTTGCTGTCATTACAGCTTGATTTGCTCCCTTTCCACCAAAACCTGTCTCAAATTTTGTACCATGTAACGTTTCACCTTCCTTTGGAAATCTTGACATATACGATACAAGATCCATATTAGATGCTCCAACTACAAATATATCCATGATTTGTCTATTATTGTTATATTTGATTTGAAATTGCAAAAATATAATATCTTTCTTTTCTCTCAATATATTCTTTAATCGTTTGACTTTGTTAAAATACGATGGGTTATATTTATAATTATGTTCCTATTGTAAATATTTACAATTTAATGATATAAATTCTACTATAATAATATGATTTTTTTAATTTTTTTTTTTTTTTTTTT
>MDTB01157067.1_pt1 | contig 12203 bp, 13 predicted proteins | sample 811161 | NCBI WGS metagenome assembly MDTB01 (sample SAMN05326650, study PRJNA326480) | marine metagenome | isolation source: seawater | place: Mediterranean Sea | collected 2009 | reverse complement strand
TTTTGGGACTTTATTTACAAAATTTAAATTTAGCTTCATTTTTTTGAAATTTTTATTAGATAATGTTGTATATTTATTAAAACATAAATTTCAATGAATAAATTAATTTTTCGCAAATTTTCTCAGGATATAATTAATTTCTTCCTAATTGCATCATTTAGCATAACTTTTATTGTATGGATAATTCAAGCAGTTAATTTTTTAGATTTAATCTCTGATGACGGCCATAGTTTAAAGGTTTATTTTACATACGTTTCATTAAATTTACCAAAAATATTCAGTAAAACAATAATTTTTGTTTATTTTATATCAATTTATTATGTAATTAATAAATACAACAACTCAAACGAGTTAATTGTTTTTTGGAATAATGGTATACGAAAAATAAAATTTATAAATTTTATTTTATTATTTTCGATATTATTTTTAATTTTACAGCTAATTTTAAATTTATTTATAGTGCCAAAGTCTCAAAATATTGGGAGAGAATATATAAAAGCTTCAAACATTGATTTTTTACCTAAATTAATTTCAGAAAAGAAATTTATTAATGTAGTGAAAAATCTTACAATTTTTGTAGAAGAATATGAAAAAGATGGAACCCTAAATAAAATTTACATTAATGAGCAAATGAATAATGAAAATTCGAAAATTATTGTTTCCGAAAGTGGAAAAATAATTAAAAAAAAACAAAAATATATACTCAGACTTTTTAATGGTGGAATAACAAATATAAGTAAAAATAATACGTATACTTTAAACTTTTCTGAGACAGATTATGATTTGTCAAATTTTACTACAAAGACAATCACAGCAACAAAAGTTCAGGAGTTAGATTCAATTCAAATGTTTAGATGTCTAAAAGAAATTTATCTAAAAAAGAAAATAAATAAAAATGAGATAATAGATAGTCCAAAAAATACTGCCTGTCATACAAGAACGGTTAAATCAATTAGTGAAGAACTTTACAAAAGGTTTGTAATACCATTTTATACTCTTATAATTTCCCTTGTAGCTGCAAGTTTAATCTTAGAACCTAAGTCAAAATATTTTTCAAAGTTACATAAGTTAAATATTTTTTTTATTGGAATTTTAGTAATAACAATATCTCAGTTAAGTTTAAAATTTTTTTTAAATTCTATAAATATTACATATTTAATATTATTTTTACCTATTGTTTTAGTTTTCCTATATTATTTTGTATTATTATTATTTACTAAATTTAAATTGAATTATCTATAATGTTAAAAGAATACCAAAATTACTTAACTAAACTTTTTTTAAAAAATATTTTAATTATTTTTGTAGTATTTGTTTTTTTGAGTTTTTTTTTAAATATTTTTGAAGAAATTAAATATTTTGAGAATAAAGATAGCGGGCTTTACTATCCAATTCTTTTAACAATGTTAAACATACCATCAATTATATTTGAAATTTTGCCATTTATTTTTTTGCTAGGAGTAATGTTTTTTTTTATAAACCTTTATGAAAATGAAGAAATAGAATTACTTAGGAGTAATGGAATAAATAATACTAAAATAACGGTATTAATATCACTTGTCTCGCTGATTACTGGGCTTATTCTTATTATATTTTACTATTCATTTTCAGCTAACTTAAAAAGTCTTTATTTAAATATAAAATATAAATATTCAAATGAGGGAGATCATTTGGCAGTTGTAAATGAGGGTGGTTTATGGATTAAAGAAAAAAGTCCAGATGGAAGCTCTATATTCATAATAAACGCTAAAAATTATAAAATTAATAATTTAGAAAATTTAGAAATCATAGAGTTGGATAGTACCTATAATTTACTGAATACAATTATCTCTGAAAAAGCTAATATAACAGAAAAAAAATGGATTTTGAGTAATGTTAAAATTTACTCAGAAATAAAAAAAACTAAATACATAAAAGATTATCAATATTTTTCATCTTTTGACGGCGAAATTATTTCAAATTTATATTCAAATTTAAATTCATTAAATATAGTTCAACTAATTGAGTTAAGAAATAACTATCAGTCTATTGGATATTCAGCTACTGATGTTAAAATACATCTAAATAAAATATATAGTACACCTGTTTATTTAACGCTCACTGCTATAATTGGGTCTTTGATCATGTTAAAATTAACCTTTATTAAATCAAGGTTTTTCATGATCGTAATTGGAGTGTTGGTTTCAGTTGTTTTTTATTATATTAATTATTTCTCTATTTTATTTGGAAAGAATGAAACATTACCTACAGAGGCTTCCGTATGGTTGCCTCAAATACTGATTTTTTTAATATGTTCGATCGGATTAACAAGAATAAATGAAAATTAAAATAGTAATTAAATTAATATTATTTATTTCGATATTTGTTAATTCAAATTTAAATGCAGAAAATATATTTTTTGACTCAAAAAATATTAAAATAGAAGAGAATGGAAATATGATTTTTGCAACAAAAGGAAAAGCTCAAATTCCATCTAGTAATTTAATAATAGAGGGTGATAAGTTCATTTATGATAAAAAAATTTCTGAACTAATTGTTATTGATAACGTAAAGTATTTTGATAATGAAAATAATATTTATATCGAAAGCCAAAAAATAATATATAATGAGATTGACAATATTTTATTTTCAAAAAACGACACATATATAAATAATAATGATACTTATAAAATTAATTCGTTTGATGTTTTATATAATAGAGATTTAAACAAAATCTCGAGCAAAAAATTCACAAAAATTGAAGATAAAAATAAAAATAAATTTTTATTAAAAAAAGGATTAATATTTGAATTAATACCTGAAATAATTTTTTCTAATGAACTCAATATAATTGACGCTAACCTAAATAATTATTTTTTTGAAAATTCAAAAATTAATCTAAATACAAATGAAATCATTGGAAAAGAAGTATATGTAGAGTTTGAAGATTCTTTTTTTGGTAACGAAAAAAATGACCCACTCTTAAAAGGAAAAAGTATTACGTCAAATAATGAAGAAACGAAAATTTACAAAACTGTTTTTAGTACCTGTAATGTAACAAATAAAAATTGTAGGGGTTGGGAAGTTCAAAGTCAGATATTTACTCATGACAAAGTAAATAAGTTATTTGAATATGAGAAATCCTGGTTTAAAGTTTTTAATCAGAAAGTATTTTATTTGCCATACTTTAATCACCCGGACCCTTCTGTAAAAAGAAAGTCAGGATTCTTGACACCTAGTTATAAAAGTTCAGAAAATTTAGGTTCATCAATTAATATTCCATATTTTTTTAATTTATCAAACTCAAAAGACCTTACATTTAAACCAAGAATTTATTTAGATAATGAATATATTCTTCATGCTGAATATAGAGAAGTATTCAAAAACTCTGAACTGATGACAGATTTTAGCTTAAATAGAAATGAAAATGAAACCAATTTACATTTTTTTGCTAACTTAAGCGGTGAATTAAGTAATAATACTAATTACGATTTAAAAGTGGAAAATGTTAACAATAATAACTATTTAAAAATTCATGATATAAAAAGTTATACGCCATTTATTAAGAACGATAGTGTATTAACATCATTTTTAAAAGTTGAAAAAAATATAGATGATAATACTAACTTAGACAGTACATTAAGAGTATACGAAGACTTATCAAAGAAAAGTAGTGATAAGTATCAATACATTTTTCCAGATTTCAATTTTGAAAAAAATATAGAGGTTGACGAGGGTTATAATGGTCAATTTAAGTTTACTTCGTCTGGTTTTCAAAAGGTGTATGATACAAATATTTATGAAACTTTAATTAATAATGATTTTAACTTTGAGTCTTATGACTTTGTCTCATCTAATGGTTTAGTAACTGACTATAGTTTTTTATTAAAAAATTTTAATACTTATTCAGAAAATTCAACTGTATACGAAAATAAGAATGACCATGAAATTTTTGGAACATTTCTACTTAAAACCGAATTACCAATGAAAAAAGAATTAAATAATGAAAATAATTTTTTAAAACCTGTTGCACAATTTAGATTTAGTCCTACGAATGGAAAAAATATAGCAGCTACAGGATCAAGATTAGATTATAGCAGTATTTTTTCTTCAAATAGAATAGGAAGGACAGATATGGTTGAAAAAGGTAAATCACTAACATTAGGTTTAGAGTTTGAAAAACTAAACCTTCAAAACGAGAAAATTTTAGGATTTAGCATAGGAAATATTTTTAAATATGAAAAAAATTCATCTCTTCCAAATAAATCTAAACTTGACCAAACTAGATCTGACATAGTAGGAGATTTCAAATACAAATTAGATGAATATTTTGAAATTAATTATAATTTTTCCTATGATAGGGATCTAGATTTCTCAAATTATGATGCATTAGCGATTAGAATTGGAGCAAATAAAATAGTCACCGAATTTGATTACATTACTGAAAATCATGAATTAGGTAATTCAGAATTAATATCAAATAGCACAAATATTGATTTTTCAGATGAACATTCACTAAAATTTAATACTACAAAAGATTTAAAAGATGACTTTACACAATTTTACTCATTGGCTTATAAATATGAAACTGATTGTTTGTCAGCTTCATTTGAGTATGAAAAGAAATTTTTTAGTGATGGTAGCTTGAAGCCAGATGAAAGCCTATTTTTTTTAATAAGGTTTATTCCATTCGCCGAGTTGCGTGGGTCTGCAGATTCTATTTTTGATTAGTAGCAGATATGATTAGGATATTTATTATTTTTTTGTTTCTTTTTAATTTTAATACAAATGTGTATGGAAACTTATTTGAAATTAAAGTTAAAATAAATGATCAAATTATTACAAATGTAGACATTGAAAATGAAAAAAATTATTTATTCTTTTTTAATCAAAAATTGCGTGAGCTTGATGAGAAAAGATTAAATAATATAGCAAAAGAGTCCTTGATTACAGAAATAATAAAGAAAAATGAGTTAAAAAAGTTTTATGAAGCAAACCTTAACAAAAATTTATTAAACACTATAGAACAAGATTTTTTAAAAAGACGAAATATTAAAAGTAAAAATGAATTTTTAGAGATACTTAAAGGTAAAAATTTAGATTATGAGACTATAAAAGAAAAAATTTATATTGAAGCTTTATGGAATCAATTTATTTATCAAAAGTACTCAAATAACATTGTTTTGAATAAAGAAGAACTAAAAAAAAATATTCTAGATAAAATTAGTAAAGAAAAAAAGAAATTTTCTTATAACTTATCTGAAATATTTTTTACGGAAAGTATTGCAGATAACATTGATCAAAAACTTATTCAAATAAAAGAAAGTATAGAAAATATAGGCTTTGAAAATACTGCAAATATTTATAGTATTTCAAGTACCTCAAATAAAGGCGGATTAATTGGTTGGATTAATGAGTTACAAATATCAAAAAAAATAAGTGAAGAAATTAAAAAATTAAATATTAATGAAATTAGTGAACCTATAAAACTACAAAACGGTTATATCTTAATTAAATTGAATGACAAAAAAGAATTCAAACAAGAAATTAGAGTAAATGACCAACTTAAAAGACTGATAAACATTGAAACTAATAGACAATTAAATAATTTTTCAACAATTTATTATAAAAGATTAAAAAAAAACATAGATATTTATGAATACTAATGTAATTTTAATTATTCTGGGAGAGCCTAATTCAACATTTTCTGAAATCTTATTTAAATATTTTAAGTCTCAAATTTTTAAAAAAATTACAAAAAAAGTTGTTCTAATAGGAAGTCATAAATTGTTATTAAAACAGATGAATAAACTTAATTACAATATTCAATTAAACGAAATTTCCGAAATAAACCATTCTATAGAAAAACTAAATATTATGAATGTAAACTATTCATTTAAGGATGCATTTTCAAAAATTTCTGAGCACTCTAACAAATATATTGAGAATTGCTTTAATTTAGCTCTTACATTAATAAAAAAACATAAAGTTTTTGCATTAATAAATGGACCGATTTCAAAAAAACATTTTTTAAAAAAAAAATTTCCTGGTATCACCGAATATGTTGCTAAAAAAACTAATTCTAAAGAACCTGTAATGTTAATTTATAATCAAGATTTAGCCGTAAATCCACTAACTACTCATATACCAATCAAAAACGTATCAAATTTCATAAAAAAAAAAAAAATTATAAATAATGTTAATAAAATAAATAATTTCTATAAATTAAAATTAGGTAAAAAACCAAATATTGCTGTTCTTGGATTAAATCCACATTGTGAAACTATTGATAATGTTAGTGAAGAAAAGAAAGAGATTATTCCAGCTATAAAATATTTATTAAAAAAAAAAATTAAGGTTGAGGGTCCTTTTGCTGCGGATACTTTTTTTTTAAAAAAAAATATAAAAAAATTTGATGTTGTTATTGGGATGTACCATGACCAAGTTCTTACACCTGTTAAAACACTCTTTGAGTTTGAAGCAATAAATATTACAATTGGGCTACCATTTATTAAAATTACACCTGATCATGGACCCAATTATGATATGTTAGGAAAAAATAAGTCTGATCCCTCATCTATTTTCTATGCATTAGATTTCTTAAATAAAATTAGATGAATTTTTCTACAAAAAAAAGCTTAGGTCAAAACTTTTTAATAGACGATAAAGTAATTAATTTAATTGCAGAAGTAGGAAATATAAGTGATAGAGATATAGTTTTAGAGGTTGGGCCTGGCACTGGAAACCTTACAGAAAAGATATTGGAAAAAAAACCAAAAGATTTTATTTTAATAGAAAAAGATAAAAGATTAGTTGATTTATTAAACGAAAAGTATGGAAATAAAATTAATGTTTTTAATGAGGATATGATGAAATTTTCATACAAAGATTACTATAATAAAAAATTAATAATATTTGGTAATCTTCCATATAACATTTCTACACAAATACTAGCTAGATGGATAAAAATTAAAAACCTCAATAAATTTTGCAAAAAATTTGTGTTAATGTTTCAGAAAGAAGTTGCAGACAGGATAATCGCCAAATCAAATACAAAAAATTATGGAAGATTATCTATCCTAGCTAATTGGAAAATGAATGTTGAAAAAATCATTGATATAGAGCCCATTAGCTTTAAACCTTCCCCAAAGGTGAAAAGTACATTATTAATGTTTACCCCAAAAAAAACATTCTTTGAGTTAAATAATCCAAAAAATTTAGAACATGTCACTAATATTTTTTTTAGTCAAAGAAGAAAAATGATTAAAAAACCTCTTAAATTTTTGTTCAAAAATTTACAAGACATAGAAAGAGAATTGAATTTAGATTTAAATCTTAGACCACAAAACTTAGACTATGTTGCATACTACAAAATCAGTAAAATGTATGAGACTTCAATTAATTAAATTTTCAATATGGTTTTTTATAATTTTTTTATCGTAAAACACTTTTTTTCTACTATTTTTTTGTCTTTTAATAAAACCTAATATTTGGTTGTAGCATAATTCAATTTTATCGTTAATTACTGCAAAGTCATAATCTTTCCAGTGTAAAACATCTGCTTTAAATTGTTTCATTCTTTCACTTGCAATTTTTTTGTCTTTTTGGTCTCTCTTTAATAATCTATTGAATAATTCTTTTTTTGAAGGTGGGAGAATAAATATAGTTATTATTTTATATTTTAATTTTTTATTTTTTATTTGTTGGGTGCCTTGCCAGTCAATATCAAAAATTATATTTTCTCCTTGTTTAACTCTTTCGATTACATTTTTTTTTAATGATCCATAATAATTGCTGAATACTTTTGCATACTCTAAAAATTTCTTTTTTTTTATTAAACTTTTAAATTTATTATCGTTAATAAAAAAGTAATCTTTTTTATCTTCCTCATTGGCTCTTGGTTTTCTAGTAGTGTGAGAAATTGAGATTTTAAAATTGTTTCTTAATGATAGTTTTTTTACTAATGTAGTTTTGCCTGCACCTGAGGGAGAAGATAAAATTACTATCATCCCTGCTTTTTTGTCGGCCATTAAGGTAAAAAAATTAGTTAGCTTTATTTTCTATAAATTTTACCGCATCCCCAACAGTTAAAATTTTCTCTGCATCACTATCAGATATTTCAGATCCAAATTCTTCTTCAAAAGCCATAACTAGCTCTACTGTATCTAAACTATCCGCACCCAGATCATCTATAAAACTTGAGTCATCATTAACTTTAGCTTCATCAATACCTAAGTGGTCTGCAACTATTTTTTTAACTTTACTTGAAATTTCGTCTGACATTTTGTTCCTTTTTAGTTAATTCGTTAATAAATATTTTATTTGCTTTGTCAACTAAAATACATCCCACCATTCACATGTATAGTCTCACCAGTAATGTAGTCTGAGAGATTTGAACTTAAAAATGCGATCGAATTAGCTACATCTTCAGGACTTCCAAATTTGTTAAGTGATATCCTTGATTTCATTAAATTTGTATGTTCATCACTTATTTTTGCAGTCATTTCTGAAACTATAAAACCTGGAGATACTGAGTTTACGGTTATATTTTTTTTTCCATACTCTAAAGCAAGGCTTTTAGACATTGCAATTATACCTGCTTTAGAAGCGGCGTAATTTGCCTGACCAATATTTCCAGAATGTCCAACTATGGATGTAACATTTATTATTTTCCCTTTTTTTGATTTTAACATTTTCTTAATTACATTTTTAGTAATTAAGAATGTTGAGGTTAAGTTAATATCAATTACTTTTTTCCATTCTTCCTCTTTCATTCTGATTGATAAATTGTCTTGAGTAATACCCGCATTATTTATAAGGACGTCAATTTTATTTGATAGAATTTTATTGCAATCTTCTACAAATTGATCAATATTTTTATGATCGGAGATATCAAACTTCAGAACACTTACATTTTTAAAATTGTTTTGAATATTTTGTAATTTTACATCATTTGTTCCAGTAGCTAAGACATTTGAACCTGCTGAGGTTAATTTTTCTAAAATTGCATTACCAATAATGCCTGTTGCTCCAGTCAATATTACATTTAAATTTTTTAAATTTATCATAGAATTTTTAAATTGCTTAAATCTTCAATATTATTTACTTGAATTAATTCCACATTTCTATCAATTCTTTTAACAAGGCCTGACAAAACTTTGCCAGGGCCAATTTCAACAAATTTTTCATTTCCTAATTTAATCATATTGATGATACTTTCTCTCCAGCGCACAGGTTTTTCGATCTGTTGAATTAAAAGATTTTTAATTTTTTCAGAATTATCTGAAGGTTCAGCAGTTACATTTGACACTATCATATTTTTTGGAGTTGAAAAGTTTGTTTTGATAAGCTCTTTACTCATAATTTGTGTCGCTGGGCTCATCAAAATACAATGGAAAGGTGCTGAAACTGGCAATTTGATAGATTTGATATTTAATTTTTTTAGCTCAATAATAAAATTGTCAATATCTTTAATTTTTCCACTGATAACAACTTGACCGTTAGAATTATCATTAGCAAGATAACAACTAAATTTATTTTTATTTATATCAAGGATTTCCACAATTTTTTTTATTTCCTCACCCAATACAGCTACCATTCCTCCTTCATTTTTAGGAACTGCATTTTGCATAGCTTTTCCTCTAATTTTAAGGAGTTTGATTGTATTTGAAAAATTTATAACATCTGAGCAAGCTAAAGCTGAATATTCTCCCAATGAGTGTCCTGCAAAATAATTAGCTTTGGAAATATCAAAAGAAGTTTCTCTTTTAATAGTTTTAAAAATTGCATAACTTACTAGAAAAATTGCTGGCTGAGTATTTTCAGTTTGATTTAATAATTCTTTAGATCCTTCAAAAATAATTTTAGTTAAAGATAGGTTGAGTGCCTCATCAGCTTCGTTAAAAAGATGTTTTATATAATCAAAATTATCATAAAAATCTTTCGCCATACCAACTGATTGTGAACCTTGACCAGGAAATAAAACAGAAAACATAGAAAATATAAGTAAAAGCCTTATTTTTTATATTGTAATTAAAAAATTATAATAGTATATCCTCTCTTTTTTAAAAGAATTATTATGAACTTATATGAGCATACCATTATAGCAAGGCAAGATGTAAGCCCTTCGCAACTTAAACAAATAGAAGATAAATATACTAATATCGTTGAGAAGTTTGATGGTAATATTGTAAAATTAGAAAACTGGGGCCTTATGAACTTATCTTATTTAATTAAAAAAAATAAGAAAGGAAACTATATTCATTTTAAAATTAAAGCAGATGGAAAAATAATTTCTGAACTAGAAAAAAGTGAAAAATTAGACAGAAACTTACTGAGGTATTTAACTGTTAAAGTAAAAAAATTTGATTTAGAAACAGACTATTTTAAAAGTAATGACGATAGGGAAATTTTAAAATAAATAAATATTATTATGAAAAAAAGAAATAATAAAAAAAAAGGTAAACAGAGTAATTTTGCCAAATTAAGTATTTTTCAAAATCAAAAATATAAATTTAAAAAAAAATGTCCTCTATCAGGTAAAGGAGCGCCCGCAGTGGATTATAAAAATATCAAACTATTAAAGAGATATATTTCAGAAAATGGAAAAATCTTACCGTCAAGAATTACCTCGGTAAGCCAAAAGAAACAAAGAGAATTATCACTATCTATTAAAAGAGCTAGAAACTTAGCATTGCTATAAAATGAAAATAATATTATTAGAGAATGTCAGAAAAATCGGATCTATAGGAGAAATAATTGATGTAAAGAGAGGATTTGCTAGAAATTTTCTAATATCAAAGAAAAAAGCTCTTTTTGCATCTAAAGAAAACATAAAAGAAGTTGAAAAAATTAAACAAGAATTGAGTAAAAAAGATCAGGATAAAAAAAAAGAAGCTAAGTTAATCCAAGAAAAAATTAAAAATAAGAAATATGAAATAAAAAAACTAAGTACAGAAAATAATGAACTTTACGGGTCAGTTAAGCCAACAGAAATATCGAAATTATTAGAAGAGATAGACCAAGTTAAAGTTAATCCTTCATTAATACAACCTTCGAAAGAAATCAAATCACTTGGAGATTTTGATGTATTTATTAATTTACACTCAGAAGTTCAAACACAGATTGTAATAAGAACTATTTCTCAAGAAGAGATAAAATAATTATACATAATTTTCCCCAGTAGTAATAAAGATTTGTTTTTGTTCGCTTATTCTATAAATTTTTCTTGTGTCCCAATCTTTAAATATAATTAAAAATAAATTAGATGAATTACCCAATAATATAGAAGCTGAGCAATCTGTTATTGGCTCTATACTACTATCTAATGAGATATTTGATGAAATAAGCTTGCTAATATCAAATAAAAATTTCTACGACCCAATGCATCAAAAAATTTTTGGTGCAATTGAAAACTTAATATACAAGGGAATGTTAGCAAATCCTATAACTCTCAAAAATCATTTCGAAAATGAGAAAGATGAACTCAATATTCCTGAGTATCTTGTAAAAATTACAAAATTTTCAACTTCTTCAAGACAAAGTATAGAGTACTCTAAATTAATTTACGATTTATTTGTAAAGAGAGAACTTATAAAAATTTCTGATAACATAATTGATACAGCAAAACTTAATGATTTAGAAAATGATGGACAACAAATTATTCAAAATTTTGAAAAATCCCTTTTTGACCTCGCGGAAAAAGGATCGTTTAACTCCTCTATTGTAAAGTTTGATGAAGCTATGAGACAAACAATTGAAATGGCGTCAAATGCTTATAAAAATGAAGAAGGAATTGTTGGTGTCCCATCAGGACTAAAAGACTTAGATGATAGATTAGGTGGTATGCACAAATCGGATTTAATTATAATTGCTGGTAGACCATCAATGGGTAAAACAGCTCTGGCTACAAATATTGCATTTCATGCAGCAAAAGATATTCAGAATAAAGGGGAGAAATCTTGTATAGCCTTTTTTTCTTTAGAAATGTCATCCGAACAACTATCAACTAGAATACTAGCAGAACAATCAAGAATTAAATCTAATGATATTCGTAGAGGAAAAATAACTGAAGAACAATTCGATAAATTTATAGAAACATCAAAAAATATATCAGAATTACCTTTATATATTGATGAAACTCCAGCTATTAGCATTGCAGCTATGAGTAATAGAGCGCGAAGAATTAAAAGATTATTTGGCCTTGATATGATTGTGGTTGATTA
>MDTB01107115.1_pt1 | contig 12203 bp, 10 predicted proteins | sample 811161 | NCBI WGS metagenome assembly MDTB01 (sample SAMN05326650, study PRJNA326480) | marine metagenome | isolation source: seawater | place: Mediterranean Sea | collected 2009 | reverse complement strand
TTCCTTGTTTACAAATCCAAGAAGGTGACTTGCCAGTTTATTCCCAGGATACAGCCTAGAATGTTTATAATTTCCATAAACACCGGTTATTTCTAACTCTCTTACTTTATTGTATACTTCTTCGCTTACACTATCCTTTAACTTAACCCATCTTACTTTTTTAAACTCGCCGTTAAACTCATCCCCTTTTTTTATTTTTTTCCTAACCGCACTCTCGATTACTTGTGGTTCTAAACTAAGGATTTTTGATAGTTTTAGTAATTTATCATTATCGCCTACTTTAATTGATTGTGGGTCTATTCCAATATCGACAACAGATCTTGTGGTTGCCATTAGATTTCCCTTCGAGTCAACAATGTCCCCACGCCTAGCTTTAAGCGTTACAATATTTTTTCTTGTTCCACTTGCGATATCAGTAAAGTCATTTGCCCTAAAAACCTGAAGATATATCAATCGTCCACCTAGTGAACAAAAACTTACAGAAACAGCAAAAAAAATAAAATAAAAGCGGAAAGGAGAAATAAATACACTCTTCATTTTACCGCGTTCCGGCAAACTCTTTCTGCGACCTGTAATCAGGATAATAATTATCCCTCAGAACAGCATCTAATTCCGACTGCGATACATGATATGTGTTATTTGCACCCGGCACACCCAATCTTCCTTTAACCATTACTGCTAATGCTGATGGACGAAGTGACTTAGATTTCTGTGCACGCAATTCATGAACCTCTCGTCCAATTACTTCTGACTCTCCCTCTAATCGCCCACAATTTTTAGCTACAGAGCTAATTTCCATCCTCAACCAAACAATAGAAATTGCACCTACCCCAAAAATCAGAATCAAAAATATACTCAATAGAGTCAGTACTCCGCTATCAAAATATTTTTTTCGATTTTTCACAATGAAGGTTGCTCTATTTTTTTTATAACCCTGAGTCTCGCCGATCTACTTCTTGGGTTATTACTTACCTCATCGCTCGAAGGAGAAATAATTTTTGTACTCAATAATTCCGCGAAAGACTTCCTGTCCTGCAAAACGCTCCGATCCCATTTATGTTCAGGCCTGCCAGCCATTTTCCGCATGAACCTTTTCACCATCCTATCTTCTAATGAGTGAAAAGATATAACAGCTAGCACCCCATTAGGCTTCAAAGCACGGAACGCCTTTGGAAGAGTAACCGCTAAAGCCTCCATCTCGCCATTAATTGCTATCCTAATACCCTGAAATGTCTTTGTGGCAGGATGAATCTTCTGCCTAAACCTGCGTCCACCAACTGCCTCTGAGACAAGTTCTGCTGCAGTGGTTGTCCGCAACAAAGCCCCAGACCCCCGAGCTTCAATTATAGCATTCACAACACGATTCCACCTCTTTTCTTCTCCATACTCGCGAATAGCACGCACTAAACTCTCGCGGGATGCAGTTTCAAGAAATTCAGCAGCACTAATTCCAACCCTTGGATCAAGACGCATATCAATTGGTGCATCTAAACGGAAAGAGAATCCCTTTAATGGCTCCATCAACTGAAAAGATGAAATACCCAAGTCCATAATCACACCATCAAACTCCGACTCTGAAGAAACTTCATCCATCCGCTGAAATGATAGATCATGAAAAGTAAACCTATCACCGAATTCAGCAAATGTTGCATCCGCACGAATTCTAGCATCTGGATCGCAGTCAAAAGAAACTAACTCATTCGCGGCGTTTGCTTCCAAAATAGCATTTGTATGCCCTCCACCCCCGTAAGTTAAATCAGCATAACGACCAGCATCAGTAGCACCTAGGAAACCTACGCTCTCGTCTAACAAAACTGGGATATGCTTCACCATTGATGGAGAACAAACGAACTCAACCGCACCACAGTACATTGGATGAGACCTCCCTTATCCCTCTCAAATTTAACAACGGAATAAACCGACCAAAGAAAATGCGAGGGAGTAGGGAAAATCGAACACAATCTCCCTTTATATGAACAACCACCCTAAAAGCTGCCCAATGAATGTGCCTTAGACTCATAACCCCAACTCCCTCATTGCATCAAAAATATTTCTCTCATCTGTCACTTCACGATTTCCGTACTTCTCCTCAGACCAAATTGCAAAAGCGGAGAAATTTCCAACTAAGACAGCCTTTCCAATAATGCCAGCATGTGACAAAAGCTTATCGTTCAAGTTGATTCGCCCCTGCTTATCGCAACCAAATGAATGAGCTTTTGAAAATAGTTCCATCAAAAGTGCCTGAGCTCGAACATCACTTAAACTTGCAGCAGCAATCTTTTCCTCCAACCGGTTAACCATTTTAGGTGGATAGACCGTGATATATCCACCTGGGTTGGGAATTGCCAAATAGGTATTATCACCGCCTGGAATCCTCCATTTTGAAGGAATAGTCACCCTACCCTTGGAGTCCATTGTATGAACGAACTCACCAACAAAATAAGTCGTAGTACTTGCCTCCATCCCCGATAAAAGTTTATCCACTGATTTCCATTTCTAACCATTTCATCCCATTTTAACCCACACAGGTCAAGTTTTTTTTTATGAAGTTTAAAATATTTATCTATTTCAGTTCACATTTTGAATAATTTCCCCTACCAAAAGTGGATGAAATCGAGTTCAAATAAGAAAAAAGAAAGTAAAATCAGAGCAGATGAACTCCTCCTTAAATTGGGCCTCTGCGAAACAAGAACCAAGGCACAAGCTTACATACTTGCCGGTCAAGTAAAGATGGGAACTGAAAAAATTGATAAATCAAGCAGAATGCTGGATCGAAAAAGTAAAATAACTCTAGAACACCCATCTCCCTATGTAGGAAGAGGTGGCTTTAAAATGAAAAGTTTCTTTGATAAATCCCCAATCCCAATCATTGGTTGCCAGGTTTTAGATCTCGGTGCATCAACCGGTGGTTTCAGTGATTATTTCCTTCAAAATGGTGCATCCTCGGCAACATGCGTCGATGTGGGTCATGGACAATTGCATTATAAACTCAGACAAGATCCAAGAGTCAAAAATATTGAAAAAACAAACCTTCGAACACTAACAGTGGAAAAGCTTGATCAGATCGCTTTTCCTTTTGTGGTCATGGATATGTCTTTTATTTCTCTCAAAAAAGTTCTTGAAAAAGCATGGAGTTTCACTGCCGAAGAAGGATACTTAATCGCACTGGTCAAACCGCAATTCGAATGCAAAAAGGAAGAAGCGGATCGAGGCAAAGGGGTAATCAAAGACAAATTTATTCAAAAAAGAGTTATTGAAGAAATAATTACTTTTTCTAAGACCTACTTAAATGGAGCTGAATTGTTTGCTCAATCAGAATCGAGCCCAAAAGGTAATGATGGCAATCAAGAGTTTTTTATCTGCTGGAAAAAATTAAAAACTAATCAGCTCTAACAAGCTCTTTAGATAAAAGATTACCTAAAACAAAATCTCTCGTTGTTCCTGCCCTCGTAATCTCAATTTCATTTTCTCTTGCTTCAATATCATTTACATCAAGTTGTTTGTCTATCAGCGAATAAACATCATTTAATCGAGCAAAAACAACCGTCTCCCCAGTTCTTTCCAATTCTGACCACCCAGCATCCAATTCAAGATTAGGGCAAGCCTCAGCTAGTTGCAGGGATAAAGCCCGATTTTTATTGTGTTCATCCTGCTCATCTCGTAAACCCTCAATCAACCCATCAATCTCCAATTTCCTTTCGGTCTGTTGAGCTGTCGAATTCTCATCTCTTTCCGCCTTGGAAATGACTTCTCTCTCACTCTCTAACTTATTTAGTTTGGAGGTTAACAATTGCCCTTTTCTGTTAAAAGAAACTTCTAGGCTAGAAACATTTTTACCGTCAATTGACAGTGCCCTACCGAATTTAGAAAGAGGAGATTTCATTTTCCCATCCTGAAGTTTACTCAGTACACTATCAGCCAATTCAGAAAATGCTTCCAGGTTAAGTTCCTTAACATATTCACCATATAAATCTGCAAATGAAGCCTCTTCATACAGTCCAGGTCGATCACTTGTTTTTCTATCAAGTAAAAAAACTGAGAAGCCATCACGAGTAGCACGAATGGAACGAGTGAAAAATAGATTTTCAGTTAAGGATGATACCTCATCTAATGGGTCGCGGCTAGAACGTCTCTCACTCTCTCTTCGTTCGAGACCTAAAATCGAAGTCTGCAATCCCATTTCCTTAGAACTAAAGGAAATCTTTCGCTCAACTCCTCCACTCTCTGCAATAAGAGTTCCCAGTTCAATTGAATTTCTTTTCATAGTGAAATTAGGATATTTATTTCTGAGACGATCACGGATACCATTAATTTTGTCCAAGAATTGTAAGGATGCTTCCTTTGCAAGGTCTCGTGCATCTCGTTCTGCATCTGCTCGATCTTCCTCTATAATTCTTAGTCGAATTTCTTCTCTCACATCTTCAAATTCGACCCTATCCAATTTAGATGCATTTTTTTCTAAATTTGGATTCAAAAGTATGTCTAAGTTTTCTAAACTTTGGTTCGAGTCTTTTTCACCTATCGGTCCCTCCGCACCTTCGGTAGAAAAATCATTTGGCTCAGGTGCAACGGGTGGGGGCTCAAACTGATCGCGATTCAAATCAAAATAAGATCGAATTCGTGATTCTGAAGGCTCCGGCGGCATAGAAATGAAATTTTTGGATGGAAAGTTGACCATCGTTGCGAAAGTTCTTGATGGCTCAATAAATTTCGGGGCTTCTTTATTCTCATCGTGAAAGCTTCTTAAACGGTTACTTAAAACATCAACCACCTCAATGGATTCGGTAGATGGGACAATTGCAGGAAAAGGTTTTGGTAATTTTGTAGCAATAGGTGAAATAACGATCTCATCTTTGACTAAAACGGTTTCAAAATCAAAATCGTTATCTTCAAAAATCTCCTGCAAGTTTTTAACTGTGCCAGATAAATCAGCTCCGATCTGTACTTGAAAATCGCTAGAATTAATATCAGAAACCTTTTTTACAAAGAGAATTTTGGATTCGTTAGAACCATAAGAAACTTTAATCGAATCATTCAAATTCGGTTGGTCGCGTAGAAGAATTTTATACAATTGCGGATTTAACGAATCCGAGGCGGATGCATTGAGTTTTAGAATATCGGCTTTCCACCCGAAACGATCTTTGAATAAATCTAATTCTGCCTCCTTGGCTAAGGTATATCCGCCATTCGAAAAAATTCCATCAACCTGACTGGCTCTAAAGTGCTGAAACAAGCTATACTCAACATACCTAGATGACACACCTTGGCGCAGTCCTACGAAATTCAAAACCTTAGAGCGATTTTCCTCAGACTGAAGAGAAGGTGCTAAGTTGCTTACATACTTATTGAAACCATTATTTATTCCGATATGGTTATCTTCATCTGATAAGTATTTCCATGACCTAGCGATTCCGTCCATGACTAGCATAGCACGAATGGAAGCTTGCGAAAAAACAGACTCATACATTCCGGACCTCGCAATCTCGCGTACTTTAAAATCCTTAGGTAATGTTGGCCATGATTGAATAAAGCCAAATAATTGCTGAACTGCATTCCTATCGACATTTGCTTGATCCCCTTGGAAAGCAGCCTGCAATTGACCCCTAAGTGAGTCAAGGAATTGCTCATCGGCATTTTGCATAGCATCCGCAAGTGGAGGAACGATTGCACCCAGGTCAGATGCAATTCGGTTCTGCACATTTAAAACCCTCATTTGTTCAGGATCATTAAGGTCAACTCCGTAAAATTCTTCTTTTTCGTAAGAAGGATCCGGAAAAAAATCAAAAACAGATGTGCCCTGTGCAAGATACAAAACAAACGCAATGATCACGACGAGAAGAAGTGGTAAGATCACTAGTTTCCCACCTTTTGAAATTAGATTTTGAAGTGCTGTAATCATGAAGATTTAAATAAATGAAATAGTTTATAATGAACTAGAACCAAAATACGTCAAACTTTTGGAGCTTAATTAAGGAGAGACTAAAAAGGTCGTAATTTTGGCTGATCCGAAAAAACAAGTGAACTCATCCAGCTCTGTCTCATAGAACCATCCTCTTTCTTAAAAGGTCGAGTGATGAGCATTTTTTCCAAATGCAGATAATTCTCATCGCTTCCCCATGAAAGAAAATACTTATAAGTTTCTGATAAAGTATTGTTCTTAATCTTACCACCTGACTCTAATTTGACCGTAATGGTAATTTTGCTCCCATTCCATTTCCAATCTCCTTCAAAAAGATTACCCTCTCCCATCGTCTCAATTTTAACTTTTCGCTCTTCTAAAAATGAAACTAAAAAAGGATAACCCTTTTTTCGGGATTTACCTTGATTCCTCATTAAAAGGATTGGGCTTCCATCGTCATTTGATAATCCGTCCTTTGTTTGAAATGCATAGCGAACCCCTTTTTTAATGAGAAAATATTCAGATGGTTGCTTCCCGTCCGAGAAGAAAATGCTTCGGTATCCGTCTTCTATCTTCCAATTTCCCTCCCGAACAACTTCTTTCATATCCGGATGCTGAAAAAAAAGAGTGCTTACTAAACCCTCGGGAACTTGCTTAAGAATAACAGTGATTTCGCATAGTTGCTCATTGGCTAAAAGAGGACCTTCAAAAACTTCGTATTCCCAGTCTTTAATTTCTCCCTTAAAGTTACCTTGGGGATCTTTTTGCCCACAGGAAGAGAAGCCAAAGAAAATCAGAAAAAAAATCATTTCCTTGTTATATTTTCTGAGTTTTCCAAAGGTCATCTTAAATGAATATTAAAATAATTTAAATTAGATCAATTGTTTAAGTTATTAGACTCAGCAAGTCTTTTTAGTTCTCGATTGTATAGTAAACTTGCAAGTGAAAAACCAATTGCAAAAAAAAGCGACCAACTTATCTCACTTTGACTATCTTTATCGAAAACGATCTTAGACTTTTTAATCTTTCCTCCTCCGAATTTTATTCTTTCTTCAGGATATAATCGAGTCATACCATCTTTTCCAACGGCTGGAATATAGACGTGATTATTATCTTCCCTTTTAATTAATCGAAGTGAATCGCTGTCATTGTTATATTCCAGATAATCATACCAAATAAAATAGTCGTTTTCTGAGGTGCCACCTTTTCCAATAAATTGCCAAAGTTTTTTCCCGCTCTTTTCTTCAAGACTTTTTTTAAATCGCTTAAACTTTAATTTAAGCAGTCCATTCTCTCTTTTCCATTCACCAACAACATCCTGCCCTCCGTCACCATCCTCATCGTAGATCCCAGGCACGATCCCCCAAGCTTGCCCGCTCCACAAACCAACCCCGAGCTGATACGAATCGAGGGCACCCTTCAGTGAATACTCTGTCCAAGGAGTTGGTGCAAAAAAAAGATAGGCCGAGTAAAGCAGGAAAAAAGCAAAAGATAAACCGCCTGCGAGTCCAGTGATCCCACGTTTTGTCTTCAATGAGCCTGTCTGTTCATCGAGCTTAAACTTTCTTTCCCTTTTTAATTTTAAATCGTCAATTTCTTGAGTTGAAAAGCCCCTAACCTCCAGAACTTTAACCCCGAAACGGGAAATATCTCCCACATTAGGTAATGCTTCCATTGAATGTGCACAGGATTCAAAACCTTGACCACCGTCTTTCCCAACTGCCCGAAAAGACCATTTTTGCCAATCATCCCACGAGGAAATTGGCTTGGAATTTTCATTCACCTGATCAATTAACCAACTAACTAATTTACCCATAGCAAATAAATCCCAACTCTCATCAGGAACTTGATTACATTCAATTCCTTTGGGGCGAAATTTTTCGCCTTCGATAAAAGAATCCCTGCCATCTAAATTTCGTATGGAAATATCATCTCTTTCTTCTTCTGAAAGACCCAAAGGAGTAAATAAATTTAGTCGGTAAAGCCCTAATTCTGAGACCGCACTCTCCCACTCACCTTCTGCATTTTTTTGAACTAGAATATTAGTTGGTTTTAAATTACCGTGGCATACACCAGCCAAATGTGCCTTATGAATACCGCTATGAAAAGATACCATCAATGAAAGCATTTGTTGAGCAGTAACCTCATCTGGTAACAACTGGCAAAGATCTTGTAAATTACGGACTCTCCTGTCAGCAGTGCCTTCATTTAGATAATTTGTGGAACATTCTAATCCGTCAATCCATGGATAACGAATCCAGTGCTTCCATTTTGTCACTCCAAATCCTTGCACAGGCCAAATACCCTTACCTTCAAGTTGCTCAATCGCCTGAACTTCTTGCATGAAATAATCCTGAAAACCTTTCCTCTCGGAAACTTCCCTCGTAATCAACTTGATGTAGAATTCACTATCTTTGATTTGGCCTTCCGAGCCAATAGTGTGATAACTTTGACCGCATGAGCCTTCGCCAAGCCAATCGAGAATCCGAGTGGGTCCAATTCGAGTTCCTGGAGAGAGCATAGCGATAGATCAGGATTTCATTTACTCAGCCCCAATTTAATTTGTTTCGTAAAACTTTAAAGTGAGAATGGTTTAGTAGTTCTAGGAGACTGAATTTTTCACTTGATACAGAAATCTGAACAGGAAATATGGGCCTTTCCATGAAAGCAGGTTGCCCATCGGCCGAGACCAATGGGTCATCAACATTATCCAAAGCTATAACTTCAAGTGAAAGACCTGCAGGAAAAACGACACTTCGACTTGTTAGCGTGTGAGCAGATATAGGTGTCATCATAACAACCTGAGCATCAGGATGAGCAATTGGACCACCAGCAGCAAGGTTGTAAGCTGTTGAACCAGTAGGCGTTGAAAAGACAATTCCATCGCAAGCATAATCCGCAATCCGCTCATTATTGACATAGACGGAGAACCTAGCCAATCGACCATTTGTTCCACTTTTGACCACCAAATCATTTAGAGCCAACTTCGATTCTCCGCCTGCCTCACGGTATCCAATCATACTAAGCTGTCTAATCCTATATTCGCCTGAAAAAAGAACAGGGAGAGATTCATCCATTTCTTCAGGCGAAAATGTGGCTAAAAAACCCAACTTGCCATGGCGTATTCCAACAACTGGCACATTATGCTTAACTGCTTCTTTCATCATTCCAAGTAATGTACCATCACCCCCGACAACAAAACAGGCGTCAATTCCCTTTATAAACCCCGGTGGACAGGGAAACTCAGAAGTTTTAATCGAAGTTACTCCATTTTTATCAGCGATTCCTTCGAGTCTCAGGGCCAAATCATCTGCACCAGGTTTAGATGCATTAATAACAATAGCAATTTTCTTAAGGGGTTTCAAAATTTATGTAGTTAAGATATTCATATCTTTAATCTAGCCAAAAGATTATGAAGCGGTCAAGTATCCGCAGTCCAATTTAGATCAGAAAAACATAATTTTTGATCATTTTTTGCAGTAAGACGTTGATCAGGGTTGTAATATTTCCGAAACCATTTTCTTTGCCTGGAAACTAATTGACGAGTGGAAACATTAATATCCTGAATAAGGTCTTCTTTTTTTCTTTCACCCTTTAGGTATGACAAAACCTGACGATAACCAATTGCATTAGATGCGGGATAATTTTCTAATATACCATGCTCCATTAATCCTTGAACCTCTTCAATCAATCCATTCGCCAGCATTAATTTTGTTCTTTTTTTTATTAATTGCTCGAGCTCACTATTCTCCCGGTCAACTAGACAGGTTTTTTTTTGAAATTCCGAATATGGAATAGGAAGCTTATTAAATTCATCTCTCAACTCAACGATGCTCAAACCGGTAGCCAAACACCTCTCTAAACTTTTTATTAAACGTACGGGATTGGCTTGATCGAGTTCTCCTAATCCCTCGGGGTTTAATAGTTTTAATTCTTTAAGTAGGCCATCCAAACCATGGATCTGGTAAGTTCTATCGACTGAATTTTTAATTTCTTCATTTACGGATACCCGATCTACCACCGATGCAAAAAAAGATCGTAAGTAGAATCCACTTCCCCCAACAACCAGTATTATGGATTTTCTCGAATAAGCATCTAGAATAACATCTTTTGCATATTCTAAATACTTAGAAACATCATAACGCTCGCCCACATTTACCAAATCAAGTCCATGATGCACCACCCTCTCCCTTTCAGCCATTGTCGGCTTAGCAGACCCTACATCCATCCCCTTATATATTGCAACCGAATCGCAGGATAAGATTTCGGCACCTTTCTGCTCGGCCCAATCCAAAGCTAGGCCAGTTTTTCCAGATGATGTTACTCCCGCTAAAAAATAAAGCGTTGAGCATGCCCGGGTCACTTACAAATTAGTGGTTAGCAAGGTTTGATCATAATACGGAAGACAAGTTTTTGGCTCGTTCTCCGATTTTTTGAACAATCTCAGAAGGGTCTTCGAGGTTTCCCGAAATACAATTTACCAATGTACTGCCGATCACCACACCATCGGCAATTTCCCCAACCGCACTTGCCTGTTCTGAGTTGGAGATTCCAAACCCAACCACAACCGGGAGATCTGTGCATTTCTTTATATTGGCAACACGAACTTCCAAATCGGAAGCCAATTCTTTTTGTTCACCGGTGACTCCAGCCCTAGAAACATAATAGATAAAACCAGATGCACTCTCGATGATTTTGGGTATCCGCTCCATTGGTGTAGTAGGAGCAACAATAAAAATATTCATCAATCCTTTTTTACGACAACAAGAAACTAATTCATCAGCTTCCTCAGGGGGAAGGTCTAATGTCAGTAAACCATCCACACCAGCGGCAACTGAACGATTAACATATTCTTCAATTCCCTGTGAAAAAACCAAGTTATAATAGGTGTAAAAAACGATTGGAATCTCAGAAAAACCCCTTATTTTTTCCACTAACCTGAAAACATCATCTTGACAACATCCTGACTCCAAAGCCCGTTGAGCTGCAAGTTGGTTGGTTAATCCGTCAGCCAATGGATCGGAAAAGGGAACTCCAAGTTCAAGTACATCCACACCATTTTCGATCAAAGATTTGCAAATTAATAGTGAAGTGTCGAAATTTGGATCGCATGCACACACATAGCCAACGAAGGCAGAACGGTCATTTTCCCTGCAACTTGAAAAAAGTTTCGCGATTCGATCAGTAGTCTCCATAAGTATATATCATGCATCTATTCTCATCATCTGCCCATTTGGCAATGGAAAAGGTTATCTAACCGATTTTTAATAAGTGATTTTCTTATACAGAATTTTGTATCCGGTTTTTTTCATCATCCTTTTTCCATATTACCTAAGGAGAATGTTTAAACGCGGAGGATACGGAGAAAAAGTGAAATACAGGCTTGGTTTTTGGCCCCGTCTAAAACCTAAATCCTCAAAAATAAAACGAGTTTGGATTCAAGCTGTAAGTGTAGGTGAAATATCATCCATTCAACATCTTATGCAATTTTTTATAAACGATCCGAGTTTTGAAATTGTTCTGAGCGGTACAACAAGTACTGGACTGTCTATAGCGAAAAAGAAATATTCTAATGATGTTATCGCTTTTGGGCCTTTTCCTCTAGACTGGTATCCATTTTCATCATTTTGCTGGTCTCGGATAAACCCAGATATTCTGATTTGCGTGGATAGTGAGCTTTGGCCAGAGCACATGCAGCAAGCAAAAAAAAGAGGCGTTTCCTGTTTCATTGTTAACGCTAGGCTTTCCGATCGTTCATTTTCACGCTTATGTATTCTTGAAATGTTCAAAAACCTTATACTTCCCAGTAACCTTCATATTTTTGCCACATCACAAAAACAAAGAGATCGATGGGTTCAAGTTGGAATACCCCTTAAGCGGGCTGAAAATATGGGGAATTTAAAAATTGATATTGCACCCCTTAATCCATTAACCGAGACAGACAAAGCAAAATATAAAGATGAACTTGGATTCCCGGAATCCTCTGTCATTTTAGTCGGCATTTCAACATGGCTCGGTGAAGAAAAATTCTTATTGGAAACCTTGCAGATGCTTAGGGATAGAAATATTGATGCCAGATTGCTCCTGATTCCTAGGCATGCTGAAAGAAGAAGTGAAATTATAAAAGAAATTTCGTCCCATTCATTTTCTTATCAACAAAGAACTAGGTTTGATAAAAATAACTGCAATGCACATGTGTATCTTGCAGATACTACCGGAGAATTAAACCAACTTATCCAATCGGCTGATCTTGCCTTTTTAGGCAAAACACTCCCTCCGCGCCACGAGGGACAAAACCCAATCG
>MDTB01193670.1_pt1 | contig 12204 bp, 13 predicted proteins | sample 811161 | NCBI WGS metagenome assembly MDTB01 (sample SAMN05326650, study PRJNA326480) | marine metagenome | isolation source: seawater | place: Mediterranean Sea | collected 2009 | reverse complement strand
ATATATAATTTTTTCTACCCATAATAACAGTATGGCCTAGGGTCTTTTTTTTAAAATAATTCATGTCGTTAGGAAGTGACCATGGTAAGTCATTTTTTATGCCTATTACATTATTTTCTGAAGCTGCAACAATAAGATTTATTTTCAATTTATTTTATATTAAATTGCTACGGGGGCTTTTATATGTGATTCTGGATCATAGTCTATTAATTCAAAGTCCTCATAACTAAAATCATTTATATTTTTTTGATTACCATTAATTTTCATTATAGGTAATTTTTTTGGTTTTCTTTTTAGTTGGATTTTTGCTTGTTCAAGATGATTTAAATATAGGTGAGTGTCACCTAATGTATGAACAAAGTCTCCTGGTTGTAAGTTGCATATTTTAGCAATCATCATACATAATATAGAATATGATGCTATATTAAATGGTACTCCCAAAAATAAATCTGCACTCCTTTGATATAATTGGCATGATAATTTATTATTAGCTACGTAAAATTGAAAAAATGCATGGCAAGGAGGTAGTGCCATTTTAGGTATTTCAGAAACATTCCATGAATTAACAATTAATCTTCTGGAATTAGGGTTATTTTTTATATCATTAATTACGTTATTTATTTGATCTATTTTAACTCCATCTTTACCTTGCCAACTTCTCCATTGGTGCCCATATACTGGACCTAGGTTCCCATCTTTGTCAGCCCACTCATCCCATATTCGAACATTATTTTCTTTTAAGTATTTTATATTTGTATCACCTTTTAAAAACCAAAGTAATTCATGAATAATAGATTTTAAATGAAGTTTCTTTGTTGTTAGTAAGGGAAAGCCTTCTTGCAAATTAAATCTCATTTGAGCTCCAAAAAGACTTAACGTTCCAACTCCTGTTCGATCTGTTTTTTTTGTGCCATTTTTCAGCACATTTTCCATAAGTTCTAAATATATTTTCATGATAACATTCCTGCCATTACTGCTGTCATTAGTGATGCTACTGTTCCAGCTATTAATGCTTTAATTCCCAATTTCGCTAAATTTTTTCTTTTATTTGGTGCTAATACCGAAATTCCTCCAACTTGAATGCCAATAGATAAAAAATTAGCGAATCCGCAAAGAAAATATGTAGCCATAATTTTTGATTTTTCAGTTAGCATGTTGTTTGAAATCATATTTCCTAATGAGTCATAAGCAATAAATTCATTGGCTACAGTTTTTTCTCCTAAAAGTTGACCAGTTAAAATAATATCTTCAAAGGGTACTCCCATTAAGTAAACAATTGGAGAGAATATATAGCCAAATATCATTTCAAGAGATAATTCATTATAAATTGTGTTTTCAGAAATAAAATTGTTTATTCCTGTTAGGTTTCCTAAAAAACCTAAAATAGCATTAAAAAGTGCTATAAATGCAATGAAAACCAGAATCATCGCTCCAACATTTACCGCTAACTTAACTCCTTGAACTGTGCCTACTGTAATTGCGTCAAAAAAATTTGTCCCAAAACTTTGAGTTGGAATTTTCATTTCTTGGCTTGGGTTTCCTGTTTCAGGTAGTAAAATTTTGCATGCTACAATTGCTGCTGGTGCTGACATAATTGATGCAGTTAAAAGGTGAGTTGCATATTCTTCTCCTAGCATTTGTATAAAAGCAATAAAAACTCCCCCAGCAATTGTAGCCATTCCGCCGCCCATTAAACATAGTAACTCAGAATTGGTGAATTTATGTATATACGGTTTAACAAGAAGAGGGGATTCTGTTTGACCTAAAAAGATATTTCCTGTTGCTGCAAGGCTTTCTGATCCAGATAAACCCATTATTTTTTTCATAATTTTCGCAAAGAAATACACAACCTTTTGGAGAATTCCTAAATAAAAAAGAACGCTTGTTAATGCTGAGAAAAAAACAATGGTAGGTAGGATTTGAAATGCAAATTGAGCCCCAAATGTATTATCATTTACTAATTTAGAACCGAATAAAAATTCTGCACCCGCTTTAGTGAATTCGAGTAATTGAATAAATAAATTACTAATATATTCAAAAAAGGATGCGATAAAATCAAATTTAAAGACCCCAAAGGCAATAGTTAATTGAATTAAAATCCCTGTTATTACAAGTTTCCAAGATATATTTTTTTTATCGCTAGAAAGAAAATAACATAATACAATTAAAAATGATATACCAATGATGCCTCTAAAAAAATTATTTTCTAAGATTGATAGAATGGAATTCATAATTAAAAGTTAGTTATTTTTTATTCTTTTTATTTATTAAATCACGTATTTCTGCTGCAAGCTCGTATTTTTCTTGTTCAATTGCATCTTCTAGTTTTTTTTGGAGTTCTTTAATATCGCTATTTTCAATATTATTTTTTGTTTCTTTTTTTGAAACAATTTTCTTTTTTTTTGTTTGAATATTTTTTTGCTCTATTAATGATGTTTCATTTAAAACATCTTCATTTGTATATATAGGAACTTCAAATCTAATTGAGATTGCGACGGCATCTGATGTTCTAGCATCTATTTTTTTATTTTTTTGTTTATCCTTAAAAACTAAATATGAATAAAAAATACCTTTCTTTATTTTATATATGTAAACATATAATAGTTCAATGTTAAAAATATTAGCAAAATTTTTAAACAGATCGTGAGTAAGTGGCCTGCTTACCTTTAAATTTGATTCTAGTCCAATAGCAATTGACTGAGCTTCACATGATCCAATTACAATTGAAAAACTTCTATTTCCATTGTCTTCAGAAAAAATTAGTGCATAAGCTCCGTGTTGGAATTCACTTCTTGAATATCCAACAATATTTAATTTAATTAAATCCATATATATATTTACAGATTTTTTAACTTTTTGATTTCCTCAATCATTTTAGGCACAACTTCAAAAGCATCACCTATAATTCCATAATCTGCAGCTTTAAAGAATGGTGCTTCAGGGTCGGTATTTATAACAACAATTTTTTTAGATGAACTGACTCCAGCTAAATGTTGAATTGCGCCAGAAATACCAATTGCTATATATAAATCTGGATTTATTGCAATTCCTGTTTGACCAACATGTTCTGAATGAGGTCTCCAGTTCATATCAGAAACTGGCTTTGAGCAAGCTGTTCCTGCATTTAGTAAGTTGGCTAACTCCTCTATCATTCCCCAGTTTTCAGGACCTTTTAGTCCTCTTCCTGCTGATATGACTGTTTCAGCATCAGTTAAAGAAATTTCCGCAGAATTTTTCTTAGTTTCAATTAAGGTAATTTGATCATCATTATTATTATCATCAACATAATTTTCAATTTCAGTTGAAGTATTATTTTCAGTAAGACCAATAGAATTTGGCAAAATACTTATAATTATTTTATCAGATTTTGCTTGGTATAATGCAATTGCTTTGCTAGAAAAAGCTTTACATTTAATTTCAATTGGAGAGTAATTTTCTGGGTAGCTTATAGCGTTAGTAATTAAACTAGATTTAGTTTCATATGCAATTTGAGATGTAATTGTTTTTACTCTACTAGTATTCGATGTTATTAAAAATCTCCCATTATTCTTTTCAAAAATATTTACAATTAATTTAGAGAGTTGTGTGTTTGTGTAATTTTCAAGTTCAGTATTATTTACTGTTAAAACTTTATTAGCTCCATATTTACCTAAAATATTCAAATCTTCACATTTACCTACAACAATTGCAATTGTAAGTAAATTCATTTTTTTTGCTATTTCAGATCCGTAAGAGACAGCTTCCAATGAAGATTTTTTAAATTTATTGTTCCATGTTTCTGCAAAAACTATAACACTCATATTCTATTAATTTTAAATTACTTTGGCTTCATTTTGTAGTAAATCAATCAACTCTTTTACATTTTCAGAATCAACCATTTTACATGAGCTTCGTTGCTCAGGTAGTTCAAATGATAATGTTTCAATATCATTATCAGTATTTTGATCATATTTTAAAACTTCTAATGGTTTTGTTCTTGCTGTCATGATACCACGCATTGATGGAATCTTGAGATCTTTTTCTTCTACTAGTCCTTTTTGACCAGCAATTATTATATTTTTTTTGCATTTAGAAATTTGTATACCATCATCTACTTCAGTGTGAATGATTAAAGATTCATTTTCTATTTCTAATCCTATACAGGCATTCATAAAAGGTATTTGTAAAATTGCTGACAAATATCCTGGAACTTTCCCTCCGTTATAGTCGATTGACTCTTTGCCGCAAAATATAATATCAAAGTTTTCATCTGAAATATATTTTGCAATTGATTTAGCAATTGATAAGCTATTTTCAGAAGATGATTCAATTCGGATAGCTTTATCAGCTCCAATTGCTAATGCTTTTCTTAAAACTGCATCGTTTTCATTTGCACCAACATTTAGTACAGTAATATTGGCACCCATAGATTCTTTGATGAATATGGCTTTAGTTAAACAAAATTCATCTAATGGATTAATTATATATGTAATTCCATTTTTATCAAATTTTTTATCAGAATCTGTAAAGTTAATTTTTGATGTTGTATCTGGCACGATACTTATGCAAACAAGAATATTCATTGTAATAAAATTATACCTCAAATTTATGACATTTTATCTTTATGTTATTCAATTTGATTAAATAATTTTATATTTATTTTATATTTAAATTTTAACTACTTAACATAATGAGAGAAATTCAATTTAGAGAGGCTATTGCTGAGGCAATTTCTGAGGAAATGAGTTTAGATGAAAAAGTTTTTTTAATGGGTGAGGAAGTCGCTGAATATAATGGTGCGTATAAAGCATCTAAGGGTCTTTTAGATAAATTTGGATCTAAAAGAGTAATTGACACCCCTATATCTGAGCTTGGATTTAGTGGAATAGGTGTAGGCGCAGCTATGAATGGCTTAAGGCCAATTATTGAATTTATGACATTTAATTTTTCATTGGTTGGTATAGATCAAATTATTAATAATGCAGCAAAAATGATGCAGATGTCTGGAGGGCAATTTAATATACCTATTGTATTTCGAGGCCCTACTGGATCGGCTGGTCAATTAGGGGCTACTCATTCTCAATCTTTTGATAGTTGGTATGCAAATTGTCCTGGTTTAAAAGTAATAGTACCTTCAAATCCTTATGACGCCAAAGGTTTACTTAAAAGTTCAATTAGAGATAATGATCCAGTTATTTTCATGGAATCTGAACTGATGTATGGAGATAAAGGTATTGTACCTGAAGATGAGTTTACTATTCCAATTGGAAAGGCAAATATTGTCAAGGAAGGCTCAGATGTTACAATTGTTTCATACGGTAAAATGATGAAAGTTGTACTAGAAGCATGGTCTCATTTAAAAGAAAAAAATATTTCTGTAGAAGTTATTGATTTGCGAACAATTCGTCCATTGGATTGCAGTACCATTATACAATCGGTTAAGAAAAATAATAGATTGGTTATTGTTGAAGAAAGTTGGCCTTTTGGTTCTATTTCATCAGAGATTTCTTACAGAGTCCAGCAAGATGCTTTTGATTATTTAGATGCACCAATATGTAGAATTTGTTCGGCGGATACTCCTATGGCTTATGCTCCTAATTTAGTTACTGAGTTTCTACCTAGTGTTGATAAAATAGTAAATAAAGTGAAAAAAGTTATGTATACAGATTAGCTTAAGAGTTCTTTTTTAAATTTGCATCTATTTTTGCAATCATATCATCTAACTCATTAGAATTTTCTACAAAATTAATATTATCACAATTAAATACAATAAAGTTATGTTTATAGTTAGCAAAGAAAGCTTCATAGCGTTCATTAAGCCTATTTAAATAATCAATTCTTATACTTTCCTCATAATTTCTTCCTCTTTTTTGAATCTTATTTACCAGATGAGGAATAGATGACTTTAGATATATTAGTAGAGTCGGTGGAGACACAAAAGATTCCATTAAAGCAAATAGAGATAAATAATTCTCATAGTCTCTAGAGGACATTAGACCCATTGCGTGTAAATTTGGTGCAAAAACATATGCGTCCTCATAAATAGTTCTGTCTTGAATAATAGTTTTTTTTGATTTCAATATTTCTTTAACCTGTCTAAATCTGCTGTTCAAAAAAAATACTTGAAGGTTAAAAGACCATCTTTGCATATCTAAGTAAAAATCATTTAGATAAGGGTTGTTATCAACAGATTCAAATGATGGGCTCCAATTATAGTGTTTTGCAAGAAGTTTACAAAAGGTTGTTTTTCCTACCCCAATATTTCCAGCTATTCCAATATGCATTTTTTGTTTTTTTCTTGAATATAAAAAATACTTTTAAATAATTACTAATTATTTATAGGATGTTGTTCTAAAATCCCCTTATTTATAGTTATTATCATATTTTTTCTAATATTAAAAATAGAATCATTGATGCTTTTTATTTTAGATTTTTTAAAATTATCGTCTAATTTAAAAATTGTTGTTTTCCCTTCATCTTTAGAACATTCATAAATTTTATTTTCATCGAAAATTAATTTATTCACATTCTTATCCCCTTGATTTTTTTCATCGAAAATATAATTTAATTCATGGTTTAAAATTTTTTTAAATGAATTTCCAACTATAAATATTTTATTGTTGTTTGAAAAAATTTTGATGGATCTAGATTGATTAATAAGTGATAGTTTTTTTGAATTAATTATTTCATTCCTTGTAATGTCATAAATAAAAATCTCATTAATTTCTGATAAGAAAAATAATAAATTTGAATAATTAGAAATGTCAACAATTTTTTCATCAAATAAATTATTTAGATTAATTATATAATTTAATTCATTTAAATTTTTGTCTAAAAAAACAATGTTTTGATTGTCTTTGAAAAAGATAATTACTCTAAATGGATTTTCAGTAATAATCTTAGTAATTTCTCCGTATTCAAGATTTGTATACTCTAAAATATTATTTGAGTCGTTTATGTATTTCTTTATATTGTTTTTGCTTGATAATATATAGATGTTATCAAAAATGTCAATTTCAATAGAGTTAACTTTTTCGGGATTAAGGATGTTTTGAGAAAAAGATGAAAATACAATAAAGGTTAATAATAAAATTAATTTCATAAGTATTTTAATAAATCTTCTAATTTATCTCTTGAGTTTGATAATCTAGGCACTTTATTTTGCCCACCTATTTTTTTATTTTTTTTAAGCCATTCATAAAAAAAATTATTATCACAAAAGTGAATAATAGGTTTTTTTAATAATATATCCTTGTATCTTTTTGCGTCATAATCTGAGTTTATAGCTCTAATCTCTTTATCTAATAAATCAGTGAATAATTCTTTGTTTTCTGGAATTTTCTCAAAGTCAATAATCCATTCATGACAACCGGATGAGTTTTTCAAGAACTTAGGAGCTGCAGTATAATCCTTTATTTTACATTTCATTTTTTCGCATGCTATTTGAATTGCCAGATCGGTATTGCTTACCATTAATTCCTCCCCAAATGCATTAATAAAATGTTTTGTTCTTCCTGATATTTTAATTTTATATGGTTTTAATGATGTGAATATAATTGTGTCGCCTATATTATATCTCCATAACCCGCCATTTGTTGATATTACCATTGCATAATTTACATTTAATTTGACTCCTTCAATAGATGTAATTTTATCAACTTTTTGCTCATTATTAACTATTGGAATAAATTCATAAAATATTCCATAATCTAACATTAGAAGTAAACTGCTATCATCTAAATAATTTTGAATTCCAAAAAAACCTTCAGATGCGTTATATATTTCTAGATAATTTATTTTTTTTCCAATAACTTCATCAAATTCCTTTTTATAAGGTTGCATACTTATGCCGCCATGCATATATAATTCTAAATTGGGCCAAACTTCGCAAATTTTTGATTTACCAGTTTTTTGTAAAACTTTTCTTAATAGCACCATTGTCCATGATGGAACACCTGACATGGAAGATATATTTTGATCAATTGCTTCATCAGCTATTTTTTCCATCTTTTTTTCCCAATCACTCATTAATGCAGTTTCAATTGATGGTGTCCTCATAAATGTAGTCCAAATGGGTAAATTACTTATTAATATTGATGATAAATCCCCAACAATATAATTCCTTTCTTTTCCTAGAGATTTACTCCCTCCTACCATTAAGCTCTTTCCATTAAATATTTTACTATCTGGAAATAAATTTATATAAATCGACAACATATCTTTACCAGCTCTTAAATGAGAATGATTTAATGACTCATTAGTTATAGGAATATACTTGCTTCTATCATTTGTAGTACCAGATGATTTTGCGAAAAAAGAAATATTTCCTGGCCAAAGGACATCTGGTTTTCCTTCTTTCATTTTCTGAATATAGTTGGTGATATTTTCATATTTTACAATTGGAACGATTGATTTAAATTCTTCATAATTTTTAATCGATTTAAATCTATGTTTTTTGCCCCATTCAGTGTCCTTTGCTTTTTCTATGAGTTTCTTTAAAACATTATTTTGAATATTCACAGGGTCTTTAAAGAAAGAGTTAATTCTAGTAATTCTTTTTTTCAACGACCATGTTGTAATTGAATTAAAAATATTATATTTCATTTATTCAAAAAGTGTTTAATTTTGTAAAATTACAAAATCAAAATGTATAAATTATTAATAGATAAAATGAAAACAAAATATAATAATCCGATAGATTATTATATTATGATTAATAATGATTGGTGTTCTGTTAACAATTTAATTGGAAAAAGTATTTCTATTAGCTGGGAGAATATTGTTATATGTTCGTGTGGTAGAAAAATGAAGAAATTCTATAGACAGAATTTTTGTTATGATTGTTTTTGGAACTCACCAGAAGCATCTCCTAGTATATTTAAACCTGAATTATGTACCGCTCATTTAAATATCGAAGAAAGAAATTTAGAATGGGAGAAAAAGTTTCAATTACAACCTCATATAGTTTACTTAAGCATTTCTAGTGGATTAAAAGTTGGTGTAACAAGAAAAAATAGTTTAGTGTCCAGATGGATTGATCAGGGTGCTGTTGAGGGAATAGCTTTTGCAGAAACCCCAAATAGATATTTAGCTGGTAAAATAGAGGTTTTTTTAAAAAATTATGTTTCTGATAGGACATCTTGGATAAAAATGTTAAAAGGAGATGTTACTAGGGTTGATTTAATTATAAAAAAAAATGAATTATCCTCCTATTTAAATCCTGAATTAAAAAAGTATCTATTAAAAAATTCATCAATTAATAATATAAATTTTCCTGTAAAAAAATTCCCTGAAAAAGTAAAAAGTATTGTTTTAGATAAAAATAATCAGTTTAAACTTAAACTTATCGGAATAAAAGGTCAATATTTAATTTTTGATAATAATGAAGTTTTTAATGTTAGAAGACACAAAGGATATTTAGTAGATTTTTCTATAACTTAATTTCCTCTCCTTCTTTTAGGTTGAAGTGAGATCTCATTTTTTTTACAATTATATATAAAGGAATTGTATCAATTGCTGCTATTGATATTTTAAATAAAAATCCATTTTTAAACAACTTCAATACATCATTTATGTTTTCTAGTCCCTCTGCGGGAGTTAGTATCATTAGTAGAAATAGTATTAAAAAAGTGTCAACTAATTGAGAAGAAATTGTTGAAAAGTTATTTCTTAACCATAAGTATTTTCCTTTAGTTTTTTTCTTTAAATAATGGAATATTTTAATGTCAATGAGTTGACATATTAAGTATGTAAATAATGATGCGGCCATCGCTACTCCAAATTGACCAAATACGAGGTTAAATGTTTGGTTATCTACTTTGTTATTTGACGGATTTGAAAAGTCAGCTGCAGGTAAAATATCTGCAACGTAAATTAAACCTAAAATAATGATACTAGAAATAATTCCAGAAATAACTAAATAGTTTGCTTTTTTACGCCCATATATTTCAGAGACTACGTCTGTAATTAAAAAAGTTATTGGATATGCTATTAAGCCAACAGATTGAGTAAAAGTAATATTTAAATAGTTAATTTTAACACTAAAAAATTTTAAGAATATTAAATTACAAGCTATTAGGCAAGCTATAAAAATACCAGAAAAAATAATATAAACTAATAAAGCTTGTTCGTTTATATTAAGTTTTTTAAATATTAGTTTTTCGGGATAAAGTAATTTTTTTAAAATAGTTTTCATAATCTTATTGTATGATTTACACTGTTTATATTTCTATTGGTACCAATAAGGGTAACAAAGTTAATAATTGTCTTTTAGCAATAAAAAAAATTAAATCTATTTCAAATTTATTTGAAAAATCGTCCTTTTATAAAACTTCCTCATGGGGTTATGTTGATGATTATTTTATAAATTTTGTAGTAAAAATAACTACTATATATGCTCCACAAGAACTTTTAGGTAAATTATTATTCATAGAAAAAGAAATGGGTAGAGTAAGAGAAAAATCTGGTTATTCATCTAGAATAATTGATTTTGACATAATATTTTTTGATAATTTAATAATGAATAAACCTAATTTACTTATACCTCATCCGAAATTTCATTTACGAAAATTTGTACTAATTCCTCTATTAGAATTGGCCCCTAATTTCATATGTCCAAAACATGAAATGACAATAATGGAGCTAAATAACAATTCAAAAGATAAAAGTACTGTTGAAAAATTATTATTCTAACTTAATTTATAAGTAATATTAGTCATATATTTGAATCATAAATTAATTTAAATATTAAAAATATACATTTTATGAGAAATTTTTTTTCAATTTATTTAGTAGTGTTTCTTTTTTCTGTAACATCTTTTGCTCAAAAATATAACTCCTTTAGTGTTTCAACATCTATAGGTATGTTAACTGAACTAGGTGATATTAATAGTGATGGGACTAATCTAAGCTATGGATTTAGTTTAGATAAACAAATAACTCCTGCCTTTGGTATTTCTGGAAACTTTTTAGCTGGTGGCTTAGCTAATAATGAAGGTAACTATAATTATGAATCTACTTTCTCTCTTTTTTCCTTTGAAGGTTCATTTAACATATTAAATGCTTTTGATTTACCTAAGGATTATAGAAAATTTTCATTTTATTTGGGTGGAGGTATTGGTTTTTTAACCTATAACGGAGAAGGGAATAATATTGATTATGATGATAATTCACTTGCTATTCCTCTTGGAATGGGATTAAAGTATAGAATATCAGAAAAAATCCAAACTTCATTAGATTTTTCTTGCATAGCTCCGTTTGGTGATGGAGTTGATAATATATCTGAAAGTGATTTTCCTATAACAGAGGGCTTCACTAACCTAAGTATAGGATTTTCTTATCTGTTTGGTAAAAATGAAAAGAGTATGGAGTGGGTAAATCCAGTAGATGTAATTTCTAATCAAGTTAATAAAAATACTCAAGAAATTGAAGGTCTAAGTATAGATTCTGATGGTGATGGGGTTTCAGATAAGTTTGATTTGGATAAAAATACTCCAAAAGGTGTATCTGTTGATGGTAGTGGGCGTCCTCTTGATGTTGATAATGATGGGATAGCAGATTACAAAGACTTAGATCCATTTTCATCTCCTGGTGTTAATGTAGACTCTAATGGTAGGGAGTTAGATGATGATCAGGATGGTGTTCCTAATAGTCAGGATTTTGAACCAAACACTAAATCAGGCGCTACAGTAAATTTCCAAGGTCAAGAAATAGCAGGTAAAGGAGCATATTTACCAAGTATATATTTTGATTTTAATAGTAGCAAGGTTCAGTATGCAAATTATGAAAGATTAGCTATTATTGCTTCTATTATGAAAAATAATCCAACTTTTAAATTAAGAGTTATAGGATTTGCTGACTCAGTTGGTTCAGAAAATAATAACTATAAACTTGCACTAAAAAGAGCAAATGCAGTGATTGATAATTTGTCCAGCATATTTGGGATTTCAAAAAGTAGAATGATTGCTGACTCTAAGGGTGAGGATCAACCATTAGTTGATGAAAATAAAAGTATTGTTATTGATGGAGGAGATGGTACCCAAGTTTCTAAAAATCTCAGTAATATAAATAGAAGAGTGGAATTTGTTTTAGAGTAAAAAAATAAATAATTTTTTTAAAAGGGCCTTTTTTAGGCCCTTTTTTTATAGTAAAAATCCCATAAAACAATTCCTGTACAAACTGTAACATTCATTGATTTTTTATTTCCGTATTGAGGGATTTCTATGT
>MDTB01105041.1_pt1 | contig 12204 bp, 9 predicted proteins | sample 811161 | NCBI WGS metagenome assembly MDTB01 (sample SAMN05326650, study PRJNA326480) | marine metagenome | isolation source: seawater | place: Mediterranean Sea | collected 2009 | reverse complement strand
GGACGGGAATAAGCTGGTTTTATGCGTAATGGGACAATAGAAGAATATGTCTAAGGCATCGGCATTGGTAATGGGGGTAGGGCCAAGTCAGGGACTTGGTGCCGCCCTATGCAGAAAGTTTGCCAGAGAAGGTTTATTCGTTTATGTCTGCGGCAGAAGCAAGGAAAAACTTGAGTATGTTTGCACTGAGATCATCGAGGAAGGTTATAATGCCACACCTATTGTTGCAGATCTCACCGATAAGGATGACATCGATCAAATGACTGAAATCATTGTTGAGAATGAATCTATTATCGAGCTTGCTGTATACAATGCAGGAAATAATCGAATGGAATCTTTTTTGGACATGAAACCTGAGATTTTTGAAGGCATGTGGAGGATACTTTGTTATGGTGCATTTTTATCTTCTCAGTCGATCTTGAGATTGATGTTAGATCAAAAAGAAGATGCTTCGAAGCAATCCATCTTTTATACAGGCGCATCAGGTTCTATGCGAGGCAAAGCGATGTTTTCATCGTTTGCTTCAGGCAAAGGCGCTATGCGTTTAATGTGTCAATCAATTGCCAAGGAATTTGGTCCAAAGGGCATCCATATTGCTCATTTCATCATTGATGGTGTAATCAATGGCGATAAAGTAGTCAAAGGTTTTCCAGAATTTGCAGGAAAACTTGGGGAAGAGGGGATGTTAAATCTAGATGCCATTGCTCAAACTTATTGGAGCATTCACCAACAAGATAAAAGTGCTTGGACACACGAAGTTGATTTAAGACCAAACATTGAGCCTTTCTGATCATGGCAATTGTATTTTTTTTAGCTCTACTGGGTTTGGCTGTCTTTCTTCAGCAAGCAGCACTGAGCCTTTTTTTAGGAATTTTCTTGTCGTATTTCAATAGCAGGCTTTCCCTTACCCCTGTGAGTGTGAACGGATCATTGTTTTTAAAGGCTGGAATCATTTGTCTAGGGGGGACGATTAGCCTTAATTCACTCGGAACAATCAGTTTTGACTACATTCCTCTGGTTTCTATTTATGTCATTGCAATCATGATATTCGGTTTCTTGATTGGAAAATTAATTCGATTGCCTCATAACCTGACTCTTTTATTGGTTTCAGGAACCGCAATCTGCGGAGGGACAGCCATTGCCTCACTTGCTCCAATCATTAAAGCAAAAAACGAAGACTTGGTTGCTTCAATCAGTCTTGTTTTTCTTTTGAATGCAATCGCAATTATTTTATTTCCATACATTGGCGAATTTTTTGAAATGACAGATGCTGAATTTGGAATCTTTTCTGCTTTAACAATCCACGACACTGCATCGGTTGTTGGGACAGCAAGTTTATACTCCGATGAATCGGTGACTTATGCCAGCATCATAAAGCTAGGCAGGACATTATGGATTGTGCCGCTTTTGATAGGGGCATCGATTTATAGCAAAAGTGAAAATAAGGAATATGAATTTCCATATTTCATACTCGTATTCATTGCTTTTGTTGTTTTAGGAAATATTTTCAATATCGACGGAGAGATTAAATCCTATATCAAGACCGTCAGTATCGCTTTCTTTCAAATCGGTCTTTTTATGATCGGATATAAATTTCAATTGCATACATTAATGAAGCTGTCTCTTAAGCCAGTGATCTTCGCTGCATCAATCTGGATAATAATTATATTGATCACTCTCATTACTTTTCATGCCTAAGAATATTGTTATTGTTGGAGCTGGCATCAATGGTTTGGTTGCTGCCAATTATCTTAAAAGGTCTGGGCATGAAGTCACTCTGATTGAAAAAAAACCATCACCAGGCGGTGCTTGTGCCAAAGAGTCATTTATACACAATAATAGACCGTATCAATATCCCTCAGGTGCATCGGTGCTTGGCTTAATGCAACACTTTGTTTTTGAGGAGACTGGTTTGTCCACAAAGTTAAAGACATTTGTGCCTGAATCACCAAAACTTGCTTTCTTTCCAAATCATAAAGATCCCACATATATACATCGTGATCCAAATGAGTTGGATGCTGAATTAAAAAATAAATGGGGAGAGTCCGGAGATGCAAGGGCTTTCAGGGCAGATGAGTCAAAGATCATAGATTTTATTCAATCCGGTTATCGAGCAGGTAGAACGCCCTCAATTGATGAAGCAAATTCAACACTTGGGAATGGTCTGGTTGATTTATGGATCAAGGGCGATGCCAGATCTCTCTTGGATCACTACTTTGAAAGTGATCTATCAAAGATATATATGGCAATGACTGTGACGGAGAGTGGACCGGTTTCGCTATCAGAGAAATACTCAGCATTCACTATTCCAATGATGGACTCGGGGTCTGTTTTCAATGGATATTACGGTTTTGTTTTTCAAGGGATATGGAATCTTACACAAACATTATCAGAGATCAATATTGGACTGGGTGTTGATACTAGACTTTCATCAAATCTTGTGGATAAAGACTTGGATGAAAAAAAAATCATGGTGGAATGCAATGGTAAAGAAGAGTGGATACATTATGATGATCTAATTTTGGCCACCGATCCCATGACTGCACATTCAATTATTGCTGATGTAAGTCCAGATCAATTCTCTTCTGAAAATAAGTTGACGGGAAGCAGTGGAAAGTTAAATTTATTTTTCTCTAAGCCTATTCAGTGGAAGGAGGGAGTGACGCACCCAGATTCAGATGCTTCTTTTCGATTTATTTTTTCTGTCGACACAATTCATGCATTTGAGGAAGCTGCTCAGGGAATCTTAGATGACACAGTTCAGTATATCCCTGGCTTTATGCAGATTTATTGCGAAGGCGCTGCGGATCGAAGGATGGATCCATCCATAACGCATGATCGAATTGCAGTTTTCTTTAAAAACCTTTCACTCTCCTCTAATGGAGAAGAATTAATCCATATAAAGGAAGAGGTCGAGCAACAATTATTTAAATATATCAATAATCCAGAGGATTGCTTTTGGAGTAAGTTAACAACGCCAAAAGACCTAAAGGAAATGTTCTATTTTCCTTCCGGGAATATTGATCAGATAATGTTGACTGATAAGCAGATGTATTTTGATCGTACTTTTTCATTTGATCCAAGTGAGAATTTTTACGGTTTTCTTGATTATGACAGTGTTTATTATTGCGGTGCTGCAGCTTACCCATGTGGCTCTATTGCAGGCACTCCAGGATATATGTGCAGTCAACAAATCATAAGAAAACACACGAACTCACCCTAAATTAGATATATTTCTTAATATTCTTTGATTAAACTATTCAGCCCATTGGGTAGATGGAAGAGAATGAAAAGTAAAATACACAATATAAACGTTGTAGCTAAAGAGAAGTTGCCTTCTCCAAAAGCGCTCAAAGAAACCTTGCCTCTTAGCAATAAAGCAAGGAAAACAGTCTTGTCTAAACGAAAAGAATTAATGAGTATTTTGGATGGGAATGATTCTAGGCTTGTCGTGGTGGTAGGGCCTTGCTCTATTCATGACACAGATTTGGCAAAAGATTATGCATCTAGACTAAAAGAGCTCACCAAAGAAGTGGAAGATGCTTTCTTGATTTTGATGAGGGTATATTTTGAAAAACCCAGAACTACTACAGGATGGAAGGGATTGATCAATGATCCTAACATTGACGATACATTTCAGATTGATAAAGGCATTCATATCGCAAGATCATTGCTTATTGATCTAAATGAAATGGGTCTTGGGGTCGCAACAGAGGCATTGGATCCAATCATGCCACAATATTTGGGTGATCTAACAAGCTGGACTGCCATTGGAGCTAGGACTGCGGAATCCCAAACACACAGGGAAATGGCAAGCGGATTATCAACACCAGTTGGTTTTAAAAATGGAACCGATGGATCTCTTGCTGTTGCTGTAAATGCAATAAAGTCATCAAGACAATCGCATCATTTTTTAGGTCTTAATGACGGTGGAAGGATCACTGTTTATCAAACAAAGGGAAATAAATACTCACATGTTGTCTTAAGAGGGGGAGCTAAGCCTAATTACGATAATCGAAGTATTCAATCATGCGAGAAGCAACTTATTAAATCAGAATTACCAATGAAGATCATGGTTGATTGTAGCCATGGGAATACAAATAAGGATTATAGGTTACAACCAAAGGTTGCAAAAAGTATTGTCAATCAAGTTAATAAAGGCAATCAATCAATTATGGGCTTGATGCTTGAGAGCAATATCAACGAGGGTAATCAGAAAATAACAGAGAACCTTGATGACCTAAAGTATGGTGTTTCTTTGACCGATGCTTGTATTAATTGGGAAACAACAGAAGATTTATTAATGAATCTTAGAATGGCACTTATTTCGAATTGATTTGATAGAATATTTGTTATGAAAAAAGAATTTAAAAACTTCGAAGAATTTTATCCTTACTACATAGATGAACATAAGAGCAAGTACAACAAATTGCTTCATTTTATAGGAACAACAATCTTCTTTATTTTTATGGTCATTTTTATCTCTTCGCTTGATCCAAAATATATTTTCTATGCTTTTTTATCTGGATATGCTTGGGCATGGATAGGCCACTTTTTTATTGAAAAGAATAAACCAGCAACCTTTTATTTCCCTCTATACAGCTTGAGAGGAGATTGGAGGATGTATAAGGAAATTGTTCAGGGCAAGCACGCCATAATCTAATTAAGAACCACATGAATCTCGATTTATTTGATATCAACTCACTTCTCACCGATGAGGAGAAAGCAGTTCAAGACTCTGTCTCTAGGTTTGTTAAGGAGAATGTAGATCCTGTCATTCAAGACTGCTTTGAGAAACACGAATTTCCATCGGATATTATAAAGCCACTCGCAGAATTAGGTGTTCTTGGTAGTTCAATCGATGGATATGGTTGTCCCGGAATGAATGCAATCATTTATGGTCTGATATGCAAAGAGATGGAAAAAGGCGATAGCGGAATGAGAAGCTTTGTTTCTGTACAAAGCAGTCTAGTGATGTATCCGATCTATGCATTTGGAAGCGAGGATCAAAAACAAGAATGGCTCCCAAGATTAGCCTCAGCAGAAGCGATAGGTTGTTTTGGACTTACAGAGTCTCAAGGAGGTTCAGATCCTTCGAATATGAATACACATGCAAAGAAAGATGGTAGCGATTGGGTTATCAATGGATCCAAGATGTGGATCACTAATGGCTCTATTGCAGACGTAGCGATTATTTGGGCTCATACGGATGATGGTATTAGGGGTTTCATTGTTGAGACGGATACTGATGGTTTCACGGCTAACAAAATTGAGAATAAATTCTCTCTCAGAGCTTCAGTAACCTCAGAGTTATTCTTCGATAACCTGAGAATTCCAGAAGAAAATGTTCTGCCTGGCGTCAAAGGATTAAAAGGCCCTCTAAGCTGTCTCACACAAGCTAGATATGGGATATCGTGGGGTGTGATAGGAGCTGCAGAATCATGTTTAGAGGAGCTTTTAGACTATACAGAATCCAGGATATTGTTTGATCGATCATTGGATGAAAATCAGGCGATTCAGATTAGACTGGCTGATATGCAAAGAAGAATTGTCACTTCAAGTCTTCTCTCTTATAGACTGGGCCAATTAAAAGATCTTGATCAAATGAATCCCACGCAAGTCTCTCTTGCAAAATGGAATAATGTGCGAATGGCGCTCGATGTTGCAAGAGATTGCAGAGACATGCTGGGCGGATCAGGCATAAGCGCTGAATATGTCCCAATAAGACACATGCTTAATCTTGAGAGCGTAGTCACTTACGAGGGGACTGAGACAATTCATCAGCTAGCTGTAGGTCGATCACTCACAGGCAAAAACGCCTTTTAAAATAGTTACTCTCCGAGAGTCTCAAAATATATATCAACCACTTTGTCTGAGATGATAGTCGCATCAATTTCATTTGTATTGCAAAACACAACGGTTGAAAAACGAAGCTCAGGGAATCTTGCATAATGAGCAAGCCATCCCACCCATGAACCTGAGTGAGACCAACGTTTGTAACCATTGTAGTAGGCGAGGTTTTGGGCAAAGGCATAGGTGTTCTCATTTTCCTTTTCTTTATCCATCTTTTGATTTCTTTTGCTGACTTTTGTTTCTTCAAATGTCATTTCCATCGTTTGAATCAGTGATTCTCCTCCCATACTGAGTTTATTTTCATAAAAATTTTCATCCCATTTGATGAAATCATTGAGCGATGTATAAACCCCGCCATCACCAACCCAACTTAAATTAGTAACATTGATTTTGTATTTATTAGATTCGTCATCGATTGGTGTATAAGCATCGGCTCGATTTTTAAATGGTAAATTTACGTCATCATTGAAAAATGAATCATGCATCCCAAGTGGATTAAAGATTTCTTTTTCTGCAAATTCTCTCAGACTCATGCCAGAGGCATTTTCTGCAACTAGGGCAAGCAAAACATATCCTGTATTACTATAGTGAAATTTCTTTTCTGGTTTTCTTATCAAAGGCAAAGTCTTGATTAGGTCATGAAACTCTTTATTGGTAAGGTAATCTTCATTGCCCCATCTGAATTCCTCGCCCACTGCATTCTTAAAACGGCCTGGGTAGTCCATGTACTCATAATCCCCTAAGCCACTATAGTGATGAATCATGTGGTTGATTGTGACTTGTTCTCCATAATCGACTAAGTCTGGGATATGAACTTTCATTTCATCCTCAAATGAAAGTTTGCCCTTTTCTTCAAGAATTGCGATAGCCATTGTGGTGAATTGCTTGCTGACAGAACCTATTCTAAAAATGGTATCCATGCCAATTGGTATTTCATGCTCAAGATTGGCAAGGCCATATCCTTTTGAATGAATGTATTCTCCATTCTCTACTAGCCCAACCGCACAACCGGGCTTTTGAGAACGATCGTCAAACAACAAATCAATTTTTTTTGATAAGCCTGACATGTTTGCATTCACTGAGAATGATGCAAATGAGATCAGCATTACTATTAGACTTAACTTCTTTTGATGCTGTTTCATATTAATTAATTTACAATTATTGTCCTGAAAAAATAAGAATTAGGTATTAACAATATTATGAACAATATAAAAAGAATATTTATTTTTCCACTCACTCTTCTATTCTCTTTATCAATTTCTGCAAACGATCAATTGCCTGAAATCGAATATGAGAAATTTACTCTGCCCAATGGACTTAGGGTAATTGTTCATGAAGATCGAAAAATTCCTGTAGTTGCAGTCAATGTCTGGTATCACGTTGGATCAAAAGATGAATTACCAGGAAAAACAGGATTTGCACATTTATTTGAACATTTGATGTTCAATGGAACAGAGAATTATAACGATGAATATTTCGCTCCATTTCAGAAAGTTGGCGCGACAGACATGAATGGAACCACAAACAATGACAGAACAAATTATTTCCAGAACGTGCCTACTACCGCAGTAGATCTAGCTCTATGGATGGAGTCAGACCGAATGGGACATCTTCTTGGCGTTGTGGATCAAGAAAAGCTCGATGAGCAAAGAGGTGTGGTACAAAATGAGAAGAGGCAAGGCGAGAATCAGCCATATGGTAGAGTTTTCTTACAAGCCTCAAAGGCAACATTTCCCGAAGGACATCCTTACTCATGGACTACGATCGGATCAATGGAGGATCTAAATGCTGCCTCTATGGACGATGTTCAAAATTGGTTCAAGGCTTTTTATGGTCCCAATAATGCTGTCCTTTCACTTGCTGGCGATATAAATATTCAAGAGGCAAAAGAATTGGTTTATAAATATTTTGCAGACATACCTCCAGGACCTTCCCCAATAAAGAAAAAGAAGTGGATTGCAAAACGAACGGGCGAAAAGAGGGAAATCATGTTTGATCGTGTTCCAAACGCACGTATTTATAAGGTTTGGAATACTCCAGAGATTGGATCAGAGGAACATCCACATTTTGAATTGATAGCCGCTCTTTTAACTGGCGGAAAAAACTCAGCACTTTTTCAAGAATTAGTCTACAAGCGTCAGCTCGCAACCAATGTCTCATCATTTTATTATGACAGGGAATTGGCTGGACAATTTTGGATAGCAGCAGATTTGGCCAACGGCGTTTCTTTACAGGAATTGGAAAACGCCATTGATGAAACCTTAGTGAAATTTATAAAAAAAGGACCAAACTCTAAAAATCTTAAAAATACTAAAACCTCAATCAGGGCTTCCTTCATAAAGGGGCTTCAGAGAATTGGAGGTTTCGGAGGGAAATCAGATCTTCTCGCATACTCTGAAGTTTATACGGGAGACCCAGGCCAATTTAATAACTTCTATTCAGATATGCTCTCTACAACAAAACAAGAAATTCAAAAAACCGCATCCGATTGGTTGACTGATGGCTCTTATGTACTTGTTGTTCAGCCTGAAGCGCAACTCACATCTGAGAGAGTGCCCTTGGCCGACCGTTCTAAACTCCCTTTTCCTGAAAAATTCCCGAAGCTGAATCTACCTGATATCCAAAGAGCGAAGTTGAGTAATGGTATTGATGTAGTCTTTGCAGAAAGACATGATGTTCCGATGATTAACTTAAGTTTATTACTTGGTACCGGCCATTCATCTGATTCTAATGATAAGCCAGGTTTAGCAAGCTTTACTATGTCAATGCTGACAGAAGGCACCAAGCGATATAATGCGCTCGAATTAAGCGATGCACTTGATGAATTAGGTACAGATTTATATACAAGCACTGGACTGGATTCATCTAGCGTGACACTTTCAGCGTTAAAGTCTAATTTCTCAGAGTCGCTTGATTTGATGATCGAGGTTATCAATGAGCCAACTTTTGACCAGACAGAAATTGATCGTAAAAAATTACGTTGGCTGGCATCTATAGATCAGTCACTTTCAACACCCAACGGCATTGTTTCAAATCTAATACCCGAATTAATGTACGGAGCTAATCATCCTTATGGAAAACCTTCGAGTGGAAATGGAACAAGGCAGTCCATACAATGGATGTCCCAAGAAGACATGATTGGGTATAAAGAAGCTACTATCACAGCAAAAAACTCTACAATTGTGGTGATTGGAGACATGAATCTTGACGATCTGCTTCCCATACTTGAATCTAAATTTGGAAGCTGGAAGAGTTCAGTCAACCAATCAAACGAAGTTAACTATGATGTTTCTGTTGAATCGAATTCAAGGAAAGTCTATTTGTTTGATAAACCTGGTGCTATTCAGTCTTTGATTGTTGCAGGTCAATTATTACCTGCCAACGGAACTGATGATGAAGTTGATATTGATCTTATGAATCGAGTGATTGGAGGAAGCTTCACTTCAAGACTTAATATGAATCTTAGAGAGGATAAGAGTTGGTCATACGGTGTAAGAGCAAGGCTATCATCACGAAAAGGGCCAAGGCCGATGCTTGTTTATGCACCTGTGCAGACAGACCGAACAGTTGACTCAATCAAAGAAATTCAAAGAGAATACAGTGAGTACCTTTCTTCAAGGCCAGCTTCAAATGAAGAGATAGATCCCATCAAGCAACAAATCATACTTGGATTGAATGGCCAATTTGAGACCTTTGGTAGCTTACTCTCTGGCGTATCTGGAATTGTTACATTTGAGAGAGGCGATGATTATCTGAATGCTGTGCCAGAAAAATATAATGCCGTCACAGTTGATCAGGTAAATGCTGCAGCAGAGAAATACTTAGATCCTGAAACTTGGACATGGTTCATCGTTGGGGATCTATCAAAAATCGAAGAAGATATTCGAAGTTTAGGTTTAGGAGAAGTTGAGATTATAGTATTGGATTAGTATTGGTTTTTTAAATATACTTCCCATCTAATATCTATATTTTGTTGATATTCTTGGGTCCCCTTCGTCTAGAGGCCTAGGACACCGCCCTTTCACGGCGGCAACAGGGGTTCGAATCCCCTAGGGGACGCCATATCTCTGAAACCCAATTTAATAAGTGGTTTCAGATTGGCAGAAGAATAAAGTGATGATTCTAAAAAATTACATTATAGTCTAAGTGTGAAAAAAATAATCCTCTCTTTCTTTATGGTTATAGTCCTATCTGCCTGCGGTGGAGGTGGCGGAGGTTCATCATCGGTTCCGTTTAGCATCAGTGTAAGCTCCTTTAGCTTCAATGTGGATGAGGATGAATCTTATTCTGGGACTCTCACAGCATCGAAGAATGAGACAACTACAGTTACTTTTGAGCTCACAACAAACCCAAGCAATGGAACCCTCACTTTTGGCTCAACTGGAAGTTACACATATCGTCCTGCCTCAAACTTCAACGGTACCGATAGTTTCAGATACAGAGCTTATGCCACGCCACAAAATAAATACTCAGCTGAGGGAACGGCAACCATAACAGTCAATGCTATAGATGATGCACCAGTTCTAACCATTAATGGCATACCAGATACAAACTCAATTCTATTTAGAGATGATCAGGGAAAAATTTCTTTTTCAGGAAGTGTCAGTGATGTTGATAATGACTTTACAGACTTAAGCTTCTCATCCACTTTAAATGATCAAGCTGCAGCCGTGACAGTAGACAATGAAACCGGCTTGAAGATAAGCATCGATGTATCTTCCATTATCGATGCAAGCAGATTCAAAATAGAGATAAAAGCCTGTTCTGGAGGAGAGTCTTCTCTGATATGCGATGCCGAGACATTCAGTACATACTTAGCAAGCGGGTATAAAGATGACGGGACTTATATTACATATAATCTCTTAGGTTCTTATGAGCTTGGAAGCACAAAACCCAGAAATATAGCCATGATGATTCTGGCAGACTCGATTCGTGAAGGCTCGCTCGACATCGATCGATCTGATTTTAGGGAACAGCTTACAAAGAACTTCAATGCTCTTACAGAAGGAACGGTAAGAGACTATGTAGATGGATTCTTCAATGTCATGATTGTAGAACCCAGCAATTCTGATGGAAGCTCATTTGTGGATGTTAAATCCGGAGATGATTGCGAAGATGACGACGACGATGAACTTGTTGGAACTAGAATTTGTTTTGATAATGAGAAATTATTGGCTCTTGAGGAAAGCCTTTATCCCAATGAGGCTTTCGATATCACTTCTATGATGACCGCTGTTGATGCGAGATACTATGCAATAGGCGGAACATTCTTTTCTGGGATTGGCGGATTACTCTCCGATCAAACATTTCTTCATGAGTTGGGGCATGCACATGCCAATTTGGGAGATGAATATGAATCTCCTGATGATCGCGATGAGGATTATGCACAATATGCTCTTAGTTATAGAACAAATACAACTGAAAAGACGGATCCAAATGATACTGAATGGAAGCATCTCATTGGTGATTTGAACAATATACCTGGTTACCATCAGACTGCCGGTATTGATGGAGTTGGTTTTTTTGAGGGCGTGTATTGGAAAGAGGATGGTGGATTCAGGCCCCAAGTTGATTCAATTATGAACCAAGGAAGCAGATGTGAAGAGACCAATGCGTGTCCAAATGGAGAAACACTGCAATATCGAAAATCTTTAAGTGACTTTACCCATCAACATGCCGAGTCATTTGTGCTTAGCACCCTTAATGCTATTGTGGATGATGTATTCAAGGGAGGTACTTTTGATACTGATGATTCAGGAAAATATATAGCTCTTAATCTTGCCTCTGGAATCTTTGATGAAAAAGCATTTGATAATACTAAATTCAAGCTTGAATGGTATGTCAATGGCGTAAAAGATAACTCACTTTCTGATACTAATAGCGTCAAGTTTGATCGACCATCACAAGATAAATGGGAGATCTATTCTTGGGTCTTCTCAGATAAGACGGGATTGGCAACGGCACCAAATGATCCCCTTGACTCAACAGATGCCTATGGAGCAGATTTAGACTACTATGCTTATCCCGCATATTATTTTGATTCAGTAGAAGAGGATGATTTTTTAGCATATATAGTCGGATCACCATACGATGATTGGATAGAGAGGCCTAAGAGTGTTGATGAAATAGAAGAAAAATATCCAGATCATGATTATTTGTATTTTTATTCTCCAATGGGAGGAACGTTGGCACTTAACTGGAGGAAATATTGATGAAAATAAAAAATCTATCAATCCTTATTCTGCTTATTCCAATAATGTATTTTGATAATGCATTGAGTCAAATGGATAAGAAGCTGGAGATTATTCAGCCCAAATCATTCAATAAGCTCATTTTGACAGGAGCAGAAGG
>MDTB01083920.1_pt1 | contig 12204 bp, 9 predicted proteins | sample 811161 | NCBI WGS metagenome assembly MDTB01 (sample SAMN05326650, study PRJNA326480) | marine metagenome | isolation source: seawater | place: Mediterranean Sea | collected 2009 | reverse complement strand
TTATATTTCTTTCATTTTCATTTTCTGCATATTTCAAGCCAATTTCAAGCCTGTCTTTAACCTTGTCTTTTAAAAGCTCAGGCCATTCGATTATCTTAATTGTTTTTTCATCATATTCGAAGATCCCTAGCTGCTTTGTTTCCTCAAAAGTTTTAAGTCTGTATAAATCGTAATGCATAATTTTAGATTCTTTAATTTCATACTCGTATACTAGATTAAATGTGGGACTTAAAACCTCTGTCTCTTTAATTTTTTCTTGCTTCTGAAGATTATTAATCAAATATCTAGTAAATGTTGTTTTGCCTGCACCTATTTCGCCATAAAGAAATATACAGTCTTCTTTTGAAATTTTTTTTAAAACTTGTTTTGAAATTAAGCTTAAATGTTCTAAAGATTTAATAATCATTGGCTACTAAACTAGTAGCGATAGCTATCTGTTTTAAATGGACCTGATGTTTTAACGTCAATATAATCTGCTTGCTCTTTGGATAGTTTTGTTAATTTAGCTCCAACTTTTTCTAAATGTAAAGTTGCTACTTTTTCATCTAAGTGCTTTGGTAAAACATAAACTTTTTTCTGATATTTTTCAGAATTATTCCATAACTCAATTTGAGCAATGACCTGATTGGTGAATGATGCGCTCATAACAAAACTTGGATGTCCGGTAGCACAACCCAAATTAACTAATCTACCTTCTGCCAATAGAATAATTCTTTTTTTATCTGGAAATTCTATTTCATGAACTTGTGGTTTAACTTCTTTCCATTTGTAATTCTTTAAAGAATCCACCTGAATTTCATTATCAAAATGTCCTATATTACAAAGTATAGCTCGATCTTTCATTTTTCTCATATGATCTGCTGTTACAATATCTTTGTTCCCTGTAGCAGTAACAACTATATCTGCATCTTTTATTGCTTCGTCCATTAAAACTACTTCGTATCCCTCCATAGCAGCTTGTAATGCACATATTGGATCAGCTTCGGTCACCATTACTCTTGCTCCGCTTTGTCTCAAAGATGCTGCGCTCCCCTTTCCTACATCTCCAAAGCCAGCAACAATTGCTACTTTGCCTGACACCATAATATCTGTGGCTCTTTTAATGCCATCGACCAAACTTTCTCTACAACCATATAGATTGTCAAATTTTGATTTTGTTACCGAGTCATTTACATTTATTGCTGGAATTAATAATTTTTTTTCAGATTCCATTTTTTTTAAAGCTTTTACTCCTGTTGTAGTTTCCTCAGAAACTCCTTTTACAGACTTGAGCATATCTTTGTACTCTTTGTGCATAAGAGCAGTTAGGTCACCACCATCATCAAGAAGCATATTTGCTTTCCAATTTTTTTTTCCTTCAATAGTTTGTTTTACGCACCACCAGTATTCTTCTTCTGTCTCACCTTTCCAGGCAAAAACTGGTACCCCTGCTTTTGCTATAGCAGCTGCTGCGTGATCTTGAGTAGAAAAAATATTGCACGAAGACCACCTTACCTCCGCTCCTAAAGAAACAAGAGTTTCAATTAAAACTGCTGTCTGTATAGTCATATGAAGGCACCCTATTATTTTTGCTCCTTTAAGAGGAGATTTTCCCTTATATTCTTTTCTTAGCGCAATCAGACCTGGCATCTCTGTTTCTGCCAATGAGATTTCTTTTCGACCAAAATCAGCTAAATTAATATCTTTTACTTTATAATCTTGTGACATAATAAATTTTTCTTTTAATAATATAACTAAATCTTATCAAACAACAATGTTAATTTAATTTAGGTAACAAAACTTCTATTTGAGCTCCTTGTTTATCAATTCTATTAGAAGCAGAAATTGAACCCTTGTGAAGCTCAACTATATTTTTTGCAATATTCAAACCAAGTCCTGAATGTTCGCCAAAATTTTTTGGTCTATTGCTATAAAATCTTTTAAAGATCTTTTGAGGAGACGATTCGGTAAGACCTGGCCCCTCATCTTTTACCAAAAGAACAAAGTTATTTTTTGCTTCAGTTATTTCAATATCTATTTTGCTATTATCTTTACTGAAAGAAACTGCATTGTCTAATAAATTTGCAATAACTTGCTCTAACCTGTTTTCAATCCCTAAAACAAAAAAACCTTTTCCGTTTTTATTTTTGTGAATAATATTAATACTTATATTTTTATTTTGGCTAGACAGATCTTGATTAAAATCCTCTATAACGCCTCTTATCACAGAATCTAAGTCTATTTTTTTCATTTTTTCTCTTGATAAAGAAGCTTCGTCTTTTAGCATTTGTGAATAGTCAGTTATAAGTCTTTCTATTCTTTCGACGTCATGATTAATTATTTCAAATAATTTTTCCCTTTCTTTTTGTTGCTGGGTTTTATCAAGTAGTTCTGAAGCACCCTTTAAAGATGCAAGAGGATTTCTAATTTCGTGAGCTAAATCTGTGGAAAATGTTTCAGCACGATTTGTTCTTTTTTGAAGCTCCGTTGTCATTTCATCAATTGACTTCGTGAGCTTACCAATTTCATCTCCTCTTATAAAAAATTTATCAACATTCACAGGTTTATCTGCTTTAGCCTTTATTGACTCTGTAAACAAAACTAAAAGTTTTATGGGTTTCAAGATATATTTGTTCAAAAAAAGAGAGAATATTAAAATTACTAAAGCTACTGCTAAAACTGTTCTTATAATAAAATTTTTTCTTTCTTCAACTGCAAACAATATGTCATTGGCTTCTTCTGTTACTACAATATATCCCGCTCTTTCATTATCAACTCTAATTTCGTCTAATGTACTTACAAAAAAATTATTATTAATTTTTTTTTCAAGTACTACTGGTTCATTTTGATATTTGTTTGATATGGCATCTTTAATCAAACTCTCGTTTTGAGAATTTTTGCTCTCTATGCTTTCTTCAGTTTTTTCTTGATCTTTGTTTTTTGCTCCATTAATGCTTGATTCTATTACGGAATCTGATTTAGAAAAAACATCTTTATCTAAATCTAAAATATTAGTATCGCCAACAATATTTCCATTTCTATCATAAAACTGAACCCTGTCTAAACTTTGAAAAAGAAATCGAGTTGATAGTAAAAAAGTTTTAATGCTTTCTTTTTCAATCTTAATATTTAACCTTTCTAGATGATCAGATGTATTTTTAATTATAGTAATATGATTAATTGTTCTTTTCTTAACTAAATCAGGTTGAACTGCTTTTAAATATATTATTGTAAATAGGCCTAGTACTGAAAAAACTAGTAAATTAAATAATAAAAATTTTCTTAATATTGATGCTGATTTTTTCTGCTTCATTAACTAACATTCCATCTATACCCGCTTCCATACCTAGTTTCAATCGCAGAAAACTTTTCATCGACTTTTTTAAACTTTTTCCTAATACGTTTTACATGACTATCTATTGTTCGATCTTCTATTTCGCTATTTTCTTTATAAGCTATGTCCATCAGATGAGCTCGTTCCTTTATTACCCCTGGCCTCTTCGCTAGCTCTTTGACTATTAAAAACTCTGTAGTAGTCAACTTGTCTGGCAAAGGTTTGCCTCCCCATTCACATTCCAGCTGAGAAGAATCTAGCTTAAGTTTACCATGACTAATAATATTTTTTGAATCATCAATTACATCGATTTTTTTTCTCAATTGAACTCTAATTCTTTCAATCAAAACTTTCATGGAAAAGCCGCCTGATTTTTTAACAAAATCATCAGCTCCTAATTTAAGTCCAAGAAGTTCGTCTACTTCATCATCTTTGGAAGTTAAAAAAATAATAGGGATAGACATTTTTTTTTTCAATTTTTTTAAAAGTTCTTCGCCATCCATCCGGGGCATTTTAATATCTACAACTGCTAGGTCAGGAGGATTTCTTGTTAATCCAATCAAAGCGGATTCTCCATCTATGTAAGTCTGAACTTTAAAACCTTCTCTTTCAAGCGCTATGCTTATTCCTGTAAGAAGATTACGATCATCATCAACAAGTGCAATAGTTTGTGCCATATATAAATTTTAATAATCCTAATTAAATTGTCAAAATTTAGGCGTTTATAAATCTAATTAGTGTGCCTCATCCCAATTATACCCTGAATTTACACTAACTTCTAATGGTATTGAAAAAATATGATGATCAGAATTTGAGATGGAAGACATTGCTTCTTTTATAGTTTTTTTAACATAATCTTTGTTTCTTTCAAGAGTTTCAAAAATAAGTTCGTCATGAATTTGAAGTAAAATTTTAGCTTCAATTTTTTTATCTTCTTTTGTTAAATCGTTTACTTTAATCATTGCCAATCTTATAATATCTGCTGCAGAACTTTGAATAGGTGCATTAATTGCTGCTCTTTCTTGAAAACTCCTTACACTAAAATTCTTATCATTAATTCCTCTTATATGAATTCTTCTTCCAAAAATGTTGTTTACATATCCATTTTTTCTACAAGCTTTAATTGTAGTATTCATATATTCCTTTATCTCAGGAAATTTTTTAAAGTATGAATTAATAAAATCTAAGGCTTCTTGGTTTGAAACAGATATTTGTTTGGCCAACCCATATTGGGTAATTCCATAAATAATCCCAAAATTTATTGCTTTTGCTTTTCTTCTAAGTTCTTCATTAACTGAATTGATAGGAACGTTAAAAACCTGACTTGCGGTCAAACTATGAATGTCTTCGTTGTTTTTAAATGCTTTTTTTAACTCCTTGACATTTGCAATATCAGCTAAAATCCTCATTTCAATTTGATTGTAATCTGCTGATATTAAAATTTTGTTCTTTTCAGCCACAAAGGCCTTTCTTATTTCTCTTCCATCTTCGGTTTTAATTGGGATATTTTGTAAATTTGGATCGCTTGAGGCTAATCTTCCTGTGTTGGTAGCTGCTAATAAAAAAGATGTGTGAACTCGCTTAGTCTTTCTGCTTATATGATCTTGTAAAGCATCGGAGTAGGTATTTTTTAGTTTTGAGATTTGTCTCCACTCCAAAACTAAATTTGGAAACTTGTGGCCTGTATATGCTAATTCTTCTAAAATTTTTGCGCTTGTAGCTAAACTTCCTTTCTTTGTTTTTTTAAGTTTTGCTATTTTAAGATCATTATATATGAGTTCTCCAAGCTGTTTGGGCGAACCGATATTAAATTCCTTGCCTGCTAAAGAATAAATCTCTTCTTCAATTTTTTTTATCCGTTTTTCAAATTTTTTTGATAATGTTTGAAGATAATTTTTATCTATTTTAATACCATTAAATTCCATTTCAGATAGCAAATTGATCATGGGTTTTTCAAATAATTCATAGTTTTTGTTTAATTTTTCTTCGTCTAGCCTGTTTTTAAGTTTATTATAAAGTCTTAATGTAACGTCAGCGTCTTCAGCAGCATACTCAGTCGCTTTTTTAAGTTCAATGTCACTAAAATTAAGTTTTTTTTTCCCAGAACCTACAAGTTCTTTATACGAAATCGTTTTATGATTTAAATGAATTTCCGAAAGAGTATCTAGGTTATGTCTATTAAGACCCGCATCTAATATATAGGAAATTAACATGGTGTCCTCCATAGATTTAATTGTGATCCCTTGTTGTTTTAAAATCATGTAATCAAATTTAATATTCTGACCAACTTTTTTTATACTTACATCTTCTAAGATAGGTTTAATTTTCTTTAAAACTAAATCTTTTTTGAGTCCTTTTATATTTTTGTGATTAATTGGAATATAGCAAGATTTATTAGGTTTATAACTAAAAGACACTCCAACTAAATCAGCTTCAATTGGATTTAAAGAAGATGTCTCGGTATCTACAGAAATAATTGATTGTTCACTTAAAATCTTTACCCATTTTTCTAAACTATTTTCATTTACGATACTCTCATAGATTTTGGTGTCTATTCTTTCTAATTTTTTTCCATTTTTTTTATCTTTTATTTTTTTGTCATCTTGCCCATAAAAACTTATAGCTTGACTTAACAGTCTATTGAATTCCATCTCTCTTAGAAAATCAAAAAGTTTTTCCTTTTTTACATCTTTGAGAAGAAAGGTGCTTGGATCTTCTTTTACCGGAACATCGTTTTTTAAAGTTACTAATTTTCTGCTTAAGAAAGCTTTGTCTTTGTTTTGCAACAAAGTTTCTTTTCTCTTCTTTTGAGGAATTTCATCTGCTTTCTTTAATAAATTGTCCAAATTTCTATATTTATTAATTAATTCTGCAGCTGTCTTTATGCCAATTCCTGGAACCCCCGGTATATTATCTGACGAGTCTCCTGCTAAAGACTGTACATCAATAACCTTATCGGGTTTAACACCAAACTTTTCTATAACCTCTTTCTCTCCCAAAACTTTAAATTTTACCGGATCATATAATCTGACTTTGTCTGAAACTAGCTGCATCAAATCTTTATCAGAAGAAATAATAGTGACCTTAGCGCCTGCATTGATTATCTGTTTTGCGTAAGTTGCTATTAAATCGTCAGCTTCATAGTTATTTAGTTCAATAGAAGGCAAATTAAATGCTTCTACAGATTTTCTAATATACTCAAATTGAGGAGCAAGATCTTCTGGTGCCTCACTACGATTAGCTTTGTACTCTTTATAAATTTCATTTCTAAAATTTTTTCTTGCTGAATCAAATATTACTGCAAAATGAGTCGGTTTATGATTTGAGTCATCAGATCTAGAATCTTCCAAAAGCTTAAATAACATAGAACAAAAACCACTTACTGCTCCAGTAGGAAGCCCGTCGCTCTTTCTGGAAAGTGGTGGCAGTGCATAATATGCTCTAAAAATATAACCAGAGCCATCTATAAGATAAAAATGGTCTGACTTTTTTAATGAACTCATATATTCATAATACCTTAATTTTTTTTATGATATAATTAAATAAACTATGGATAAAATTGCTCTAACTGTTGAAAATCTTACTAAGATTTATTCAAAAAATAAAAAACAACAAACTTCGGAACGAGCTTTGAATAATTTAGACTTCGAAGTAAAACAAGGTGAAATATTTGGTCTTCTTGGTCCAAATGGAGCTGGAAAAACTACATTTCTTAGTATTCTTGCTGGAACGGTTATAAAGACAGAAGGAAAAGTTAAGGTTTGGGGTTTTGATCTTGATAAAGATCCAAGACAAGTAAGAGGGTCAATTGGAATAGTTCCACAAGAAGTAAACTTAGATGCTTTTTTTAGTCCAAAAAAATTGCTGGAATTGCAAGCAGGCCTCTACGGTGTATCTAAAAACAAAAGAATCACTGACATAATTTTAGAAATGGTTTCTCTAGAAAAACAATCCAATTCTTATTCTAGAAGTTTGTCCGGTGGCATGAAAAGACGTTTGTTAATTGCAAAAGCAATGGTTCATCAACCTCCAATTTTAGTCTTGGACGAGCCGACTGCAGGAGTAGATGTTGAATTAAGAAAAAATCTTTGGGAAAATGTAAAAGAGTTAAATAAAGCAGGTGTAACAATAATTCTTACAACTCATTATCTTTTTGAGGCTCAAGAAATGTGTGATCGTATAGCAATAATTAATAAAGGAAATTTAGTTGCTCTAGATACCACTCAAAAACTTCTAGATAGAATTAAAACAAAAAAAATATTCTTTAAAGTTAAAAATATTAATAACATAGATAGTTTAAAATTGAACGGAACGAATTTTTCTTTTGATAGTTCTAACAATACAATTACAGCTATTTATGAAAAAAATTTACAAAAATTTAGTGATATTTTGGAAACTTTAAAAAAAAACAACTTAGAAATACTTGATATTTCAACAGATGATGGTGATTTAGAAGATGTTTTTATACAACTAATAAATAACTAGATTTAATTGAAAAAAAAAGTAAATATAGCCATATGGAATTAATAAAAACAATTAAAGAGTCTCAATTAACAAAAAATATATTTATTGCACTAATTGGAACAATTATTTTGGCAGTTTCATCTAAAGTAAAAATTCCTTTTTATCCTGTGCCTATGACTATGCAAACCTTTGTTGTATTGTTTATAGGTGTAGCTGTAGGTTGGAAGCTTGGTTTGGCAACCATTTCACTATATCTGTTTGAAGGAATAATAGGTTTACCTGTGTTCTCTGGAACTCCAGAAAAAGGTGTTGGTTTAATTTATTTTACAGGTCCAACTATGGGTTACTTAATCGGTTTTCTAGCAGCTGTATTTTTGGCAGGAATTTTCCATTATGATAAAAACATAATTAAGAACTTTATCAAACTAACTTTTGCTACAAGTTTTATTTACATCTTTGGGATACTTTGGTTGGGAACTTTAATAGGTTGGGAAAAACCAATATTTGAGTTGGGCGCACAACCTTTTTTACTTGCTGAACTTTTTAAAATACTTTTAATAACCTTTGCTGTTTCTAAAGTAAAAAAAATAAGAGATTTTATATAGACTTTTTTACCTGGGAGATCTTTTTGAAAGAATTCTCTGAAGAGTTCTTCTATGCATTTTCAGTCTCCTGGCAGTTTCAGACACGTTTCTGTTGCATAATTCAAATACGCGATGAATATGTTCCCATTTAACCCTGTCAGCAGACATAGGATTTTCTGGTGGTTTTGCCTTAGATTCTGGACTAGCGAGCAAAGCGGCCTCCACATCGTCAGCATCAACTGGTTTTGCTATGTAATCTATTGCTCCAGCCTTGACAGCTGCTACAGCCGTAGGGAGGTTACCGTAGCCTGTTAACATGACGATTCTGCTATCTTTTTTGATTTTTGAAAGTTCATTTACAACATCTAAACCACTTCCATCTTCTAATCTTAGGTCAATAACAGCAAAATAAGGAGGTTTTTTTTTGATCAAATCTATTGCATTTTCAACACTTTTTGCCTCTATAGTCTTGAATCCCTTCTTTTCCATAGCTCTAGATAGCCTGTTTCTCAAAGGATCGTCATCGTCAACTATAAGAAGAGACTTGTCCTCAAAATTTTCTATCTTGAGTTGGGTTAGTGATGATGTGTTTGAACCTACCATATGAATATATGTAGGCATGAATTTTAAAATTGCAACTTATTAACTTCATTTTTTTCTTTACATAGGGTGAAAATAACCTTAAATGCGAAAATATAAGGTTTTTTTATTAAAATTTTTTAGAAACCTTGCTGTGTAAACAAAAAGAGGGACACATGAGATGCGAAAATTTAAAGACGTTAACGAATTAGTTAACACATTAAAACCTGATTATCCGGTTTATTGTATACGTCCAGATTCTATAAAAAGATCTACAGAATTTTTTAAGAAAAATTTTCCGGGAAAAGTTCTTTATGCTGTAAAAACGAATCCAAACGAAAAAGTTTTAAAACATATAATTAATAACGGTATAGAAGATTTTGATGTCGCTTCTATTAATGAAATCAAATTAATAAAAAAAATAAAACCTGATGCTAATTTATATTTTATGCATACAGTTAAGAGCAGAGAAGATATATCTCAGGCTTATTTTGAATTAGGAGTAAAACACTTTTCTCTTGATTCTAAAGATGAACTTCAAAAAATCTTAGAAGCAACAAATCAAGCAAAGGATTTGTGTCTATACGTGCGAATAGCAATTTCAAATGAACATGCAGAAATTGACTTATCTAGAAAATTCGGAGCTTCTTCAAGTGAAGCCTTGGGTTTAGTAAGATTATGCAAAGAACATGCAAAAAAAATTGGAATTAGTTTTCATGTTGGATCGCAATGTATGCATAAAATCTCATTCTCAAAGGCCATTAGTGAAATTGGCTCTATAATTAAAAAAACCAAAATAACTCCAGATGTGATTAATGTTGGCGGTGGATTTCCTTCTATTTATCCTGATCTTAATCCTGAGCCTTTAAAAAACTATATTGATGAGATAAAAGAAGCTCTTAAAAATCTTAAACTATCTAATATACCAAAAATAATCTGTGAACCAGGAAGAGCTCTTGTTGCTGAAAGCGGCTCAACAATTGTAAAAGTTATTCTAAGAAAAAAACAAAAGCTTTATATTAATGATGGAACTTATGGAAGTTTGTTTGATGCTGGAGTACCTAATTTTATATTCCCTTCTAAAATGATTTCTAATGGAAGAATTCAGTCAAAAAAGCTTACTTCTTTTAATTTTTATGGACCAACATGTGACAGTCTAGATTACATGAAAGGACCATTTTTACTTCCTAACAATATTAAAGAAGGAGATTACATTGAGCTTGGCCAATTAGGGGCTTATGCTTTAACCTTTAGAACAAAATTTAACGGATTTTATTCAAACGAAATATTTGAATTACATGACAAACCAATCATTTCTATGTATGAAGACTCTGACAAGTTTGATTACTTGGTTGCTTAATGAAATCAAAAAACAGTCCAAATATCGGACACAATAAAAAATCTTTTTTAGAAAAACCTGTTGAGCATATAGACATAACCTCTTTTGATGCTCGTAAAATAATAGACTCTATGGCAAAAATGTCTTTTACTTCAAGAGACACTTCAAATGCAGCTAAAATATTTAATGAAATGTTAAACGACAAAAACTGTTCTATTTTTTTAACATTAGCTGGTTCTACTTCAGCTGCAGGTTGTATGAATTTATATTCAGACTTAATCAAATATAATATGATTGATGCTGTAGTAGCTACTGGAGCCTCCATAATAGACATGGATTTCTTTGAGGCCTTGGGCTTTAAGCATTATCAAGGTTCTCAATTTCAAGATGATACTGTTCTAAGAAACAACTACATAGACAGGATATACGACACTTATATTGATGAAGAGGAACTTCAAGCATGCGATAAAATTATATGTGATATAGCAAATAAACTTGAACCAAAAGCTTATACTTCTAGAGAGTTTATAAAAGAAATTGGTAAGTATTTAAAAACCAATGCAAAGAAAAAAAACTCATTGATAGAAACTGCCTATGACAATAATGTTCCAATATTTTGTCCTGCCTTTACAGATAGTTCGGCTGGTTTTGGATTAGTTATGCACCAAGAACAAAATCCAAAAAAACACATAACAATCGATTCAATTAGAGAATTCAGAGAACTTACTGAAATTAAACTAAAATCAAAACAGTCGGGTCTTCTAATGATTGGGGGAGGTGTGCCTAAAAATTTTATACAAGATACGGTTGTTTGTGCAGAACTTTTAGGTAAAAAAGTTGATATGCACAAATATGCTGTTCAAATAACTGTAGCAGATACAAGAGATGGAGCTTGTAGCAGTTCTACTTTAAAGGAAGCAAGTTCTTGGGGAAAGGTAGATATTTCTAAAGAACAGATGGTTTTTGCTGAAGCTACAAGTGTATTGCCATTAATTGCAAGTGATGCCTATCATCGCAAATTCTGGCAAAATAGAGAAAGAAGAAATTTCTCAAAATTATTTGGATAAAAATTGAATTATTTAACTAACAAACAAGGTTTTTTAGGAATAGAAAACAAATTTAATTTTAAAGAAAAAGCTGTTGTTGTTCCTTTTGGATTAGAAAAAACTGTCAGTTATGGCGGAGGAACAAGAAATGGGCCAAAGGAAATAATTAAAGCATCTCATCAGGTTGAGTTATTCGATGAAGATTTAAATTGTGAACCTTATAAAAAAATTGGAATTAAAACTTTAAGACCTTTTGTTATTAAAAAAAATATGAACAAAGCTCTTGAACAAATCTCAAAGATCAATGAATTTCTTTTAAAAAAAAACATTTTTCCAATGGTGCTTGGAGGAGAACATTCAATTACTCCCGGATGCATTAAACCTTTTGTAAAAAGATTTGATAAAGTTTATTTACTACATTTTGATGCTCATGCAGATTTAAGACAGAGTTATAATGGAAATAAGTTTTCACATGCTTCAGCAATTAGAAGATGTTTAGACTATAAGAACATTAACGTCATATCTTTTGGAATAAGAAATATATCTAAAAATGAAACTACTTACTTAAATAAAAATAAGAAAAGAATAAATATCTTTTGGGCAAAAGATAAACATAAATGGAACTTAAATGTTTTTAAAAGATTAATAAAAAATAAAAATGTTTATATTACATTTGATGTTGATGGTTTTGACTCAAGTTTAATGCCAGCTACTGGGACTCCAGAACCAGGAGGATTGTTTTGGGATGAGACATTAAAGATTATAAAAATTGCATCCAAATACGCAAAAATAATTGGTGCAGACGTTAATGAACTATCGCCAATAAAAGGTTTTCAAAGTTATAACTTCTTGGCTGCAAAATTGGTTTACAAGATACTT
>MDTB01083687.1_pt1 | contig 12204 bp, 10 predicted proteins | sample 811161 | NCBI WGS metagenome assembly MDTB01 (sample SAMN05326650, study PRJNA326480) | marine metagenome | isolation source: seawater | place: Mediterranean Sea | collected 2009 | reverse complement strand
GGGACTTCGCGTGTCTTGCCGCTCGTTCGGCCGGTGGTCTCGACCACCACGATGCCGATACCTATCGGCAAGGGCGAGGTGAGGCCTGCCTTGGCGATGGGGCGCACGACCGAATTGAGGGTGCGGAGACCCTGCCTCACCAGGTCCTTGCGGAGATCGTCGAATCGATGGGGAAGCACTCAGTTAGGCTACGCCGAGTTTGTCGACAGGCCCCGATCGCGTCGCTGGGCGTCAGTAGAGCAAGCCACCGTTGTCGCCATCGCCGGTGAAGTCGGCCCGGGCAGCGGCCAGTGAGGCGGCAGCACCGGCGCCGAGTGCAAGCTGGTCAGCAGTGGCCGTCACCATGCGAAAGCCCTGCTGGAAGCGTTTCGGGACGAGCGGCCCGGTCGCATGGCAGCCGGGCATGACGCCGACCTTCTGGCACTCGTCGATGATCCGTGTGTAGGCCTCGTCGAACGGCGGCGACCCATCGTTGTTCGTCGGCGGGAGATCGAGGGTGAGTGAAAGGTCGGCGGGGCCGACGTAGACGGCGTCGATCCCGGGAACCGACAAGATTTCGGGGAGGTTGTCGACGGCCTGCTTGGTCTCGATCATCGGGATGACCGCGATGTTGTTGCGGGCCCACTCGACATAGTCGTGTCGGCGGATGCGGCCGATGGTCGGCCCGAATGAACGGGAGCCACCGTCCGGGGCGTAACGGCACGCCTTCACCGCTGCCTCGGCCTCCTCGGGCGTGTTGACCATCGGGATGATGACGCCCTCGGCGCCAGCGTCGAGCATTTTGCCGATGATGCCGGGTTCGTTCCAGGGGACACGGACGATCGGGATCGAACCGCCGTGCTCGATTGCGCGAATCAATTCGACGGTGATCTGGTACTCGACGGTGCCGTGTTGGGTGTCGACGCAGACGTAATCGAAGCCTGCTCTCGCCATGACCTCGGCCGACAGCGTCGCCGGAATCGAGAGCCATCCGCCGACCGCGTTGTCCCCATCGGTCCACATCTGTCGAAGTGTTCGCATGTCCGGATGTCTAGCGCGTCCACGGTGACGATGAAGTCCCCGGGTGCGACGCAGTAACGTCTCAGTCATGAGCTATGAGTGGATTCGGGTCGAACACGCCGGCGACGTCGCCACGCTGACCCTCGACAACTCCGAGAAGCGCAACGTCCTCGCCTTTGAGACGATGCAGGAGATCACGGCGGCGCTCCGTGAGATCGGCGAGACCGATGCTCTTGGCGTAATCATCGCGGCCAAGGGTCCGGTGTTCTCCGCCGGTCACAACTTCGGCGACATGCTTGGCTCCTCTGAGGAGGAGGTGCGGGCACTGTTCGACGTGTGCACAGAAATGATGACTCTCATCCAGGCACTTCCCCAGGTCGTGATCGCCCGGGTGCACGCGCTTGCCACGGCTGCGGGATGCCAGCTCGTGTCGATGTGCGATCTCGCCGTTGCCGGCGAGTCGGCGGCCTTCGCTGCCCCTGGCGGCAAGGGTGGTCTGTTCTGCCACACGCCCATGGTCGGCATCGCTCGGGCCGTCGGCCGAAAGCGGGGCCTCGAGATGGCGCTGATCGGCGAACCGATCGACGCCCACACCGCCGCCGACTGGGGTCTCGTCAACCGGGTCGTCGCCGACGACGCCCTTGTCGACGCGACCAACGAACTCATGCGTCGCGCCACTCGGGGCTCGGCCACCTCGAAGGCGCTCGGCAAGCAGACCTACTACGCCCAGATCGACATGGCTCAGGGCGCGGCCTACGACTTCGCCTCCGGTGTCATGACGGCTGGTGCTGTTGCTCCGGACGGCCAGGAGGGCATCGCCGCTTTCGTGGAGAAGCGGCGTCCCGAATTTGGGCTTCGTCGCTGAGTCATCAGCCATGAGTGGCTGGCAACTCGCTCAGTTCAACGTCGCCACTGCGAAGTTCGACGACGACGATCCGCGTCTGGCCGAGTTCATCGACAACCTTGACCGGCTCAACTGGCTTGGCGACGAGTCGCCGGGATCGGTGTGGCGGTTCCAGAGCGAGACCGGTCGCTCCGTCGACGTGAAGGCCTTCGACAACCCGCGCATCCTCTTGAACATCACGGTTTGGGACGACCTCGAGTCGCTCTGGAACTATGTCTACAAGACCGATCATGTCGAATTTCTCCGCCGTCGCCGGGAGTGGTTCGAGGTCGATGCCGAACCGGTGCACGTCATGTGGTGGGTGCCCGAAGGCCACCGTCCGACGCCTGCCGAGGGCATTGCACGACTCGAACACCTCCGTGCTCACGGATCTTCACCTCATGCGTTCTCGTTTCGCGACAACTACGAACCGCCTGCCGGATGAGCACGCTCGACCAGGCGATTGCTTTCACGCACGACACGTTGTTGCGTGATCCCCTCGAGTCGGTATCACGGCCGTCGCCTTCTCGCTTGTGCCCCGGTGTGACAGGCCTCAGGCGTAGGAGCGCTTGGCGACCTCTTCGAGCATGACTTCGGTGGCGCCGCCACCGATCGGCAGGATGCGGGCGTCTCGGTACATGCGTTCGATCGCGGACTCGCGCATGTAGCCCATGCCGCCGTGGAACTGGACACAGTCGTACATGACCTGATTCACGACCTCGCAGCCCCAGGCCTTCACGCCCGACATCGCCTTCACATTGTCCTGGCCGGCGTCGTGCATCCACGCTGCGTGATACATCGAGGCGCGAACGGCATCGACCTTTGCCTGGTTCATCGCCATGCGCTGGCGAATGGCGCCGAGGTCGAAGAGATGACCACCGAATGCCTTGCGCTCCTGGGTGTAGGCGTTGGTCATGTCGATCGCGGCCTGTGCGGCACCAATCCCCATGCCCACGAGCACCATGCGCTCGTTTTGGAAGTTCTTCATCGTCTCGTAGAACCCGCGATGCACAGTGCCGAGCACCTGCTCGTCGGAGACCCACACGTCGTCAAGGATCAGTTCGGCCGTATCGGAACAACGCCACCCGTGCTTGTCGAGTTTGTTGGCGACAGAGAAGCCCTCCGTGCCGGCGGGCACAAGGAACATTGTGATGCCGTACTTGTTCTCAAGATCGGTCCGGGCGGCGACGATCGTCAGGTCGCCGTAGACCGCGTTGGTGATGTAAATCTTCCGGCCGTTGATCCGCCAGCCGTCTCCGTCCTTGACCGCCGCCGTCCGCATGCCAGCCACATCCGAACCGGCGTCAGGCTCAGATACACCGATCGAGAAGATCGCTTCACCGGCGAGCATTTTCGGCACCCACTCGGCCAACTGTGCGTCATTACCCGAGTTGATGAGGTGTGGACCGGCCATGTCGGTGTGCACGAGCACGGTGACGTCGAAGCCGGCGAAGGTCGAGGCCCCGAGTGCCTCGGAGAAGGTGGCTGAAGCGAGCATGCCGAGACCGAGCCCACCGTGCTCCTTGGGGACCCGCAGGCCAAACATGCCGAGCTCGCCCATCTGTTGCAGGACCTCGCGCGGGACCTTGCCTGCCTCCTCCCAGGCATCGCCGTGCGGCGTGACCTCCTTGGCGACGAAGTCGACGGTTTGCTCATAGATCGCTTCGAGCTCATCGGTCATGTAGGCGTTACGCATCTTCGGTCTCCTCAGGGTGTTCGAATGTGATCAGGATCTGGTTGGTATCCACGTGATCGCCGGGCGCAATGCGCACCTCTGCGACGACACCTGGACCGCCCGCGGTCAGGGTGTGGAGCGTCTTCATCGCCTCGATGACGACGGTCGGGTCGGTGCCGTCGACAACCTGCCCTGGCTCGACATGTACCTCTGCGACGACGGCCGGGAATGGCGCAACGACCGCATTGGCCGCGCCGTGGGATCCGGCGGAATCGGGGGCCCAGTGCTCAGAACGGGAAAGGCGGCTGAACGTATGGCTCTGGCCTCGAACGTTGACTACGCCGTCGATGGCCGTGCCAGCGACGGGCTCGACCTCGTGGACGTTGCCGTGGAGGTCGCGCATGGCAACGGTACGGCTCGGCCGATGCGGGGTGAACCGTCGATCGCCTGCGCCCCATGGGCCGGAACCGGGCGCGCGGTAAGCGGCGACGGCAGCCGCCTCCAGCACGCCATAGTCGACGGGAAGCTCCGTCTCGTCGAGAAAGCGAGTGGTGATGCGGCCAGCTCGAAACTCGGGACGGTCGATCAGCCAGCGGTGGAAACCGCCGTTGGTGACGACACCGCCGAGAAGAAGTCGGTCGAGCCCGGCGCGAAGACGGGCGATGGTCGCCTCACGCGTCAAGGCGTGCACGATGAGCTTGGCGATCATCGGGTCGTAGTGCGGCGTAATCGTGGAGCCATTCTCGATCGCAGAGTCCCACCGGATCGAGTCCGGAACGTCGAGCACGGTGACCCGCCCGATCTGCGGTGCAAAGTCGTTGGTAGCGTCCTCGGTGTTGATACGCACCTCGATCGCGTGACCGGAGAAGGCCACCGAGTCCTGCGCAACGCCGAGCGGCAGCGAGGTCGCCGCTCTTATCTGGAGCTCGACTAGGTCCAGGCCGGTGATCGCTTCGGTGACCGGGTGTTCGACCTGGAGCCGGGTATTCATCTCAAGGAAGAAGTAGTCGCCGGTCTCATCGTCGACGACGAACTCGACGGTTCCCGTCGAGTCGTAGCCGATCGACTCGGCGAGTCGAACCGCAGCGGTGCGCAGCCCGGTCTCGGTCGAATCGGGCAGGTTCGGTGCGGGCGCCTCTTCGACCAGCTTCTGATAGCGGCGCTGCACCGAACATTCGCGGGTACCGAGCTCGATGACCGTGCCGTGCTTGTCGCCGACGACCTGAACCTCTACGTGGCGGGGCCGAAGAATGTATCGCTCGACGATGACGCGTCCGTCGCCGAACGAGCGCGTGGCTTCGGTGACTGCCTCGTTGAGGGCTTGGGCGAAGTGGGCCGGCGTCTCGGCGATGCGGATGCCTTTACCGCCGCCACCGGCAGCAGCCTTCACGAGAACGGGGTAACCAATGCGTTCGGCCGCCGCAGCGAGATCATCTGGCTCCTGGGAGTCAGAGAAGCCCGGGATGATCGGCACGCGAGCTTCGGCAGCGAGGCGGCGAGCCTCGATCTTGGAGCCCATGGTGGCGATCGCCTCAGGCTTGGGTCCGATCCAGACCAGACCGGCGTCAAGGACGGCCTGGGCGAAGTCGGCGTTCTCGGAGAGAAAGCCGTAGCCGGGGTGGACGGCATCGGCGCCGGTCTCGGCGCAGGCGGCGAGGAGTTGCTCGCTCGACAGGTATGACTCGGCGAGCGAGGCTGGGCCGATACGGACAGCGTGGTCGGCGTCAGCGACGAACGGTGCCGTGGCGTCGGGGTCGGCGTACACCGCGATGGTCTCGTGTCCGAGTCGCTTGGCGCTGCGGATGACTCGTCGGGCGATCTCGCCTCGGTTGGCGATGAGGATTCGCATCACTCCATCACCTCACATCCGGTAGACGAGACCGGGCCCTGGCTCGGGCTCCGGCTGACGGGCGGCCACGGCAAGACACAGGCCAAGCGCATCGCGGGTATCGACAGGATCGATCAGGCCATCGTCCCAGAGGCGGCTGGTGGCGTAGTACGGATCGGACTGGGTCTCGTATTGGCCACGGACCTCGGCCCGCAGCGAAGCGATCTCCTCATCTGTCGTCTCGGCGCCCTTCAGGCCGGCGAGACGGATATCGACCAGCACCGTCTCGGCGGTATCGGCCGCCATGGTGGCGATGCGACTGTTGGGCCAGGCGAACAGCATGCGGGGGTTGAAACCGCGGCCGCACATGCCGTAATTGCCGGCGCCGTACGCGCCACCGGTCAGCACCGTGTACTTCGGGACGGTGGCGTTGGCGACGGCCGCGACCATCTTCGCTCCGTTCTTCGCGATGCCGCCGACCTCGGAGTCGCGACCGACCATGTAGCCCGACGTGTTCTGCAGGAACAGGAGCGGGATACGGCGCTGCTCGCAGAGTTCGATGAAGTGGGTGGCCTTGAGGGCCGATTCGCTGAAGATGATGCCGTTATTGGCGATGATTCCGACGATGTGGCCATGAATGCGGGCGAAACCGGTGACGATCGACTCGCCCCATTCGGGCTTGAACGGGGAGAAGTTCGAACCGTCGACGATCCGGGCGATTATCTCGGTGGCGTCGAACGGGATGCGGTCGTCGGCTGAGACGATGCCGTACAACTCGTCGGCGGCGTACGCCGGCGGCTCGGTCTCGGTGATGTCCATCCAGTCGCGTGGGGAGTCGACCCGGCGCTGGTTGGTGGTGGCGCAGATTTCGCGGAGCTTGCCGTAGGCCTCAGCCTCCGTGGCGGCCATGTAGTCCGAAACGCCCGAGAGGCGAGTGTGGAGTTCGGCGCCGCCGAGATCGTCGGGCTCAATGATCTCGCCGAGCGCCGCCTTCACGATCGGTGGGCCGCCGAGGAAGATGCGACCGATGCCCTCCACCATGATCACCTCGTCGCTGAGCGCGGGGACGTAGGCGCCGCCGGCAGTGCAGCCGCCAAGGACGACCGAGAGCTGGGGTAGGCCTTTCGCCGAGAGGCGGGCCTGACGGTAGAAGCTGCCGCCGAAGTGATCCTTGTCGGGAAAGATTTCGTCCTGCAGCGGAAGGAACGCACCACCTGAGTCGACGAGGTAGATCACGCCGAGACCGTTCTCCTCGGCAATCTCCTGGGCCCGAACGTGTTTCTTGATCGCAACGGGGACGAGGGAGCCGCCCTTGACGGTCGCGTCGTTGGCGATGAACACCCAGGGCACGCCGTGCACGACCCCGATGCCGGTGACGATGCCGCCACCCGGCACGTCGTCGTCGTACTGGCCGAAGCCGGACAGGGTGGAGAACTCGAGGAACGCCGACTCGTGGTCGGTGACCATGTCGATCCGGTCGCGGACGAGCACCTTCCCGCGGGACAGGTGGCGTTCGATTGAGCGCTTCCGTCCGTGGCCGCCGTCGATGGCGATCTGTTGGCGTTCACGGAGGGTGGCGACCATGGCCTCGTAGGCTGCTCGGTTCTCGGCGTACTGGGCCGAGCCGGTGTCGATCCGGGATTCGATGTGCCTCATGTCGTGCGTCCCCAGAACTGTGCGGTGATGACCTCGGTGAGTTCGTCGAGGTTCCCGCGTTCGGTGTCGAACCATTCGACCGAGGAGTTCATCGCGCCGAACAGGGTGAGTCGGTTCAACCCGGGCTGGTCGACCCGATCGAGGTCGCCGAGCAGATGGGTCCAGCGGGCTTCGTAGGCGTCGCGCATCGGCACGACTGCGGCGCGGACTTCGGCCGGTGCCGTCCGGAAGGCGGTGACGTGGGCAGCGGTGTAGGGCCCGTTTTCGAAGAGCGCAGAGAGATGGGCTCGAATGTGGGTGGCGAGGCGGGTGCGTGGGTCGGCGCGGGTTGCGGCGGCGGCAGCCTCGTCCCAGGCGTGTTCCATTACATCGATGCCCTGGCGGAACACCGCTTCGACGATCTCGTTCTTCGAGGCGAAGTGGTGGTAGAGCGAGGCGGCCTTGATGCCGACCTGCTCGGCGATCTGGCGCTGGGCCACGCCGGCCACCCCGTGCTCAAGGACAAGCGCCGCAGTAACGTCGAGAATGCGCCCACGGACGTCGACGGTGTCAACCACAGCCATGGCGGAGACCCTACCTAACGAACGTTAGGTAGGCAAGTGGCATGGCGAACGAAAACGCAACGGTACGATCGCATTCATGAACCCACCCGGACTCGCGATTGGTGCACCTCCGATTGGATGCAGCGTGCGTGCTGCATCGCGTGATGACCTTCCTCAGGTCATCCGCCTACTGGAGGCTGCGCGTGCAAGTCAGGACCTGCATCTCGACCTCGCTGACGTCGTTGCCGATCTTGGAGCCGACGACCTCACGGTCGTCGCCGCCGTCGAGAACGATTTAGTCGGCGCGCTGGTCGGCCGTCTCGAGGGTGAGACGGGCCGCATCTTGGCGATCGTTGTGGCTCCGGAGTGGAGGGACCGTCGTGTCGGCGCAAGTTTGATTGAGTACGCCGAGTCAAGGTTGTTCGGCCGAGGCGCCCGCAAAGTGACAGCGTTGATCGCCGACGGTCGCGTTGGGTCGCTCAGCCTTGCGGAGCGAGGATTCGAAGCAATCCGAGGGCTGGCTCTTTACGAGAAGGCGGAGACGATCGAACCCTCAGCGATGTCTGTTCTCCACCGGTGGGGCGGTGAACTTGTGCCGCTCGAACGGTGGGACGAGTTCTCGGGGCTGCGAGCGCAGCGAGAGGTCGTCGACGAACGGGTGCTTGCGCCGTTGCTTGAATCTGACCTCGCCGAGCGGTTCGGTGTTATTCCCCCGACCACGATGTTGCTCTTCGGCCCACCTGGCACCGGTAAGACGTCGTTCGCCAAAGCCGTCGCTGGCCGGTTGGGTTGGCCTTTTGTGGAGATCCTGCCGTCGAAGCTCGGAGCCGAAGGGCTTGCGATGATGGCGGACGAGCTGCACAACGCCTTCGAGGAGTTGCTCTCGCTCGAGCATGCAGTGATCTTCATTGACGAGGTGGATGATATTGCGAGTTCCCGAGCCGAACGGCCCGAATCGCAAGCCGTAGTGAACGAACTGCTTAAGGCAGTTGTTCGGATACGTGAGGCCGGCGGCCGGCTGCTCGTGTGCGCCACGAACTCGATCGGAAGCCTTGATCCTGCCGTCGTGCGCCCCGGACGGTTTGACCTCGTTCTCCCCGTCGGCCCTCCCGACTCGGAAGCTCGGGCCGCGCTGCTCGGTGGAATGCTCGAGTCGATTCAATCGTCGGTGGTTGATGCCGCTGACTTTGTCGAGGAGACCGAGGGCCTCACGCCCGCTGACCTCGCCAGTGCAGTCCAGCGGGCGGCTTCCGACGCCTTTGGTGCTGCCCGACGCGGTGAGCCGGACGCCCAGCTTGACGCGGCGCGCTTCAGGCGGGCTATCCGGGCGACGGTCCCGACGATCTCGGCGGACGCGCTGGCAGCCTTCCACCGAGAAGCGGATCGCTTTCAGCGCATCTGAGTTCTGCGGACGCCCCGCGAAAGCCATCCTTGTTCTTCATGACGCCTTTCTGACAGAGTATGTGCATGCCGAAACGCCTGTATTCAGTTCTTGTCGGCATGGTCGTGCTTGTTGCGGGCTCATGCGGTGGCGGTGACGATTCTGCCAGGGGTGATTCCCGGGTGGATGACGTTGTTGAGTTCCTTGACGAGGACAGTGCCAACGACGGCTGGCAAATGAGTAGGGGTCAAACCCGTTGCGTTGCTGAAGCGCTTGCTGCCGGCCTTGACAGTGAACTCCTTGACGAGGTTCTCGCCGGAACCTCCGATGACGATCCCCCTCCCGATGCGGAGCCCGTCTTGATCGATGCGGTGTTTAGCTGTGGAGCCATGGAGCAATTCATGATCGATTCCATGGTTTCCGATGGCGCAGCTCAAGAAGAGGCCGAATGTTTCGTTGGCGCCTTCGAAGAGGACATCATGCGGGCGATGATAACCAGCGAACTCACCGGCGAGGACCCCGATCCAGCGATGGAAGAAGAGCTGATGAGCGCCGTTTTTGAAATGATGGTGACCTGTGGCGATTTCGCCGAGTAGCAGAGCTGCTGAGGGTCAGTAACGGTCGCAAGGCCGGCGGCCGGCAGCTTTCGACATGACTAGCTGAGCGGACCACACTTCACGCGTGGCCATCGCTGAGCCGACCGGACGTCACGGTTTCGCCTACCAACCCGCGCTCGATGGGCTCCGGGGGGTCGCCGTCGTTGCGGTCATCGTCTATCACCTCGACTACCCCTGGATGGGTGGTGGGTTCCTCGGCGTCGACACCTTCTTTGTCCTGTCGGGTTATCTGATCACCTCCATGTTGCTGGTCGAGTTCGACAGCACCGGGTCGGTGTCGCTTCGAGACTTCTGGATTCGCCGAGCGAAGCGTCTGTTGCCGGCGGCGCTGCTCTTACTCGTTGCCGTGGTGGCCTACGGCTGGCTTCTTACGCCCACCGATCGGCTCGGCGCGATTCGCGACGACGCCATCGCGACGCTCACCTATGTTGCGAACTGGCGGTTCATTGTCGACGACGCGTCGTACTTCGAACTGTGGTCCGAGGCCTCACCGCTGCGGCACATGTGGTCCCTTGCGATCGAGGAGCAGTTCTACCTGCTCTGGCCCGTGGTGGTCTTCGGCCTGCTGAAAGCGCTTAGGGGACGAACGACCCTGCTGATCGTCGGCTGTGTCTTCGCTACGACCGGGTCGGTCGTACTGATGGCCGAACTCGCCGAAACCGACCGTTCTCGTGCCTACTTTGGGACCGATGCTCGCGCGCACACGATCCTCGTCGGCGCGCTTCTCGCCCTCGTCCTTCGTCACTTCCCGCCGATCGATGGTTTAGCGACCCGGGTCGTACACACGCTCGGAGTGGCCTCCCTGACGATGCTCGGCGTGAGCTTCGTGGTCGTCTCGGACAGCGGGGCGTGGTTCTACCAGGGCGGCTCGATCATCGTGGCGGTCGTCGTTGCGCTCGTGATCGCCGATGGCGTGAGCGGTTTACCCTCGCTCACGAGCGCGATTCTCGGTCGGGCGCCACTCCGCCGCCTCGGCCAGATCAGCTATGGCCTGTATCTGTGGCACTGGCCGATGATCGTCTGGCTCACTCCCGAGCGGCTGGGCACGGATGGCCTTGCGCTCGACGCGATCCGGATCGTCGCCACCTTTGGCTGCGCGCTGGTGTCGTACGCCATCGTCGAACAACCGATTCGACACCGGTCACCCACGCCCGGTGTGGCACTTCGTGCAGTTTCTGTTGCGATGACCCTCACTGCCTTGGTCATCTTCGTCGGGACCGCCGGGTCGACCACCAACCCACTCGATCGGGACGCGGACTTCGAGATTGCAGAAGCCGCGCCATCGACTAGCGCAGCGAGCGAGTCGCCTTCGAGCACGACGGAGCCGGTGCCCGCTTCGTCCGGTGCTGACACGGCGACCACTACAACAGTCGAACCAGAGCGGATCGAATCGATCGCGCTGGTCGGCGACTCGGTTGCCGGAGCCCTCGCTCCGGCGATGAGCGATGCCTTCACGAGTGCGGGCTTTGCCTTCCTCGACGCGCATGTACACGGCTGCGGCGTCGTGTCCGGACTGGCGGTCGACGAAGCCGGCGAGCCGTTCCCCTGGAGCGGCGAATGTGTGGAACGCGTGCCCGCGCTCCATGAACAACTGGTCCGCGAGCACGATCCCGACCTGGTGATCTGGCATTCGACCTGGGAGACGGCCGACCGCCTTCTCGACGAGACGTTCCTCGAGTTTGGAACGCCCGACCACGACGCCGCGCTGGCCCTCGAGATCGAAACCGTGTTCGAGCGCCTCAACGCCCGAGGTGCGCAGGTCGTGGTCCTCGTTGCGCCGCCAAACGCACCGAGCTCGTTCGTCGCCGAACCCGATCCCACCAGGATGCTGCACCTTGCCGATCAGCTTGCGATTGCTGCCGACCGGTTCGACTCCTTGTCGCTCATCGACCTCAGCCCGATCGTGTGCCCGGGCGGCCCGCCTTGTCCCGAAAGCATCGAGGGGCTGACGCTCCGGCCTGATGGCGGGCACTACTCCGACGCCGCAGCGGTCTGGCTCGTGGCGCAACTCGCCGACGCCTGGCCGATCGGTTGACTACCAGTACTCCTCGTAGTGAATGTTGCCGGGCTGCTTGCGTTTGTCGATCGTGAAGCCCCGCTCGACGAGGAGTTCAACCACGCCGACGGTTGCAGGGAAGACGCCATCTTCATCGGGAATACCGATCATCGCCGGGTTGCCACACATGAAGACGTGGGTGGTTGCGGGGTCGAGTGAGACTCCCATCCGGGCGAATTCGCCGTCCTTGATCAGGTCCTGGATGTAGCGCTTCGCGATGTCGGGCTCACGGGTCGGCATCGGCAGGTAGTGATAGTTGTGATGCCGGCGTTCGAGTTCGCGGTGGGTCTCTTCGTAGCCGAGGTCGATGGAATTACGAACCGAAACCGCCGACACGATCGGTCCGTGATGGCCCTTCCGCAGCAGTTCGGTGATCATTGCATTGTGTGGTGCCTCGCCAGTGCCGGTCGAGAAGAACATGACGGTGCCGGCCGGATTGGTGATCGAGTCGAGCGTGTAGCGGCCTGCCACCTTGGGCCCGAGATAGATCCGGTCACCGGGGCGCTTCAGCGCAAGGCGGGGCGTGAGCTCGGGGATGTTGTCGTCGGTCGGCGGCACGAGGACGAT
>MDTB01194811.1_pt1 | contig 12205 bp, 12 predicted proteins | sample 811161 | NCBI WGS metagenome assembly MDTB01 (sample SAMN05326650, study PRJNA326480) | marine metagenome | isolation source: seawater | place: Mediterranean Sea | collected 2009 | reverse complement strand
TCACCACGAGGGCATGAGTTATATTCATGAGTATTTATGCTAATATTTATAATCAAACAAGTACAATAAGTAAAATTTTTTTGATTAATTATTTAAAATAACGGATAAATATCATCTGGAGGTCCTTCGGTTTGATCCAAATTTTTTTTTGATTCATCTTTTTTACTTTTTTTAAATATAAAGTAAGCAATTATAAGTAAAGCTAATAGGACTAAAATTGAGATAACTAAATTATTTAAAATTACGTTTAACATATTTATAATATATTCTTTTAGAATTAAATTTTAAAGCTTTTTATTAATTCCGAACAAATTTTTTCTGCGACTACTTTATTACCTTTGTCTGAAAAATGTACTCTATCAATAAAAATGGTTTCTTCAAAATCGTCAAATACGTTTAATAAACTGTAAAATAATTCTGTGTTATCAGTACTATTGTTATTAAAAAACTTTTTTTCTAAATCTAAAAATCCATTAATTATTGCATTAGATTTTTCTGGTTTATAAGTTTTGGATGGATTTGTGAAATCAAATGTTTTAAGATAATTTTTTTCATGTGCAGACTTATTTTTTTTAAAGTGTAAATCTGGTTGCAAAAAAAAAGCAACTGGTATTTTTTTAGCCTTACAATAGCTGGTTATCCAAGTAATCTTATTTTCAAAAAGATTCGTTGCTATATCTGTTTTTTTAGGTTTTTTATAAATATAATAATCATCATCTAATGTAACTGTTTTTTTAAAGCTTCTGAGAATAATTTTAACAATCTTTTTTAAGAAACTATTTTCATTTAAAATACCGATTTTCAAACCCCATAAGCAAAAATTTATCCATCTCTTTTGTAAAATATTTATCTTAAAAATATCATGATGTGATTGAGCGCAATCATTAAATCCCGATAAGCAAATAACGGCACTTGGATTAAGCTCATCTGCGTATGATACAAAACTTTGTAATTCTTCAAAGCTTGTATACATTTGCTCAGCCAAATTTATAACATTATATTCTAGCTTATATTTTTTCAGTAAAGTTTCTTCAATTAAGTAAGAAGGAATATTTTGATTAGAGGTCGCGCCAAAGCCCCAAGCCGCTGAACCTCCAAGTAAAACAATGTTTTTTTTAAATCTTAATTTTTTTAATGATGGTGACCTCCAACCTTTTTCATTTGTTTCAATTGTAGAAAATTTTTGGTTTGGAAGTGGCCTATGACCACTAAAAGGGCTGGGTATATATTTGATTAAAAATTTCGTCTCATTAAAAATTGTCAAAGCAATTTCTTTATTTTTAAAAGTATCGCTATCCCATCTATCAGTTAAAAAATCTTTTTCTTGTTTTAGTATCATTAGGTATATTTAATCTTGAATAATTTATCTTTATTTTTAAAGAAATCTATATATTTTCTTTTATCTATAAAATTTTGTTTTTTATCAATAAAACCATTAAGGTCATTAAATATAAAATTACGAATTGGCTCATTTTTGTCTGTTTTAATATAATTAAGCTCATTAATCTTAAAGTTTCTCTTAACAATATCAAAGATAAAAGCATGCTCGATTTTCCTTTGAAAAACTCTACAAGACATAACAAAAGAAAGTACTTTTCCATTTTTATCAATAAGTATGGCAATAATTTCTCCATAATCACTGATATTATCTTTATAAGAACCTGTAATTAAATTTCCTTTATTAGAAATAATCTTTAATATTTTTTTTTTGCTTAATCTAATTCCATTTAGATTAAATTGATTAGTTTTATTTATTAGTTGTATAGCCCGATCAAAATTTTTTGCACTCTTCTTTTTTATTGTTAAGTTCATATTCAGTGACTTTAAATAATTATCTAGATTTATAATTTTACTATTAAAAATTTTAGTAGTTTTAAGAATTTCTTTATAATTAATTAATCTATTTCTATCTTCTTTTGTTACTATATTCTTTGAAAAATTATAATTAACTTCACGGATAAACTTGGAAAATTTATCAAAACTTGTAGGAAATTTAATTGATAAAGACTTAGGCAAATTTTTTTTAACATCGGCAATTTCAATATCGTTATCATCAATAAATAAGACATGTTCTTGTGATAAATTTAAGGATTTTAAAGCTGAGATTAATTGACTTGATTTAGATTTATATGATGCAAATATTTTTACAAAATCTTTTTTCTTTAACTTACAATTAATAGTATTTAATCCAGTATTTGCGTCTTTAATTGTATTTTTTGTTATGCCTATTAGTAAAACTCCCTCATTTTTTAATTTTAATAATAGATCTTGATAATAGTTATGCATGAAGCCCTTAACATCAGTGCCACAATAAATATTCTTAGGTCCATCCTCACCTATTATTCCCTTCCATAAAACACCATCAAAATCGGTTGCTAAGATCTTTTTTGCTTTAAGTTCATAATCTTTAAAATTATTCTTTTTAAAATTATTCTTTTTTTTAAAAGGTATGTGAAACTCTTTTTGAGCATACTTAACTAGCTCCTTAGCTATTAGTGGCATTTTTAATGAATTAAATGGACAACCAATATCAATGTATTTTTCTAAATCAAAATAATTCTTTAGATTGATTTCTTTTGAAATCTTTTTTGATGAAAAATTAATATATTCTTTTAATTTATAATTTTCTTTTGGATTTATAAGTGTTTCTGGTATAGGTGAGTCAAAATATAAAATATTACATTTTTTTTTGTCGACTCTATTTATAATTTTTAAAAAATTATCTATTTTAGGCTTTGTATCTATGAATTTTTTTTGTCTTATATTAACACCTTTTCGCCAATTTAAACCTTCATGAAAATCCCAAGGAAATAAAATTATAATTTTAAAATCATCATTTTCTTCATTGAAATTATTATTTATTAAATTTTGACTTAATGTATCAAATTGATTTCTCTTAATAATTATATTAATGCCAGATTTTATATAAAAAGCTTTAATAAAAATATCTAAAGGCTCAGTCAACACTGATGAATAAATTTTAAAAGTTTTTTGTATTGTTTTTTTTTTATTTTGAATAATCCTTAAAGCATCCAAATATTTCATGGCAATGATCCACCTGATAAAATAATTTTAGAACCATTAACTAAATTACTTTTATTGCTTAAAACCCATTTTATTTGTTTAGCAACATCATCTATCTTTGGTAATTCACCTGAAGGCGTTCTATCAGCTGCCATTTGAAGTGTTCTTAGATTTGATAAATTGCTCATACCGCCGTCTATAGTGTCAAATTCTAATAAAACACATTTCATATTCAATGAACCAAGTTCTAAAGAAAGTATATCTGTTAAGGAATGTAAAATATTTTTTCCCAGACTATAATAAGGATAGCTATAAGCATGACGTCCAGGCTTGCTAAAAGTTGATCCAACTAAAACTAATACAGATTGATTTTTTCCGTTTGATTTCATTACCTTTGATAAATTAATGATTTCTTCTAATTGTTCTTTAATATAGTAGTCCAATAATTTGCTAGTATTAGAATTACTTGATAAAATGTTTAAATTATCTGGCCTAGGCCATCCACAATGAACAATAGCATTTATCTTTGAATTTTTAATATATTTTTTTATTTGATTTGAATATTTTTTATTTTTATTAAATGAAAGACCTTTAGAATTTTTTATTTTTTTTAAAACAGCTTTTCCTAGCTCTCCAGAAGCTCCTGTTACAAAAGTATTTGAATTTTTAATTTTTTTTAGGCCTATTTTTTTTATTTTGGTATTTTTTTTAAACTTCTCATTAAAATTACTAAAAATATACTCACCCTCAGCATAAAGTATGCCCGATGTGTTATCTAAAAAATTAACTTTAACTAAGTTGCTACCTATTAATTTACCCTCAACTAATATTTTTGCTGGCACATAAATTGGCTTCTTAAATTTAATATTTGAAGAATGAACTAATGAATATTTGCCAGGTATTTCCATACCGGCCATTCTAGACATTAAACCTGATAAAAATGCTCCATGAATAATAGGTTTTTTATATTTTGTTTTAGAGGCATACTTTTTATTTATATGAACTTTGTTTTTATCACCTGAAATTGATGCAAATTTCAAACAATCCTTAATAGAAATATCAACCGTAAAACTTGCTTTATTTTTCATCTTTTATTTTTCCTTTTTTCATTAATTATTAATATTGCACTTTTATAAGAGTTAATATTTTCAGCATCTGACGCACTTATTTTTATATTAAATTCATTTTCCAAACCAACAATCAAATTAACATGGGCTAAACTATCCCATTTTTTTTCTGATATTCTTCTAATTTTTTTAAAATTTATATTTTTTTTTAATTTCAAAATATGTAAAAACAACTTATTAAGTTTTTTTTCAACCATAATATTTGTTTTTATCCCAATTTATTGTTTAAAACAATGGTAGTCTATTCAATATTATATTTACTTATTAAATTGATTAAATAATTTGTATAAATCATAGATCCAGCAAAATTCATATGACTTACATCAAATTTTAAATTTTTATTTTTCAAAAAGAAAGCTCCTCTATCAAAAAAATAAATATCATTTGAGAGTTCTTTTATATTTTCAGAATTATAAACCTGAAAACATTTTGACAATTTTCCTAAATTGTCACGGTATAAGTTATTATATTTTAAATTATCTTTAAAAAAATTCGGTGTCGGTATATCAATAAAAAATATTTGACTTTTAATATTTTTAAATTCTTTACAAATTCTATTTATTTGCGTTTCATTATTTCTTTTATCCATTGAATATGTATTATATCTTTTTTTTATAATTAAATTGATCTTTTTATTTATTTCATCATTGTAATTAATAGGTTTATTTTTTTTAATCTTTTCTAAAAAATTTATTTGTTTGATTGCTATATCTGTTTCAGAAAAGGGTCTTATATAGTGTAAAATGTACTGTTTTATAACATCAAAGTGAAACTTGTAACTTTCATTTTGAGTAGTGAAATTATAATAATATTTTCTTTCCTTTTCCTTTTTTTCGTCTGCTTGCATAAATTGAAAGGCAGATAGTCCAATTATTAGGAGTTTGGGTTCGTATTTTTCGTAAATTTTCTTCGATAGGTTTGTTAAATTGTTAATTGATATTGTCGGAGTCGCACATGCTAAAACTAAATTATTGAAATTTTTGTTTAAAATTTCAAGATTAACTCCAGCATAAGTGTGAGAATCTCCAATGATTATTACGTCAACATTTTTAATTTCAAAACTCATTAAAGCTTTGCAAATAGATGAATAGTTTTTTCGCAATTGCAGGTTAGTGCTTTTTTTTTGGTTCAGAACATATGATGAAATGGGTGAATTTAAAAAATTCATGAGCATGACGGCAATTATCGCAATAAATATAATTATGATTTTTTTGTTTTTCATTAAAATTGATAATATATAAATGGAATATTTTCAGTGTTGTATCTTATATAATAAAGAATAAAAATTATTAATAAAATTAAATCAGCATAAATACTTTGGAGAAAATTAATAAACTTTAAGGCAATATTCTTGGGTTTTTTTTTGGATATATTTTCTAATATACTAATAATTTGATTTGAGTTAGGTAAAAATAAGCATATAGAAAATAGTGAAATTATAGAAAAAAATTTGTACAAGTATCCTTTTTGAAAAATTAAATTCCAAGAGCCATCAAAAATATTTATAAGATTTTGGAAAAAGATTAATGAAGATCCTAAATCTGCGGACCTAAATAATATCCAGCTTAAAAAAACAAAAATATTTGTAATAAAAATTTTTGTCACCACGCTCAATTTATTTTTAGAAAATATTGGCTTAATTTTATTTTCATTAAGTAAATAAATATATGTTCTGTGAATTACTACTAATAAACCATGATAAAGACCCCAAATTATAAAATTCCACCCTGCTCCGTGCCAAAAGCCAGATATAAAAAAAGTAAATATTGTGCTAAAAAAAATTATCTTAAAGTTTTGAACAAAATTGTTATTTATACTCGTTCTTTTCAATTTTAATGCCATTGGAAAATAAATCAGTGTCTCTAGAAACCTATTTAAAGTCATATGCCATGTTGTCCAAAATTCACTAATTGATTTAGCTTTATATGGAGAGTTAAAATTAATTGGTAAAATTACACCAAACATCATACCTAATCCAACTGCCATATCTGAATAAGCTGAAAAATCAAAATATAATTGTAATCCGTAAGATAATAAAGCGATGAAGTAATCCAAAGAGTAAAATGTGATTTCATGTGACATGTCAAATGGTCCAGATACCCATGCGTCTATATTATCAGAGATAAAAACTTTCTTACAAATTCCAATAAAAAATAATAAAACACCTGACCAAATATTATTTATTTTTAAATTCGGAAATTTATTCTTAAATTGATGTATAACGTCTTGAATTATTAATATAGGCCCAGCTATAATTTGTGGAAAAAATAAAGAAAATAATAAAAAATCTAAAAAACTTAATTTTTTCTTGTAATATAAATTTGTCCATAAAAAACCTATTTGTTGAAAAATTATAAATGATATACCAAGAGGTAAAATAATATTTTTAAAATTATATTTTAAATTAAAAACTGAATTAATATTTTCTATTAAAAAATTATAATATTTAAAATAAATAAGGACGAATAGATTGATAAATATAGCAAATATAATTATATAAAAATCATTCAGGTTTTTTGAGTTTTTGCTGTATGTAGCACTAAAGTAATTAAATAAAATTATTGCTAAAAAAAGAAATAAAAATTTAATACTCCAGTATCCATAAAAAAATATTGAAGCAATTATGAGGATAATTTGATAATAATTATAATTTTTAAATAATTTTATTGATACAAAAGATATGATAGATAAAACTGGAAGAAATAAAAATATAAACTCTTTTGAAAAAAACAACATTTTGATTTTAATACTTTTTAGCCTTTTATATATTTGTATGCAAATTGAAAATAAATGAAAAAAATACTGATCTATAACTCTGGAGGTGGCCTAGGCGATAGCATTCAATTGTTTCCATTAATTTTGAGCCTACAAAAACACTTTAGAGGTAGTAAATTTTATTATTTGGGTGCTCATGAGAATCATTTTTTAAATAGTTTAAAGGAATACAATATAAAAATTCGCACTTTAGATATTGGAATAAAATATTTTGGTTTTAGATGGTGGCATTATTTTATAACCCAAAAAAAATTTAATAGTTTAAAAATTGAAAAATTTAATCTTATTATTGATCTCCAATCAAAATTAAGAAATACTATTATTTTAAATAAAATTCCCTCAGAAAATTTTTATTCTTCTACGTATAATTTTAGTTTTTGCTCAAATAGAAAAAAATATGTTTTTAATGACGATATTACTGAAATGACTTTAAATAACCTTAGTTTATTTTTAGGAACTAAAATTAGAAAGATGGAATATAATTTTGATTTAATTAACGAAAAATATATTAAAGAAGCAAAAAGACTTTTGCCAAATAAAAGTTATGTTGGTTTTTCACTTTCACAGGGTAATGAATATAGAAAAAAAAGCTGGCCTATAGAAAATTTTATTGAGTTAGCTAGAAAAATAAAATTGAAAAATAAAGTTCCTATTTTTTTTGTAAAAGAATCAGAAATAAAATTAATTGATAAAATTAAATCTGGAGTCCCTAATGCTTTATTTCCGGAACATAAATCTAATATAACTTGCCCTGCTTTAGTAACAGCTTTATCAAAAAGATTAGATGTGATGGTATCAATCGATAACGGTATTATGCATATGGCTAGTTTGAGTGGTATCCCTATGATCGTTTTATTTGGACCAACCAATTCAAATAAATTTGCTCCTAAAATAAAACAAATTAAAATAATAGACAGTAAGGATATTTATAAAACAGATGATATTTCTAAAATTGGCGTTAACGAAGTTTTCCACAATATTTAATCTTTATAAATCTTAATTTTTTTATTTTTAATAATTTTTTTAATTTCCAAGTTACATTTTTTAAGAAATTTTTTTTTTGTTGAGCGTAACACTATTGAAACTCCAATCACGCCTAATCTAAAAAAAGGATAACTTCCTATTTCTACGTAATTTATATATTTTTTTTGAATTCTGTCTAAATCTCTTGAAATATTACTTTCAACAGTATGAACGCTAATAGTTTTGCTGATAGTTATATTTCCTTTATCAAGATATTTTTTACAATTAGCAATCATAGATTTAACAATAGATGGTACTCCAGGGAGACAAAAAATATTTTTTATTTTAAAACCAGGAGCGGCACTAGAAGGATTATAAATTAATGATGAACCTCTGGGCATTTTAGCCATTTTTTTTCTGCCATCATTAAAGTTATTTTTTCCATAATATTTTTCTAAAATTGAATAAGCTTCGTTATGAAATTCATAATTTACTTTAAATGCTTTTGAAATAGATTCTGATGTAATATCATCATGTGTTGGGCCAATACCGCCTGTAGTAAAGATATAATTAAATTTTTTTCTCATTTCTAAAATATTTTTTACGATTGATTTTTGTTTATCTTGAATTATTCTAACTTCTGCAACTGTTATTCCACAATTTTTATTGAGCCACGTTGAAATGAATGAAACATTAGAATCTTGAGTTCGACCAGACAAAATCTCATTGCCAATAACAAGAATTCCTGCATTTACTTTTTTGTTTTTTTTCTTCATATTTCCAAATAAATATATGAATTTTGAAAGTCCCTTAATAGCAGGTGTTTTAATTAAAAGATATAAAAGATTTTTTGTTGATATAAAAATCAAAGATAAAATTGTTACCGCACATTGCCCCAACACTGGGTCAATGATGGGATTATTAAGTAAAAACAATAAAGTTTGGATAACTAAGTCAAAAAATACTAATAGAAAATTAAAATATACTTTGCAAATTATTGAAATAGGTGGAAAAAGAATTGGAGTTAATACTCATTTTACAAATAAGATTGTCAAAGAAGCTTTAGAAAATAATATTATTAAAAATTTTAAAAAAGATTCAATTATTGAACCCGAAAAAAGATTTGGAAAAAAAACTAGGTTTGATTTTTTTATTAATGAAAAAAATACAAAATCTTTCATAGAAGTAAAAAATGTAACTTTATCTCGAACAAATGGAATTGCTGAATTTCCAGACGCCGTTACAGAAAGAGGTTTGAAGCATTTACAAGAACTAATACTTGCAACTAAAAAAGGATATAAATCCTATATTTTTTACCTAATACAAAGAGAAGACTGTAAAAGTTTTACTATTGCCAGAGATATTGACCCTTCTTATTTTAAATTATTAACAAATTCTATAAAAAAAAATGTAAAAGTACTTTGCTACGATTGTAAATTTTATTCAAAAGGAATAAAACTTAATAAACGAATAAATTTTTTTTTAAATGAATAAACAATACGAAGAAGCTTTTGATAAGACAAGATTAGCTGGTTCAATTGCTGCTGGTGCCTTAGACGAGGTTGCAGAAATGATAAAACCTGGTGTCACTACAAATGATATAGATAAGTTATGTTATGAATTTATTAGAGATAATAAAGCATACTCAGCTCCTTTATATTACAAGGGATTTCCTAAATCATGTTGTACTTCTTCTAATCATATTGTTTGTCATGGAATACCTAGAGACAAAGTTTTGAATGAAGGCGATATAATAAATGTAGATGTAACTGCATTTAAAGAGGGTTGGCATGGGGATACTAGTAGAATGTTTTATGTTGGTGAAGTATCTCCTAAAGCAAAAAAACTTGTGCAAACAACTTATAAATCTATGATGAAGGGAATTAGTGTTTTAAAAAATGAAATTAGATTAGGTGATGTTGGATCTGCTATACAAAGTTTTGTGGAGAAAGAAGGTTTTTCGGTTGTAAAAGATTTTTGTGGCCACGGAATAGGTAGAAAGTTTCATCAACAACCAAATATTCTTCATTATGGAAAAGCAGGCACTGGTGAAACATTAAAAGTTGGCATGATTTTTACAGTTGAACCTATGATTAACGAGGGTGAATTTGCAACAAAAACACTTAACGACGGATGGACAGCAGTCACTAGAGATAAAAAATTATCAGCACAATTTGAACACACTGTTGGTATAACAAATGACGGATACGAAATTTTTACCTTATCAAAAAAGGGTTTTAATTTTCCTCCATATATAAAATGATTGATAGATATTCTAGAAAAGAATTAAAAGAGATCTGGGAAGATAAAAACAAATATCAAATTTGGTTAAATATTGAATTAGCTGCAGCTGAAGCAATGGAAAAATTAAAAATTATACCAAAAGGTGTGGTAAAAAAAGTTAGATCTAAGGGTAAAATCAACGTTAAAAGAATTCAAGAAATAGAAAAAAATGTAAAACATGATGTAATAGCATTTTTAACATCTATTACGGAAAAGGCTGGTAAAGAAGCAAGGTATCTTCATAAAGGCATGACATCTTCAGATGTATTGGATACGTGTTTTAATCTTCAGCTTAAACAATCGGGTGAAATATTGTTAAAAGATCTAGATCTTCTTCTTGGTTCAATTAAAAAACAAGCACTAAGGCATAAAAATACTCTTTGTATTGGGAGAAGTCATGGAATACATGCTGAACCTATAACTTTTGGTTTAAAACTTTTAACTTTTTTTCAAGAATTCAAGAGAAATAGAAAAAGATTATTTAATGCTATTGGAGAGATTTCAACTTGTGCAATATCAGGGGCAGTTGGAACTTTTGCTAATGTAGATCCTCGAGTAGAGTCATATGTGGCGAAAAAATTAAAATTAAATATCGAGCCAATATCTACTCAAATTATACCAAGAGATAGGCACGCACAATATTTCACAACATTAGGAATAATTGCAAGTTCAATTGAGAGATTTGCTACTGAAATAAGACATTTACAACGAACTGAAGTTTTAGAAGTAGAAGAATTTTTTGGAAAAAAACAAAAAGGATCTTCAGCAATGCCACACAAAAAAAATCCTATTTTAAGTGAAAACTTGACAGGATTAGCAAGACTTATAAGATCTTCGGTAAATCCTTCTTTAGAAAACATAGCCCTCTGGCATGAAAGAGATATTTCCCATTCCGCCGTCGAAAGAAATATCGGTCCAGATTCTACTATCGCATTAGATTTCGCTTTGATAAGACTAAATGAAATAATTAAAAATCTTAATATATATCCAAAAAATATGTTAAATAATTTAAATTTAACTAACGGGCTTTTTTTTTCACAGAGAGTTTTGCTTGAATTAACTAATCACGGTTTTACTAGAGAACAAGCGTATTCAATTGTACAAAAGAAAGCTATGCAGACCTGGAATAGCAAGTCTTCATTTTATGATAATATTGCTAATGATAAGAGAATTACTGCAAAAATACCTGTTAATAAATTAAAAAAGCTATTTGATTTTAGTTATCATACGAAGCGAATTAATATAATTTTTAAAAGAAGTTTGAAAAAATAAAATTTATGAATAAGGGAAAAAAATTATACGAGGGAAAAGCTAAGATTATCTACGAGACCAATGAAAAGGGCTTAGTTATACAACACTTCAAAGATGACGCTACCGCTTTTAATAATTTAAAAAAAGCAAATGTAGAGGGAAAAGGTGTTTTAAATAATAGAATATCTGAGCATATCTTATCAAGCTTGGGACAATGTGGAGTAAAAACTCATTTAATCAAAAGACTTAATATGAGAGAGCAATTAATAAAACATGCTGAAATTTTTCCCATAGAATTTATTGTGAGAAATATTGCTACTGGATCTTTATCTAAAAGACTTGGTATTGCAGATGGTACAATTCTAGAAAAACCTTTATTCGAATATTGCTATAAAAATGATGAACTTGGAGATCCTTTAATAGCTAAAGAGCACATATTTGCTTTTGGTTGGGCAAAAAAAGAGGAAATTGATGAGATTGATAAGATGACCTTCAGAATTAACGATATTCTCCAAGGTATGTTTAGAGGGGTTGGTATAAAATTAGTCGATTTTAAATTAGAATACGGAAAAGCTTGGAATAAAGAAAATGAAAAAGAAGAAATAATATTAGCAGATGAAATTAGTCCTGACACTTGCAGGCTATGGGACGTAAAAAGTGAAAAAAAATTAGATAAAGACAGATTTAGAAAAGATTTAGGCAATATAGTTCAGGCTTATCAAGAAGTTGCTAGAAGACTTGGTATTATGCCTGAAGAGACCAATATAAGCGAAGTAAACTTC
>MDTB01168340.1_pt1 | contig 12205 bp, 18 predicted proteins | sample 811161 | NCBI WGS metagenome assembly MDTB01 (sample SAMN05326650, study PRJNA326480) | marine metagenome | isolation source: seawater | place: Mediterranean Sea | collected 2009 | reverse complement strand
CCTACAGAAGGGAGATTCTAGGTGAGTAAAAGAGACAAGCGAGTGACGCGCGACATGCGTCTAACGATGCTGAAGATCCACAACGATCTGAAGAACATCAAGAACACCATTGAGGAGTGCAATGACATCTGGCTGTCTGATCTGCGGAAGATGGAGGCGATCATCCACACGTTGCACGATGAGTTCGAGTTCAAGCCTCCCAAGGAAGGGCACGGGTACTGGTCGGACTGGGTGTTCGCAGAGGATGTAAAAGAGGAGGACGACGATGAGTGAGGGACCATTTACCGGTGATCCGATCCAAGACATGTTCACATTGCGGGACAGGTACGACATGCACCAAGACGAGGACTACGAAGTGAAGTTCGTAAAGTCTGGTCTTTCGAACCTGATCTCGGGCGATGTGTTCGAGGGCTGCGACGTGACGTTTGATCCTGAGTTTCAAACAGTCAGTGTCACCGCCAGAGGTTTCGATGTGATCATCGAGCTAGGCAACACGGACTCGTGGAAGAACCCCTGCGCCAATGGTGGGCGTGACGAGGCCATGAGAGTCTTCATCAGAGATGTTGAGTACCTTGATGAGGATGATCTCGTTGCGGACATTCATGTTCCCAAGAAAGGATACGAACTATGACTGATTGGATTTCTGTCGAAGAGGCGATGCCGGAAGAGGGCCAGAAGGTCTGGTACTACTTCCAGCCTGTGGGCAGGCATCGTGGGACTTTCGATGGGTATTGGGTGGACGAGGACGGTAAGGAGTGGAAGGGAATGCATATGTTTTCCTGCGACTACGGATTCCTGACCGGCGACGTAACCCACTGGATGCCCGACGAGGGGCAGGACGAACCCGAGAAGCCGAAGGAGACGATGCAGTGAAGGTCGTCTGGGTTCTGTTGTTAGTGACAGGGTATGGTGTCGATTCGTTCGACACCAAATCCCTCGGCGACTACGATACCGTTGCGGAATGCCATGTGGCGGCGACTCAAATCTTTTGGGAGAACATGCCTATCAACAAAGAGGCAATGTGTATTCGAGTGGAGTATTGGGGGGGGTGACAATGACGATTGAAGAAGGTGACGGCACGATGCAGCGGCGTCTGGACTTGGGCCTATGTCCGAAGTGTCAGACAGCCTTGGACCCTGGGCCGGTGACCGTGTGCCGATGTTGTGGATTACAGATCGGCGGTGTAAGTCAACCCCCTAGTTGTACACCGTTGGTGGATATCGACGAGGTCATCAGCAATGCTGGGTCATTACAATGAAACAGCTTGTAGTTTTAGGCACCGCTAGTTATCACCAAGAAACTTGCAATAAATGTGGTGATCGGGGGGATGTAATCTGGGGCAATGGGCACCTGTGTGCGCCATGTTTTTTTAAGGAGGTTGGTCATGAACCAAACACATTTAATGCCAGAGGCAAAAGCCGAGCCAGACATGGAGTGGAGCACCGCCGTGCAGGTAATCGAGTGGTGCGTCGATGAAATGTTAGATAAGATTGCGGAGTACCCCGACGACTATGGGCCGGACAGGGCCGAGGAAATCATGGAAGCATTCGATAGGATTCTGCGAGGGTGAGATGGTTGAAGCATTTATTGCGTCTGTAAGTTTTTGTGTGATGTTATCGAGTCCACCGCAATGCGGCCACATTGAGGATGAGTGGGGGCCGTACAAGACGCAAGTGGAATGCGAAGCAAGAATTCGTCAGATGTTTGGAGTATTGAGTATGACGTTCCCCCCCGGCAGTGTGTACGGCAAGGGAAGTTGTTACAAGGTCGAGGGGAAGAGACTGTGAAACAACGCGATCCAAACTGGCGCGACATCCGTCGCCACCATGTAGTGCCTGACAAACGTCCGGCGCTGCTGCAAAAAATTCATGAACAAGAAATTGCTAACGCCTGTCCTCGGTGTGGCACACTGCTTGCTTCTGTTGTAGAAGTTCACGGCCACCGTCAATGTTCTGCCTGTGGTAGTGTGATCGAGGACTGCTGCCAAGGAGAATGTGCATATGAATGACGATAACATTATCTACTTTTCAAAAGAACAACCCAACATTAACAAGATCGACGCCTCTGCGGTCGAGGTCTTGTGCGACATTGCAGGCCGACATCTGGATGACGTTGTCATTCTCGGATCGGACAAGGAGACTGGTGCCATCAAGATGATGACGACACAGGAGGACGTTGCAGACATTCTGTTCTATCTGGAGGTTGCCAAGAAGGCGATCCTAGATCAGGGCGTCCATGATGGTGAAGTTTAACTACCGTACGGAGCCTTATGCACACCAGCGTAAGGCTCTGGAACGCTCGTACGACAAGCGCAACTACGCTTACTTTATGGAGATGGGGTGTGGCAAGTCGAAGGTTCTTATTGACAACATCGTCTGGCTCTACGAGCAGGACCGCATTGACACGGCGGTTATTGTTGCGCCGAAAGGTGTTTACCGCAACTGGGAAACGGCGGAGATTCCCACCCACTTCCCGACCGACGTTCCGCACGAGATTTATGTATGGAATTCGAGTCCCAACAAATCGCAAGCCGAGCGTCTCAAGTCTGGCATTCAAGAGCGTGGCGTCCTCCGCATCCTTCTGGCAAATGTGGAGGGGTTCGCGTCTAAAAAGTTGCCCGCATTTGTGGGTGCGTTCACACAGGGCAGCAATTTCTTACTTGCTGTTGATGAGTCCACTACAATCAAGAACCCCAAGGCCAAGCGCACTAAGACGCTGGTCGTCTTCGGTAAGAAAGCTGCATATAAAAGAATCCTTACCGGCTCCCCTGTCACAAAATCCCCGATGGATCTCTACGCCCAGTGCGGGTTCATGGACAAGAATCTTCTTGGGTTTGATTCGTACTACTCGTTTCAAGGACGATACGCCGTCACCAAGACGCAACGCATGGGCGCGCATAGCTTCCTTCAAATCGTGGGCTACCGGAACCTTGAAGAACTATCGGAGAAACTTGATACGTTTTCCTATCGAGTAACCAAGGAAGAAGCACTAGACCTGCCCGACAAGGTGTATGTCACCCGAGAGGTAAGCGTCACCGACGAGCAGCGGCAGCACTACCTGACATTGAAAAAGCAAGCCATCGCCATGTTCGACAACGGCGATCTGGTGACGGCGCCGGCTGTGATTACACAACTGCTGCGCTTGCAGCAGGTGCTGTGCGGCCACATCAGGACAGACGACGGGGACTTGATCGAGATTCCATCGAAGCGTGTTACCGCACTAATGGAGACCATCGACGAGATGACAGGCAAGGTTATCGTCTGGTCACGATTCCGATACGACATCAAGAAGATCGAGGCCGAGATTCAGAAGGTTCATGGACCGGGGTCCGTGGTCACATATTTTGGGGACACCACCGATGAACAGCGTCAGCAGGCGATCAAGGACTTCCAGTTCGGTGACGCCAGGTTCTTCGTGGCGAACCCACAGACCGCAGGCTTCGGGTTGACGCTGACGGCTGCAACGAACGTGATCTACTACGCCAATGACTTCGACTTGGCGACTCGGATGCAGTCCGAGGATCGATGTCACCGGATCGGACAGGACAACCGAGTCACCTATGTTGACCTAATTACTCCGGGTTCGATTGATCAGCGGATTGTTCGTGCTCTTCGGGATAAGATTGATCTATCGGCGAAGGCTCTGGGTGAAGAAGCCCGGAAATGGTTGGAGCTTTCTCCCCGTTGAATTGGCGATTCTGTGCATTTTTCTTGGACAGTGGGTCGTTGGAGAGTTGATGTGTGTACAAGCCAACGGCACCCGTCTCGAGGTCAACATACAACAGACGCACACCGAGTTTACGTTGAATGTCTGTCAACTTGCGGGCGATTGATGTCCCGGATTTACGAAAGGCATGGGTCTTCACGTCAAACAGATGTGTCTTCCCGTTCGGCGATATGGCAACGAGGTCCACTGGCCCCTGTGCCATCACTGGCTGGTAAACATAGCAGTCCTGGGACAACAACCACTCTGCTGCCAGCAGTTCTGATCGCTGACCATCTCTATTTTTCTGGTGTGGTCGCATAATGTTGTTGACTTCCCCGCTGTGTAGATTATTGTGAGTGACCGTAACAGACACGCACCGAGGAGTAAACAGGTGAATTTGAATAAGTGGAGAACCGTTGCCGTCTCGGCGCCGATGTATGCCGCACTGAAAAGGATGGCCGACGAGAACGACAGAAGTATAAGCAAACAAGTTGCCCACATACTCAAGAAGTTTTTTGAATCGGAGGGACAAATAATAGATTGATCGTGGACCTTGGTTCATGTATCACCCTCCAGCGGCAGCGGACTGGGCTTAGAAGTCCGTCAAACTGCTAAGTATACCAAGGATTTTACGACCGTCCTCTGGTTCGCTGCCGCCCCACAGCCGAAGGGCTTAAACTTTAACGTAAGGAGAAGAAGTATGAGCGATGTGTTTTCGCTGTTTGACGAGGCGGTCGATGCCAACAAGTTCGACACCGTGGATGAGGGTAAAGGTTCCCGCCTTTCAACCCTGATCCGCCACTCCCTTGAGATCGACGAGGAGATTTCGCAAGTCGAGAAATACCTCAAGGATTTGAAGTTCAAGAAACGCAAGGTGAATGAAGAGGACATCCCCGCTCTGATGACAGAGATGGGTATGGAGAGTGTTACCGTGGACGGTAACAAGATTTCTCTTCGTCAGTTCGTCCATGCCCGCATCCCCGATGACAGGCGTGACGATGCGTATGCGTGGCTCCGTTCCATTGGTGAAGGTGACATCATCAAGAATGATGTGACGCTGTCCTTCAGCGCAGGCCAAGACAACATGGCCGGCTCTGTCGTTGAAGACTTGCGCCAGCAGTATGGACTGGACCCCGCACAGAAAACCCACATCCATCCGCAGACGCTGAAGGCGTGGGTTCGTAACCGCATTGAGTCGGGTCAGGATATCGACTTTGACCAGTTCGGTGTGTTTGTAGGAACTGAAGCTAAAATTACGAGGACGTAGAACGATGACTGAAAAACAAGCTGTAGCGAAAAAGACGGAGTCGCTACCCGTCAACCTTATGGATGACCTGTTCGCTGGAGCAGGTCAGGGGATGGAGAATATTACTGCCGAGGATATGCAGATTCCGTTCATGCGGATTCTGCAACCCCTCTCTCCGCAACTGATCAAGACGGACCCGAAGTTTATCAAGGGTGCGTCTGTCGGTGATATCTTTAACACCGTGACCGGGCAGTGTTGGGAAGGCGACGAGGGCGTGACGATTATCCCTTGTGCCTACGAGATGAAGTTCCTGGAGTTCCAACTGCGTGAGTCTGGCGGTGGCTTCCTTGGCGAGATTGATCCGAACAACCCTGACATACGTCAGGCAAATCGGGTGGGTGCCCATGAGATGCTGCCGTCTGGTAACGAGTTGGTTCGTGCTGCACAGTTCTTGGTCGTGGCTATCGACGAGAATGGTGTAACCCAGCAGATGATTCTCGATATGAAGAAGACCCAGATGAAGGTTGCCAAGCAGTGGAACACTCGCCGTGCGGGTATGAAGCTGATGCACCCCGAGAAGGGTCTGTTCACTCCGCCCATGTGGGCTACGGTGTGGAAGTTGAAGACTGTGCAGGAGAGCAACGACAAGGGTTCGTGGTTCAACTACTCGATCTCCCAGCTTGACATTCAGAGTGTGCCGTCGGCAGCGGTGCAGGAGTGTAAGGGTCTGTACGAGCAGTTCCGAAAGGGCGAGATAAAAACGTCCGCTGGAACTACAGAAGAAATGAACTCGGCGTCTGCTTCCAAGCATGACGACGAAGAGATCCCGTTCTAACGTAAGCCGGTTAGACCGCGCCTGACAGGGGGAGGCGGATCAAAGGGCGTCGGACGCCACCCAAGGGCACACTCAAGGCTACGGATATCGACAGTTTTGCGACATGGCGCGATATCAGAACGGGTGTGTGCCCACCCCCTGCCCTAACCCAACCATAGGGGATAGCTATGAACTTGGACGAAAAGTTCATGGCCGCTTTTGAGGGTTTCAAATCGGCACATGGACAGACAATTATTTCAGAGGAGCGACGGGCCGGCAAGCAGAAGGCACAGTCTCGCACAGTCCGCACTCCAATCACCCTCGAACTTATCCGGTCCCACCTTAACGGGGTGAAGGGAGTCGGATCCATACCAATCAACGAGGACAACAAATGTAGGTTTGGTGTCCTCGACATTGACGAATACCCATTGGACCTAGCTGCCATTGACCGGCGGCTACGTGACCTCGAGATCCCAGCCGTGGTCTGTCGCTCGAAGTCTGGTGGTGCACACATCTATTTCTTTTTCACGGAGTTCATGAGCGCAGGGGAGTTCCGTGACAAGGCTTCGGAGATCGCCGCCTATGTTGGGTATGGCCGGTGTGAAATTTTTCCGAAGCAAGAGCAGGTTCTGCACGAGCGTGGCGACGTTGGTAACTTTATCAACTTGCCGTACTTCGATGCAGAACAAACCCTGCGCCATGCAATCCTCGAGGATGGTTCTGCTGCATCTCTCGAGGAGTTTCTTGACCTCGCCGACACTCGTGCCATCACCCCGGAGGCTTTCGTCGCTCTTACCTTCGGGGTTGTCGAAGACGAGTTCAAGGAATGGGCGCCCTGCCTGAACTGTATGTTCGGGCAGGGCATTCCCGAAGGCACCCGCAACACGGTGATGTTCGCCGCTGCGGTCGGGTGCAAGAAGGAACAGCCCGAGACATGGAAGCAACGACTCGAAGAGATCAACCAGCGGTTCGCCAACCCACCGCTGCCGGCATCCGAGGTCGTCACGATTCAAAACCAACACGAGAAAAAAGAATACGGATTTCCGTGCGATCAGGAGCCACTGAGGAGCTTCTGTAACAAGACGCTATGCAAGACCAAGAAGTTTGGCATCGGTGTCACAAGCATGGCGTTGGACGTTACAGGGCTATGCGTGGTGAAGTCCGAGCCGCCGGTCTGGTTCTGCGATGTGGGCGGTCGTCGTGTCGAGTTGACAACTGACGATCTGCAAACACCACAGAAGTTTCAGAAAGCATGCATGGAACAGATTCATGTCATGCCACCCATGATGAAGATGCAGGACTGGCAGACCATCGTGACCATGCTAATGGAAGACATGAACCACATTGATGTGCCCCACGAACTGACATACAGGGGCCAGTTCAACGAGCTTGTCGAAGCGTATTGTGACGGTCGGGTGCAGGCACAGTCGGCTGAAGAGATTGCACTTGGCAAGCCCTACACTGACGAGGACGAGGAACTAACGTACTTCAAGCTCGAAGCGTTGATGAAGTTTCTACGTAACCAAAAGTTCGACAGCTACAGTCGGGGCCAGATACAGGAACGGCTGAAAGAACTAAACAACGGTGGACAGGCGAACGGCCACAGGCGGTTCAAAACCACGACGGGGGAACAGAAACAGATTCGTGTGTGGTGGGTTCCAGCCAAGCATCAAGAGGTGGACGTGCCGGGGATCGATGTAGTTGGAGAGGAGATACCGTTCTAATGGGATACATAGCTGACTTTTACTGCGACGGATGCAAATCCAAATGGAAGGTGTTTTACAAGCGCCACGAATCGATGACTCAAGGTGATGCCTGTCAGGTATGCACTGACGATAACCATTGGGGAACAGAGAAGATGGTTGTCGTTGAGCCTCACTTCTACAGAGAAGTGGACTACGACGGTTCTGATCAGGAGTAAGCCATAATGCAGACCACAATCTTTGGACCCCCAGGCACGGGCAAGACCACACGACTGATCAACATCGTTCAGCAGGAACTGGACCGTGGAACGCCGCCCGACAAGATTGCTTTCATGTCCTTCAGCAAGAAGGCAGCGCAAGAGGCACGAGAACGTGCCGCCGAGAAGCTGGGCATCAACGAACAGCAGATGATGTGGTTCCGGACGCTGCATTCCTTTGCCTTTAACCAGCTTGGTTTGAATGGGCAGAAGGTACTGAAGGGTGCGGACTACAACAAGATTGGCGATCTACTTGGCCTGCCTATGAAGTCGGCAGCATCAACCCGTATGGACGATGGGATTCTGTTTGCTGCGGGGCAGGCACTTGGTGATAAATACCACACCATGATTCAGCTTGCTCGTGTGACAGGCAGTACACTTGAGGAAGTTTTCAGCGAACGGGCAGACTGGAACTTAAACTTCACGCAGTTGAAGCTCGTTGATCAGGTAATCCGAGACTACAAAAAGATGACCGACAAACTGGACTTCGTAGACATGATCGAACAGTTTGTGTTGCAAGGTAATTCCCCGCTGTTCGATGTCTTGATTGTTGACGAGGCACAAGATCTTGTCCCACTACAGTGGCGTATGATTCACGAAGTAATAAAGCCATGCGCCAAGCGCGTTTATTTTGCTGGCGACGACGATCAGTGCATCTACTCGTGGATGGGTGTGGATGTTCGGGACTTCTTGAACGCATCGGAAAAGAAGACGATTTTAGGTACGTCATATCGCCTTCCGTCAGAGGTACATACCCTAGCTAACCATGTCATAAAACACTTGGCGTTTCGGCAGCAAAAAGATTGGTTTCCTGCCCGAGAAGGTGGTGCTGTGGTGTGGCATCATGATATCCTCGATGTGGACTTACGAACTGGCGAATGGTTAATTCTTGCTCGTACTAACAACATCGCGAACAAGGTTGCGAACACCCTCAAGGAGCAGGGCTACCTGTTCTGGCGCGAGGGGTCAGACTGGTCTATTTCCCCAAATGTTTTGAACGGCATCGAGGTGTGGTTGCGGCTATGCAAAAATCAGTTTGTTTCTCCAACAGAATTGAAGACCTTCTCAAAGATTATTCAATCGTCGGTCATCACCAAGTCAGGCAGACGCAAACTTACAAACCTAGACCCCGAAGCCACCTATACCCTCACCGACTTACAAAACCTGTGCGAACTGAAAGCCACGGACCAGACACCGTGGTACGATGTGATCCGCGTGTCGGAACAGGAGCGGATCTACATTACTTCTGTACGTCGGATGGGCGAGTCTATCTTGTCGGGCAAGCCGAGGATACGGATATCGACGATCCACAAGGCGAAGGGTGGGGAGGCAGACAACGTCCTCCTCCTGCTGGAGTCTAGCCCTGTAATCACTAGAGACGGGGACATGGGTGGAGAGACTCGTGTCTTCTATGTGGGCATGACCCGTGCCCGCAAAGAGTTACACCTTGTCGAGTCACACTCCAACCATAGGTTCGAAATATGAAAAACAGAGAGCACTTCCTGAAGCAGGCAGAAGAACTGATCAATGGACCGAGGGCCGAGGACTATGGGCCGGCGTTGCTAAACCACGAGCGGATCGCTGCGATCTGGAACGTGCTGCTGCGTAGAAAGTTGTTGGACAAGATCACGCCGACAGAAGTGGTTGCCATGATGGTTGGATTGAAGTTGGCTCGGCTTGCCGAGGACATGCACAAGGATGATTCGTGGACCGATATCATCGGCTACGCCGCATTGGGTGGGGAGATCTCGAACGATGAAAGCTGATCTGTTTGACCTTGAAGAGGAGTGGTATCCGCCATCATCCCTGCCGGACCTGACCAACTGTGAACGCATAGCCATTGACCTTGAAACCTGTGACCCGAACCTGCTGACCTTGGGTCCGGGTTGGTGTCGCAACGACGGCTATGTGATCGGCTTCGCTGTCGCTGCCGGTGATTTCGTTGGGTACTTCCCGATCCAACACCAAGGTGGTGGTAACATGCCGGAGAAGACGGTGGTCAACTGGCTGAAGAAGCAGCTTGCCACGCCACACATCGAGAAGATTATGCACAACGCCATGTACGATTTGGGTTGGCTGCGTTGGGCCGGCATCGAGGTGCAAGGCAAGATCATCGATACGATGGTAGCGGCGCCGTTGTTGAACGAGAACCGTCGGTGGTACAACCTGAACAGCCTAGCCGGTGGGTATCTTGGCGAGTACAAGAACGAGAAGATGCTACGGGCTGCGGCAGAAATGTATGGCGTTAATCCCAAGGGAGAGATGTGGAAGCTGCATGCCTCGTTTGTGGGCAGGTATGCAGAGCAGGACGCTTCCGTTACCCTGCGCCTGTGGGATAGGTTGCGGGTAGACATCGACAAGGATGAAGTCAGCAGCATATTCGAGTTAGAGACATCACTGATTCCGCTGCTGCTCGACATGAAAGCGAAAGGTGTACGTGTTGATGTAGACAAGGCACACGATGTGCAGAAGGAACTGAAGCGCCGCGAAGATGTGTTACTTAAAGAAGTAAAGGAAGAGACTGGCGTCCTTGTGGAGCCGTGGGCCGCTGCATCCGTAGCAAAGGCGTTCGACGCTCTTGGGTTGAACTACAACAGGACAAAAAAGTCTAATGCGCCAGCCTTTACAAAAGCATTTCTTGCGAACCACGTTCACCCGGTGGCGCAAAAAATTGTACGCCTTCGTGAATTTAACAAGGCAAACACAACATTTATTCAAACGATTCTTGAACATTCGCATGACGGTCGTATCCATTGTGATTTTCACCCTCTTCGTTCAGATGAAGGGGGCACAGTTACCGGACGATTTTCTTCGTCCAACCCGAACCTCCAACAAATCCCGGCTCGTGACCCCGAAATCAAAAAGATGATCCGGGGTCTCTTCATCCCGGAGGATGGAGAGCAGTGGGGCAGCTTTGACTATGCATCGCAAGAACCACGCTGGCTGGCACACTATTGCGCCACGCTGACCGGCGCCCGGCGGGATCCACAGATCGATGATGTGGTGAGAATGTACCACGAAGGCAATGCCGACTTCCACCAAATGGTGGCGGACATGGCAGGTGTGTCACGCAAGGAAGCCAAGACCGTGAACCTCGGCATCATGTACGGCATGGGCCGGAAGAAGCTGGCAGGCACTCTCGACATCACCGAGCAGGATGCCAAGGGATTGTTGAACAAATACCATGACAGAGTTCCGTTCGTAAAAGGCATGGCCGATCTGGCAATGAGTCAGGCTATGGACAAGGGTGTGATCCGCACATGGCTGGGCCGCAAGTGCCGGTTCGACACATGGGAGCCAAGGTCTTACGGATACCACCGTGCGCTGCCCCTTGAAGAGGCGGTCAAGGAATATGGGGGCAAGGGTATGATCCGCCGCGCGTTCACCTACAAGGCACTGAACCGACTGATCCAAGGGTCAAGCGCGGACCAGACCAAGAAGGCGATGGTGACGTGTTATGAAGAAGGACTGGTGCCAATGCTAACGGTTCACGACGAATTGTGTTTTAGCGTGAACTCTCGTGAACAATCCGACAAAATTGTAGATATCATGAAAAATTGTGTACCAGACTTGAAGGTGCCGTTCGACGTGGATGCCGAGCTTGGCGACAACTGGGGAGAGGTAGGATGAGCCTGAAATGTTTTGCCTGCGGCGGTGACGTGATCTGGGGTGGGGACCACGACACCGAGGACGACGAAGACTACTTCATCGTCTCGAATTTACACTGCAAGGACTGTGATATGTTCTATCTTATGTATCACCCAACGCCTGAATCCGATGAGCCAAGCGCATCGCCCGATTCGGAGTCTGTTTAGCCCACCTGGAGTCTAACATCTGGCGGCTGGCCTCGGGCCAGTCTCGATTATCGACCGCTGTTTTCATTTTTCGGAATTTCGAGAGCCGTGGACGACCGAGTTGGAAGCACATGTTCGCAATGCATAATTGTGCCTCTTCAGGCAAATCATTGAAATCGTTGTACAATAATTCGCAATCTCGTACAGTTCGTTGGATGTCCTCGTGGAATAGTTCATCGACGTGCTCCTGAGAGACCGTAGTGCCCACTTCGAACCCGTAAAGCTCGTCATCTTCGGTAATAAGGTGTCCGATACCACAAGTTTTGTAGCCGAGATGGTCTAAATATATTTCCAGCTTGCATCCTTCGTCGATGGCAAGCTCGTGTTGAAGTTGTTCTAGGTTCATGGTTGCCCCCTACATACAGAGATCTTCATACCGGGTAGTATGAAGACGGTGCTGACTCATGTCGCTCGTGTGTCGTGCACGTAGTAAGTGTAGCAGCCAACGAAACATTATCCAGTACCTCGTAATCTTTCAAACAACTCCCTGGTCCGTGGATCCTGGATCGTGGACTGTGCTACTTGATTCGTCATGGGTTGTACGGGAGCCGTCGAGGGGAGATTACTGACGGCTCCCGTTTCCACTGCTGCCGTTGGAGGAGTCGGCGCCGTGGAAGTTTGTGTTT
>MDTB01174526.1_pt1 | contig 12206 bp, 7 predicted proteins | sample 811161 | NCBI WGS metagenome assembly MDTB01 (sample SAMN05326650, study PRJNA326480) | marine metagenome | isolation source: seawater | place: Mediterranean Sea | collected 2009 | reverse complement strand
TGATTTGTTTGGATGGGTTCCAGACTTTGAAGATCAATCAGGACAAATACTTTTAACAGTTGAATTAAAAGATAAACCTAACTCAACATCAGAAGTAATTGGACCATATCGCATAAACGCAACAACTGAAAAAATAGACATGCGTAATAGTGCACGTTCAATGTCATTTAAATTACAAAGTAATGTCCTAGGCGGACATTATCGCATGGGTAAAAATAGGATTGATATAGCCCCTGCAGGAAGAAGACGATAATGGCAAAGCGTGGTTTATTTTTAGGATCAGCACCACCTGAATATGACACTCGTTATCAAAATGATGTGTCATCTAAAATAGAAGAAATTGTAAGACAATTATCTTTAGTAAATAAAGAACCTTACACAACTAGTAACTCGACGACTACAAGAACTTTAAATGTATCGTCAGCAAATTTAACAGACTTAGCAAATGTAGTGGCAACACTCATTGCAGATTTAAAAGATAGAGGAGTATTAAAATAATGGCCGTAGATAATATGAGCATGGCACCAACTATGATGCCACAACCAGGAGGACAAGTGCAAGCTGACCCTCAAGGAATGGATGCAAATATGCAAGCATTCGCAGAACAAACAGGACGAGGTGGAGATTCAGTAATGGCTCACTTAACAGTTGGTGAAATTGTAGTTCCAATTGATGCACAAAGTGAAGAAGTATTAATGGCAATTAAAAAAGCATTCGAAGATCAAGGTATTGATCCATTAGAATTTGTTGTCGGCATGGCTCAAAACAAAATCAATCCTCAAACAGGAAACCCAGAATTTTTCTTTAGTTCTTTAAAAAAGAAATTAAAAAAAGTTAGAAACAAAATTAAAAAAAGTAAATTTTTAAGAACAGCTATTCCAATGGTAGCGTCAGCATTCTTACCAATGTTAGCCCCTGCGTTAGCAGCCAATCCACTTATGGCCGCAGGTGCAAACTACACAGCAAACAGACTTGTTGGTAATGATCATAAGTCAAGTTTAACAGGTGCAGTTGTCACAGGCGGAGTCACTGGTGTTGGTAACATGGCCGCAGGATCTACGTTTATGGGCGGAGGTGCTAACGCTGGAACAAATCTACTAACAGGTGCTAACATCGATCCAAAAGCAGCTATTGGTGATATAACTATTAGAGATGCTGCAACTAATGCACTTGGTACCGAAGGAGCTGCAGGAAGTTTAGCGAACAGTATTGGCAGTAGTGCTGTTGGCGAAAATCTTGCATCAACTGCTATTTCACCAATCGCTCAAGGAGCAGGAAGTGCAACAGCAACTAGTGCAAATGACGCAATGGCTGAACAAGAAAGACTTCAAGCGGCGGCACTTGCAAAGTTTAATAAACCATTACCACAACTAACAGAAACAGAGTTAAGAGAATTACTCAACGATCCTCTTAACAGATCAGTTGATGGAGGAATCTATAATTACGTTTAATGATTAGACTAGCCCTTAAAGAAGATGTGATTGATATCTTCATCATGTTGGAAAAGATGCACTCCGAAGCGAGTACATCTTATCCTCCGATCAATCAAGAAAAAGCAGTAAATTATATCGCTCAACATGTACAAAATAAAATGTGTTGGGTTAGCCAAGATAAACAAGGCAAGTTAAATGGCACCATAGGTTGTTATTGGAACCCTATGTGGTTTTCAGACGAAGGTGGTTTATTTGATGCTTTTTTTTACGTTGACTCATCTGTACAAAATACAGGAGTTGGCAAACAACTAATAAAGAAACTTAAAAAGTTTTCTAATAAATATAAACAACCTTTAGTGATGTCAGTCTTAGACGGTAGACATATTGAAGCTAAAGATAAATTTTTTAATAATGCAGGCTTTAAAAGAGCAGGCGGTATTTACACCACAAAATTGTAAGGAGAAATAATTATGTGTATGGGCGGTGGAGGTCAGAATCCAATCCAAGTACAGGCAACAGAAATACCTGATTGGTTAAAGGATGCGACCCAAAAAAATATTACAATGGCGGACACCATTGCAGGTCAAGGCTATCAACAATACAAAGATGCAGATCCAACTAAACGATTTGCTGGAAGAACAGACTTGCAAACAAGGGGTACTGATTTTTTAAAGAATCAATTTAATGCGCAAGGTAATTATACAGCACCTGGTGCTACAAATTTCAATACGGCAATGACTGGTGTTAAAAATAACGCAGGTGCGTCTGTTAATCAAATTACTAATCCAAATGCAATTGGATCACAACAGTTTGGGGCACAACAAGCTGCTCAGTATATGAATCCTTATCAGCAACAAGTTATTAATCAAGGATTGCAACAATTAAATCAGCAAGGCTCTGATCAGCAAGCACAGTTAAGAAGAAGACAAGCTGCACGAGGTGCGTTTGGGAATAATAGAACCGCTCTAGAAAATTCTCAATTACAACAAAATCAAAATCAGCAAGTCAATCAATTCTTAACTAATGCTTTAAGTAGTGGCTTTCAAAATGCACAACAACAATTCAATCAAGATCGAGCAAGTCAAATGCAAGCAGATCAATCTAATGTTGCAAACTTAATGAACGCCGAGAGAATGAATCAACAAGCACAATTACAAAATAGAGGCATGAGCAATCAAGCCTATGGCATGATGAACCAAATGCAAGGTCAGCAAAACGATGCGGCCATGAAAGCATTTATGGCAGCTCAAGCTCAAGGTGGTGCCGAGCAACAATTCAATCAACTAGGTGAAGATTATAAGTACAACGATTTCTTACAACAAAGAGATTACCCACTTCGTAATCTTGCAATTCGACAAGGTGCTTTAACTGGTGCTGCTTATCCTACAACAACTACTTCGTACGGACCAGGTAACAACAACCTTGCATCTAACATTGGAGCCTTTGCATCACTACTTGGTGCAGGTGGTATCTTTGGACAAGGAGGTTAATCATGACACAAGATGAATTAATGCAATATTTTGCATCTTTGCAACAACCTCAAAGCATGGTTAACAATCAAATAGATGTGACAGGTCGTGGTTCAGGTGATCAAAGAACTAACTTAAATCAGTTTGGTAATATCTATCAACAATATAGACCAATGGCACAATTGACTGATGAAGAAAGAGCTTACTATGATCAACTGGGTAATGGTAACGCACAAGGTGCGTATGTTAGATCAATAGACCCAAGGGAACTAGAAGAACGAGGCATTGATGTAAATAGTGCTATGTATGATTTGCCTAGCAGAAAATTTACTCAAGAAGAAAAAGAATTTTTAGAAAGTGAAGGCGTTGCTGCCGATGGCGGTAATGTTGGAATACTAAATGTTGATTCACAACCTGTAAAAGATTTATTAAGTCAAATGGATATATCAGGTAGATACATGAATGATGAACAAAGAAAATCTAATAACAAAAAAAATGATAAAAGTGGTCCAACTGATGAACAAAAAAAATCAGGCGGTGAGTTACCTGAAGAAAAAGATAAAAGAGGTTTCTTTAAAAAACAATGGGACAAGTTTACTGACCCAGATAGTTCAGCGCCAAGAAATCTTTTAGACTTTGGTTTAGCTATGATGGCTAATTCAAAAGGCGCAGGTAATGACTTCTTAGGAACCGTTGCTCAGTCAGTTGGTGATACAGTAGATAAAGTTGATGCTAGAAAACTTGCAGCGTTAGAAACTGCTAAAGATAATTTAGCAGATAAGTTAAAACGTACTAAAACAATTAGTGATATTGAAGACAATATTGTTACTCGTTATACTTCAGAAGTTGAAGATATGAATGGAAATAAAAACTCTGTTACTGATTGGATGAAAGTATCCGCAGCGATGGATGAATTAGATCCAGAGGGTGATTACTTTAGTAAAGGTTATATTACTGAGATTGCTAAAAATGGTTTTGGTATGCCAGCACTTAATGAAGATGGTCAGTATGAATTAGAAGTTCCAACTGATAACAACCAAGCGTTTAAATACTTTAAACAAATGGAATATATCGGCATGATGAATCCAGACAAAGAGCCTAAAGACATTGAAATTGTTGTTGGTAACAGAATCATGAGTTTACAAATGATTATGGACGAGCAACTAAAACAAATGCAAGGCTAAAACTAAGGGTGCGAGTGCATCCAAACTCAAGGGACATTAATGGTAAAAGACTTAACAAAAGAGCAGAATCAATTTGCGTCTTATGAAGATCAATTGAAAGCTGAAGCTCAAGAAGCAGAGGTGGATCTATACGCTAATCCGTTAGCTACATATAATCCACAATCTTTGCAAACTAAAGCGGTCGCTCCTCAAGATTTATCTGGGGATGCAATGATCTATCAGTTATCAAGAGATCCTAATAATGCAAAATGGTTAGCTCCTATTCCAATCAAAGAGCTTGATAACAGATCAGCACTAACTCGTTTTGGTGCATCTATTGTTGGTCAAGCAATTGATACAGGTGGTCTTGCTCTTCAAGGTATTGCAGAAAGTATAGCGGCAGGAACGGCAACTGATGATGATTATAAAAATTGGTTAGAGAGTTTTGTTAGTGGTAAAGACAGTTCGCTTTGGCGAGCAGGTCAAGCCGTTCGTGATGGACAAAGAGAAATATTCGGTGAAGTTGATGTTACAGACGATAAGATTGCAGACGATTTAGGTGGAGCATTAGGTTCACTTATCCCAAGTATTGGTGCAGGTTATGCAACGGCATTTCCAGGTGCTTATGCAGGAGCTGCAATTGGTTCAGTCGTTCCCGGAGTTGGAACTGCTATCGGTGCAGCCGTAGGTGGGGCTGTAGGATTTTTTGCAGGATCAGCTATGTTTGGTGCAGGAGTCATGACAGGTGAAATGGCACAACGTGCGCGTGATCTTGGTTATGACGAATACGATATTGAATTTAAAAAAGCTGTTGCAGCGTCATTTGGTTTAGGTACTTCAGAAGTTTTACCTGCAGGTGCAATCGCAGGCAAGATTGGATTAAATAAATATTTATCAAACTCCGCAGTTGGTGGAGCGTTGTATCAAGCAACCAAAAAGATTCCTGGTGTTAACACAGCAGTTAAAGCATATGAAAAGATAAATCCAAAGGCCAGACAAATCATAGGTGATATGTTTACAGGATTAACTGCAGGGGCTTTAGTTGAAGGTGGACAAGAGTATGCTCAAGCAATTGGTCAAGATTACATAGAACAATTATTTTTAGACCCAGAAAAAACTATTGAATGGTCAGCTAATACTTATGAAGGTGTTCTTGGTGGTTTCGCGGGTGGTACGTTAGGTGTTATTGTTTTCCCATTTGCAAAAGCTAAAACAAGAAGACTTGCACAAAACAAAAAAGATATTGAAGACTTAACAGCTACTGTCGAAGAACTTAACAAAGAAATAAAATTAAAAACAGTTGTTACACCTGAAGAAGAATTTTCATCAGCATACTTTGGTGATGAAGAAATTGAAGTTGATGAAATAACTGATCCGTTTGGCTTTATTGATGATACTCCATTTGATGACACAGGAGCAGATTGGAAAGTAGACAAACCTGAATTTATTGATGTATGGACACCAGGCGGTAAAAAGAAAAAAGCTAAAGTTATTGCTCGTGATGAAGAGTCAGGTTCAGTTCGATTTGAAGTAGACGGTCAAGAGTTTGTACCTGGTTTTGAATATGACCTAACTGATCCGCTTGGAGATGATTTTAAATTAGGCACTAAAGATGGTGAAGGCACTTTAATAAAACCTAAAGATTTATCAGACTCTCAATTATTAGCCATGATTGAAGATCGCAGAAATAGAATTAAAAAACTTATAGATGGAAAACAAAAAGGTGCTGGTGGATATTTTGTTTCATTGCGTGAAGGGTTGGCTCTTAAAACAGAGGCAGAACGAAGAGGCATCTATAAAAAACCAACTGTTGAAACTAAGGCGGTAAAAGAAACTGTTGAAGAACTAGATCCCAAAGATATAGCGGATACAGCGACAGTTATTGATAGTATGCAAGGCAATAGAATAAGACCTTCTGTCCAAAGAGCGGTTGCAAGTAACAAAGAAGCTAAATCACAATCAGCATTAAGAACAAGATTAAAAGATGAAAGAAGATCAAAACGTATACCACAATTTTTAGGCAAAGTTGCTTTTATTAGCAGAGGTCAAGCTCAAAAGTTAGTTGATCAATTTGGTGGTGAGTCTAGTTTTATTGATGAAACTAAATTAGGATTAAGATCTAATCAAGCTCTTATTGGTACTGCGGCCTCTTCAATGAATGTGGGTCGTTTAGTAGAAACTATTAAAGTTAAAGATGACAAAGGTAAATTAGTTTTACAAGGTGAAAATTTAGACTCTATTAAAAGTTATCTTGAAGAAGGTGCTAATGCTATTCCTATTTTATTAGATCCAGAGGGAATAATTTTAACTCAAGAACAAGCTAAAATAAATGAATATTCAGATGATGTTTTAGATTTTTATTTACCTGATGGCAGTAAATTAGAATATGACAAACGCTCTTGGTCAAATACATTTAATGAAGAAACAAAAAAAGTTGTTAAGAAAAAATCTAAGGGACCAAAAGTTCCAACTAAATCGACACCTAAGTTTGGTCCATTTGGAAATGAGCTAAATGGTAAAATAATTGGAACTGAAAATGTTCCAGATTTTGCATTAGGCTATGCTGAACAAATATTAGAAAAACTTAATATGAAAGGAGATATTAATATCTTCTTTTATACTGATAAAGATACGCAAAAAAATGGCAAGATAAAAGCTGAAGTTTTAGAAAAGCATAATGTTCAACCACGCCTAACTCGAAAAGGCTTTTTTAGTAAAGAAGCTAAACGGTTAAACATGACTTTAAGAGAACTTTATTATGATACTGAAGCATATGCTACAGTAAAAGAGAATTACAATAAATATCAAGAAGATTATATCTTAGATAGCGGTTCCGATAATGTTTATGGTTTTGTTAATCAATTTGGACCAGATGCATTCAGAAACCATACTTATAAAATATTTTTAAATACATCTAATACTCGTGGTGAAAGAGCAAAAATTTTTCCTGGTATACAAAACGCAGATCTACAAAGATCAACTGAAGACATTTCTATTTTAAACACTACCGCTCATGAAGTTGGTCACATTTTAGAATGGGAGTTATTTAATAATGCAACTAATGTAGAAAAAGTTGCAGTACTAAGAGATTATTATGCGTACCTAAGTGAAGGCGATAAAAAACAAAATCTAGAATTTAATAAATCAAATATCTCTAGAAAACTTACTCAGATGTTTGAGTCTGAAAAATATAAAGAAGGTAAATCTAGATCAAAACCAAAAGATCGAGCTGCTCGCAGAGGGCAAGATTTAGGTAATGACGCTTTAACGGCTTACTTATTAGAGGATGGCACTATTGATGTCGATAGTATTGTTGGAGATTTAAATAAAATTAGTAATTTTGAATTCAAGAAAAAATTAGTAAGTGGAGAATTTAGAGATCGCCCTATCGGTGATTATAAGTACGGAGCAACTTATCAATTAAGTTTTTCTGAATGGTTTGCTGAACAAACTGCTCGATGGTCTATGGAAAGAATTCCACCAAAAACAATGTCAGAAAAATTCTTTAAAAGAGTTTCTGAGATATGGGAAAAGATATTTGCTACTACGAAAGCAACACCTGGCTTTAAATTCTTAATGGATAATAGAGCTAGTAATAAATTATGGCGATCTAGATTTATTAATCAAAGAGCACCACCTGCTAAAAGACCTCCGTTCTCTAGTAACACTCCAACTGGATTTAAAAACTTTACTCCACTTAGAGGTGAGCAGGCTTTAAGAGCAAAATTTGATGAAGAAACTATTGAAGACGCACTTGATAAACTTAGAGATTCTTACGAAGTTGAAAATGAAAATTTATTGTACATACCTAATATGCGTATGTGGCCATTTAGAATAGAAGAGCAAGAATTTCTTGAAGACTATAGACCTGAAGAGTCTAACGCTGAAATCATGATGGATGCTGACATACCAATTGCTAGAATTATTGAGGAACCAGAAATTGTTGAGGCTGTTACAGAATCAGTTGAGGCAACAAGCAAAGCGGTTGAAGAAGAAATTGCGGATAAAACAGAAGCAGAAGTAACCGCAACTGTTGCTGAACCTATTGATTCAGATGGCGACGGTGGTGGTGAACGTACTAGTTCAAAAGCAAAAAGACCACCAGGATGGAAAGTATCTTTCTTACGTTGGGCTGCAAGCCCCCTAGCCTTATGGTCTATGCGTAATGATGACGGATCTTATGTTTATCCAAAGATCAGAAAAGCTATTGAACGTATGCAGTTTAATCAACAAACTGTAACGGCTCAGATGAGTAAACTTCTTAAAAAGTTTAGAGAAGATATAGCTGATGTCAAAAAATCTGGTGAATGGTCTGATGTATCGGCACTTGTTGTTGAAGGTGACAGACGAGGTGTTAAATTTAAAAACGCTGAACTTGCAAACGGTATTGAAATTGAACTTGAAGACGGCACTACGAAAACAATTAAATTAAGTGCAAAAGGTATTGAGGCTTACGTTGCAACACGAAATACATTTGACACATTAGGTCGTATGATTAACGAGCATAACGCTCGTATTAATCCAAAAGCTAGAAGAAATTTAAACAGACTAATAGCAGAAGGTGAATCAATATTTAATTCAATAGAACTAGATGTCGATAAACTTAGAAAAGATATTAAAGTAGAGTTTGAAGCTATCAAAGATGAATCTAATAGAAGAATAATTGGATACTTTGTAACTGTTGGTGATGCACCGTTACCATTTAAAGTCATGATGTCATCTACAACTGCTAAAAATGGTGCTCAGTTAAAAGCTATTATTCGTCAAAGTAAACAAGTACAAGATACTATTACATTAAAAGCTGAACAAAAAGCTGCACAGTTTAAAAAAGAACGCGCGGCAGTTAACTTCAAAGAAAGCATTGCAGCTCGTCAAAGATTATTCGATAGACTTAAAACTTTATACAGATCTAAAAATCCAGACGAAGCATCTATTAATATTTTGTATGATGAAATTAAAGCTATCGAAAAAGAAATTGGATACACAAAAAGAAATACTGAACTAGATCAAGCAATCGTTAGAATTGATATTGAAAACGCTCGGATAAAACCAGAGTACGATATCATGACAAACGAAGGTTATATGCCACACATATGGTATGGAAGTCATAGAGTTGTATTACTTAAAGAAAGATCAGACGGCAAAGGTGTATTAGCAAAAGAAATATTTAGTGAGCAAGGATACTTCAATACTGAAAAAGAAGCTCAAGAAGCTGCGGAAAACTTTATTAAAGCCAATCCAAAATATGAAGGCGATACAATACAAGTTATAAATCGTGGTACTACTTGGGCAGACTCTGGCACTTCCGCTCGAACAATTATTAGTGACAAAATATTTGATGATCTTGCTGTGTTGTTAACAGCAGATGATTTAAACAGTATTAGAACGGGAAAACAATCATTAAGAGCGTTGGCTGTTGCCAAAGGATTAATTCCGCAAAAAAGAAGAGCCGAAGCGTCGTTTGAAAAAGAGCGTGCAGGTGCCGAAGGTTACTCAACTGATACAGAAGCTATCGTTGGATCTCATATTCAAAATGTTATGAGATATTTAATCTTAGATGAAATGAAATATGATGCATATGAAATTCAACAACAACTAAGTGAAGACAACGATCCACTTGCTGATGAATTTGAGGCATACATAAATGATATTAGTAATGTTGAAGGAACTGTTGAGAATAATATCGACGGTATCTTTGACGGTTTTTTTAATACAACAGACAAATTAGTTAAAACTATTACTCAAGGTAAAGTTAAAAGTCTCAACCGAGCGATGGTCTTTGGTGGTATGACGGGGTTAGGAACGGCAATGGCTGTTGGAATTATGTCTCCTGTTATTGGTGCAGGTCTTGGCTTGACATTTGGATATATGGCTTACGGTAAAGTTAAAAAGTCTATGGAAGCTGGTCTTGTGAGTGCTGATGGTTCAGTCAAAGTTTTTGATCCGTTCATTCAAACAACACTTGGTATTTCAGCACATACAAAACTTGGTATGTTCTTTAACTTGTTATCACCTGTTGTGAACTTGTCACAAACAGTAATCAATACTGCATCAATCTTTAACTATAATGAAACAATTGCAGCGATGAATATTACTCGTCGATATGTTGCAGGTAAAATTTCAGGTAGTGATCAAGAATTTGTTGCAGCGTGGGAAAAAAGATTTGATGACGGTGGCGTTGATATTGATCAAGGTTTATTTACTGATGCTCAAGAATTAAATTTAACTCGTGGTTGGATTGAAAGAAACTCAATGTTCTTATTCCAAAAAGCTGAAGTCTTTAACCGTATGGTTGCGTATTCAGCAGGCTATACTAGAGCAAAGAACGCAGGCAAGTCTGAAGCAGAAGCCAAAAAAGCTGGACAGAAAGCATGGAACGATACTCAGTTTTTCTATGATAAAGCTGACACATCAAAACTGCTTAGAATTAAATGGTTAAAAACAGGAACACAGTTTAAGAATTTCTTATTCAAACAAACTGCATTTACATTTGGTTTAGTAAGCGGTGCAACTGATTCCAGACCATTAGAAAAAAACGATGGTACATTTGAATCTAAAGTAGAAGCATTAGAGCGTCAAAAAGCTATGCGTATTGCATTGCTAAAACAATTGCTTCATATCTATGCATTAGCAGGAGCACTTGGTATTCCAGGTTTACAATTACTTGATTGGTTAATCAGATCATTAAGTGAAGCTATTTATGGTAAAGAATATTCACCAACAAAAGAATTAATGCGTTGGAATTTAGATCAACAATCTAAAGGTGAGTCATGGGGTCTGTTTGCAGACGTTGCTGTTAAAGGTTTACCAAACTTAATAGGCCAAGATATATCATCAAGAGTTGGTTTAGGTAATCGATTCTTGCCTTACAATGATCGGTTAAGCACAGGTGAAAACTTAATGGATCAATTTAAAGGTCCATGGGTTTCTACATTAATTAATGCAAGAAAATTATCACAGTCTGGAGCAACTCTAGGTGATCAAACTGTAAACATTTCAAGTGGTATCGGTAAACCATTAAAAGGTATTGAGATGTTAGCAGGAGGTAGAGATTTAAAAGGGGTTCTTTATAACCCAAGTACCGTTGGTCAATATGCCGAGGCTGTTATACACAATCTAGCAAATCCTAGTAACATTGTTTACACAAGCGGTTATAAAAAAGGACAAGTCATTTCTAATAAAGTTAGTCGTGGTGATGTATTTAATTACATGATCGGCGGTCGTCCTACTGACTTTTCTAGAGAAAGTGATTTAAATGAACTGTTACAATTTGATGACGCACAACTTGATAAACAAGTGTCTCGTGTCTACACCAAAATGGCAGTTGCCTATACTCAGTATGCTCGATCAAATCCTGATCGTTTCTATCGTGAAATGGAAAAACTAAGAAAAGAAGCGATAGAAAAAAACATACCAATTAACAACGGAACAATCAAAAGAATGTTCCGAACTCTTAGAACTCCAAGAGCAATTAACACAATCAAAAAACTCAGAAAGTCACAACGACCTGAGTATTACAAATACATAGAGGAATATTTATAATGGCAAGTCAATCACAAAAAAATGCAGACGCAATAATTGAACTAGATAAGAAAGTAGCTTTGTTAGGCAAAGAAATTTTAATAATAAAAGACAATCATCTTCAGCACTTAGATGAAAAAATTAGCCATGTTCACAAAGATGTCGAGGCTTTAGAAAAAAGTGTTAATCAACTTTTTAAGTTAGCCGTAGGATTTGCTTTAATGTTGGCTGTTATCTTTGCAGAAACAGTACAATCAATCCTCGGAATGATTATGTAAGTAATACTGGATTATGCTCAGTCTGGATATGAATGCAAAGACATACCTGTCGTATATGCAATAAAGAAAAAAATATTACTGAATTTTATCGTAACAATACGCATCGTAAGAATCCAACTATTGATGCTTGTAAAAAATGTAAACAAGCACAGTTGCAAAAACGCTATTCAAAAAGTGACGAGGCTTGGCTTGGGCGTAGACTGTCTCATAGTAGACGCGCAAATCGTCATGGTAAAATTCCAATTACTGTTGACGTAAAATATTTAGTTAAGTTGCTCAAAAAACAAAAAGGTCTGTGTGCATTATCACATAGATACATGACTAGAATTGTTGGTCGTAATA
>MDTB01114249.1_pt1 | contig 12206 bp, 14 predicted proteins | sample 811161 | NCBI WGS metagenome assembly MDTB01 (sample SAMN05326650, study PRJNA326480) | marine metagenome | isolation source: seawater | place: Mediterranean Sea | collected 2009 | reverse complement strand
TACTATATAACATTGAAATCAATAGAACATTATAAGAACATTTGATTAATTTTGCAAGTGGAAAGTTTTGTTAATAAACATTTAATAAAAAATGCCTATATTCTCTAGTACTTATAACGAATGAAAATCAATCAAAACGGTTTTAGAGAGTACGATGCAAGGTGGATCTTTGAAAAAGAGATTGATATTGAGGGAATCATTAATTTAGGCAAAGGTTTAGGAACTCAAATTATAATTCATACTAAAAAAAATAATCCTAGAGTTATAGTTGGCCACGATTACAGATCATACAGTGAAAAAATTAAAAAAGCTCTTATTGAAGGTTTAATCTCAACAGGGTGTAATATTGAAGATGTAGGTTTATCTCTTTCACCAATGGTTTATTTCGCTCAATTTAATTTAAATTCTGATGCTATTGCAATGGTAACAGCTAGCCACAATGAAAATGGTTGGACAGGTGTAAAAATGGGTATCAAAAAAGGGTTGACACATACGCCTGAAGAAATGTCTGAATTGAAAGATATTACTCTAAATAATAAATTCAAAACAGGGGTAGGCAATATTAAAAAGATTAATAATTTTAAAAACGTATATATTCAAGATCTAATTAAGAAAAATAAGATAAATAAAAAGATTAAAGCTGTTGTTGCATGTGGAAATGGGACAGCAGGAGTTTTTGCTCCAGATATTTTAGAAGGTATTGGATGTGAGGTTATAAAACTAGATTGTGAATTGGATTGGTCATTCCCTAAATATAATCCGAATCCTGAAGATTTAAAAATGTTACATGCAATATCTAAAGTTGTTAAAGACAATAATGCAGATATAGGATTTGGTTTTGATGGTGATGGAGATAGATGCGGTGTTATCGATGATCAAGGAAATGAAATTTTTTCTGATAAAACAGGTTTGCTTATAGCTAGAAATCTTTCTAAAAATCACAAAAATTCTAAGTTTGTTGTAGATGTAAAATCGACCGGCTTGTTTGCAAATGATAAAGTTCTCGAAAATAATAAATGTGAAACAATTTACTGGAAAACAGGTCATTCACACATTAAAAGAAAAGTAAATATTGAAAAAGCACTGGCTGGTTTTGAAAAAAGTGGGCATTTCTTTTTTAATCAACCTATAGGATATGGTTATGACGATGGTATTAATTCAGCGATACAAGTATGTCATCTTTTAATAAGCCATAATAAAAAAATGAGTGAAATTACAAAAGAATTACCAATTACATATCAAACCCCTACAATGGCTCCTTTTTGTAAAGATGAAGAAAAATATCTAGTCGTAGATAGTATTGTTGAAGAAGTCAAAAATTTAAAACAAAAAAATATCAAGGTAGATGGTCAATCTATTACAAAAATATTGACAGTTAATGGGGTAAGGTTTTCATTAGAGGATGGATCATGGGGATTAATAAGAGCATCTTCTAACAAGCCTTCTTTGGTTGTTGTAGCTGAAAGCACTACATCTGATAAAAGAAAGAAAAAAATATTTGAATTTATTGATAATCTACTTCAAAAAACTGGAAAAATTGGTGAATACGATCAAAAGATTTAAAGTTTAAAAAATTCGTATAAAAATCTAGTTCCTATAACGATTAAAAATAAACCAAAATATTTTGTCATTTTTTTTTTATTTATTTTATGACTAACTTTAGCACCTAGTCTAGCCATTAAAGCAGTAATAGGGAAAAATACTAAAAATGCAGGTATATTTAAAAAACCAATGCTTAAAGGAAGATTAACTTGTAAATATGAACCAGAAATTAAAAAACCTATAGCTCCAAATAATGCTATTACAAAACCAATTGCTGCAGCACTCCCAATCGCTTTATTAATAGGATAGCCAAAGAACTTAAGGATTGGCACATTCATTACTGCACCTCCTATCCCCATCGGAGCAGAAATGAGACCACTTATTATACCTGAAAACCCTTTTGCTAATAGCCCCATTTTTATTTCTAAATTTTCTTCTTTCTCTTTAAGGAATAGTAAATAAAAAGCTAAAATGTAAACAACAACAGTAAAAAATAAAATTAAAGGTTTTGTTTTTAGATTTGCAGCTAAAATTGTTCCAAGTATAACCCCAGTAGCAACAAAAAAGCCAAATCCTTTTACAATGCCAAAATCTACAGCTTTATGTTGGTGATGAGTTAAAACAGAAACAATTGAGGTTGGAATTATTATTCCAAAAGATGTTCCTACTGCCAAATGCATTAAATAAGTTGCTTCAATTCCAGAAGTGCTAAAAATATAAAATAATATAGGTACAGTAATTAGTCCACCACCTATTCCAAATAATCCAGCAGCAAAGCCAGCAGGTATAGCTGTTATAATCATTATGAAAATCAAATAGATTATCTCTGGCTGTGAAAGAACTTCCAAACTTATCTTTCTAGAGATACAGGACTTGTCTTTTTGATCTGATCCATAATGTGGTTAACTTTTTGAAGATCTGCATCTCTAATACACATATTTTTTGAAAGATATTGTTTCCAAGTTTTCGATCCATTTTGTCCATGAAATAAACCAACAGTATGTCTCATTATGTGATTTAACTGTGTTCCTTTCGATGTTTCTTCTTGAATATAAGGTATAAGATTTTCCATTACTTCTGTTCTTGTAGGAACATTCTTATTATTAAATATTTCTTTTTCTATTTTAGCTAAAAAGTAAGGAGAGTGATAAATAGCTCTACCGATCATAACCCCATCAACCTTTTTTAAATGATCTTTAATTTCAGTAATTGTTTTTACACCTCCATTAATAATAATTTCATCATCTTTAAAATAATCTTTTAGCTTGTAAACAAAATCATATTTTAATGGTGGAATATTTAAATTTTCTTTTGGGCTTAATTTTTTTAATAAAGCCTTTCTTGCATGAATAATAAATTTTTTTGATCCTGCATCTTTTGTTGTTTGAATAAATGATTTTAAGAAATTCAAATTTTCTACATCATTATAACCAATCCTGGTTTTAATTGTTATTGGTAAATTAGTTGCTTTAGTCATTGATTCTATGCAGCTAGCTACAAGGTCGGGTTCTTGCATTAAACAGGCACCAAATTTATTTTTTTGAACTTTTTTACTTGGACAACCTAAATTTAAATTAATTTCTTTATAACCGTAATCCTCTGAAATTTTGCATGCCTCAGCAAGTTCATTTGGATTTGATCCACCAACTTGAAGTGTCACTGGATTTGATATCTTTTTAAATGATAAAAGTTTATCTCTATCACCTCTAATAATTGCATTTGCTACGATCATCTCAGTATATAGATGTATATTTTTACTAATAAGACTTAAAAAATAAATTTCATGCTTATCAGTGCAATCCATCATCGGTGCCACAGATATAGTCTTATTCATAGTTTAATCTGATTTATTATCTTCTTTTTGTGATACTTCGTCTTTTAATTCAAGCGGAGCTTCTTCTTTATCTAGTTGTTCCTCTTTAACTTCAGGTTGCTCAGCTTTTAACTCTGATAAAGCCTCTTTGGCTAAATTACTCTCATTTTGCTTACTTTTAATTTCAGGGATTTTTCTAGTTCTTTTAGACGGAAGAACTGCTACTCCACTTTTTGAAACTTGTCCTTTATAAATATTTTCAAAATCGTCGTTTTCGTCTTCATCTACTTCAACAGATTGTTCAATTTCATCTGGTTCTTTCCTTAATCTTTGAATTGCATTTTCCTCTAATTCTTTAACTGATACTTTTCCATCGCCTATTTCTCTTAGAGAGATTATTGTTTTCTTGTCATTATCCTCTTCCACTAACATTGGAGAACCAGAATTAAGTTGAGCAGTTCTCTCCTTAGCTAATAAAACGAGATCATATTGATTATCAATTTTTTCTAAACAGTCTTCGACAGTTATTCTGGCCATGATGGCATGTATTTATTCAATAAATACTAATAAATCAAGCTTATTTTGCTAGTTTTACCGGCTCTATCGTTTCTCTTATCAATAATAATAAAACTAAAGATAAAATAATATAAACTGCTCCAACTAGAGCTATATCTTCAATAGTAAAACTATTATCAATTAATACACCAAAAATAGCTGTTCCAAAGGCTGTTGAAAAGACCATTAAGGCAGTTGTTAATGATTTAATACTTCCAATAAATTTTACTCCATATATTTCAGCCCAAGTAGATGATCCCAAAACATTAGCTAATCCATTAGATACCCCAACTAGTCCTAAGAAAACATAAGCTATAAATTCATTATTAAAACTAAATAAAATTAATAGAGCTAAAAGCAAAGGAATGTTCATAATAAAAATTAGTTTTCGACCACTAAATTTGTCTACTAAAAAACCAGATAAAAATAAAGTTAGAATAGATGTAACTGAATAAACCATAAATGCTTTTGGAATAGTGTAAATATTCCACATTTTTGACTCTGTAATGAATGATTGATAAACAAATATTCCCGTAGCTAGCCAAGGCATGGCTAACATATTTAAAGATATAATATAAAATCTGTAATCTTTTATCACTTCTTTTCTTTTCCAATCTCTAATTTTAAGTTTTTTATTTTTAGGAATAATATCTTCCTCTCTGGAGTCTAGTTTAATTGATTTAATAGTACTCAAAATAATAAAAGGTAATAATAAAACTATTAAAACTGCAATTCCTTGCCAAACAGTCCTCCAAGAATAAATAACAAAAAAATAAGTTATCAAAACTGGCAGAATAAATTCTGCAGTTGAAAGACCAAGCCAAATTGCGCTTAAAGCTTTGCCCCTTGACTTTTCAAAAAATCTTGAAATAGTCGTGGTTGAAGTATGACTCATCAAGCCTTGTCCGGATAATCGCATTAAAAAAATTGCAGCTGCCAAAAAATAAACGCTATTAATAAAAGAAAATAATAATGAAGATAAAAATAATAGTATAATTACAAAAAAAGAATAATTTAATATTCTATAATCATCTATTTTTTTTCCTATCCAAATTAGTGTCAAGCTAGAACAAATCGTTGCAGTAGCATAAATATTACCAAATTCACCATGTGTAATGCCTAATTCGTTTCTAATTGGTGCGTTAAACAAACCCAAAAAAAAGCTCTGTCCAAAACTTGAAAAAAATGTAAATATAAATCCAAATAATATTATTTTTTTATTTATAGAAAGGTGAATCATATATGGGTTTTAAAGTTTCATTCATTGGTTTAGGTGTTATGGGATACCCTATGGCTGGATATATATCAAAAGCTGGTCACGAAGTAACTGTTTATAATCGTACAAAGACAAAAGCTGAAAAATGGATAAAAGAACATAAAGGAAAGTTGGCTGATACTCCAAAAGAAGCAGCTAAAGATTGTGATTTTGTATTTACTTGTGTGGGAAATGATAATGACTTAGAGCAAGTCACAACCGGTAAAGAAGGAATATATCATTCTATTAAAAAAGGGTCTGTTCATATTGATAATACAACTGCATCAGCAATTATTGCAAAAAAATTATATGCTTCTTCTAAAGCTCATGGCTGGGGATTTCTTGATGCTCCTATATCTGGAGGTCAAGCTGGTGCAGAAGGAGGGATTTTAACTGTTATGGTTGGTGGTGATGAAAACGATTATAAAAAAGCTGAACCAATTATAAATTGCTACAGTAAAAAAGTTAAGCTTATGGGGCCAGCAGGCAGTGGTCAATTAACTAAGATGGTAAATCAAATTTGTATAGCAGGACTTGTTCAAGGTTTATCAGAAGCAATTAATTTTGGCATGAATGCAGGGCTAAATATGCATGATGTAATTGAAGTAATATCTAAAGGTGCTGCCCAATCTTGGCAAATGGAAAACAGACATAAAACAATGATAGAAGATAAATTTGATTATGGTTTTGCAGTAGATTGGATGAGAAAAGATTTAAAAATAGCTATGGATGAGGCAAAAAAAAATAATTCTCCTTTGCCAATTACAAAAATAATTGATGAATATTATGCTGAAGTTCAAAAAATGGGTGGACAAAGATGGGACACTTCGAGCTTAATTAAAAGATTTAGAAAATAAACTGTGTCAAAAGTAGTAAGTTATTACGAAAATTCAAAAGAAATTGAAAAAAAGATCTGGGATCTTTTATCAAACGCCGTTAAAGATAGATCGTCAGAGTTTAGAACGCCTGTATTTATCTGCGGTGATGATGAGGATCTTGATGGAAGGGTTGTTGTTTTAAGAAAAACAGATCAACAAAATAATTTTATACAATATCATAGCGATATAAGGTCCTCTAAAATAGAAAAAATTAAGAAAAATCCTAATTGCTCAATTTTATTTTATGGAAAAGAAGAAAAAATACAGCTTAGATTAAAAGTGGAATGTGAAATTAACCACGATAATGATATTACAAAAGAGTCTTGGGAAAAAACTGGACATATTAGTAGAAAATGTTATTTGGTTGAGAATGGTCCTGGAACAGTCTCCAGCAAGCCAACTTCCGGCTTAGATAAAAAATTTGATAACTTTGATTTTACAAAAGAAGAAAGTGAAGCTGGCTATAAAAACTTTTGTGTTATAAAATGTAAAATTAAAAGTATTGAATGGCTTTACTTAGCAGCCAAAGGTCACAGAAGAGCATTGATAGAATTGAAGACATCAAAAAAATTTACTTGGTTAATTCCTTAGTCATCATTTATATTTTTTAAAATTTTTAACATAATCTTTAGCATTTTCTTTTATGTATTCAATTTCTTTATCTGTTACTTGTCTAACTACTTTTCCAGGGCTTCCTAAAACTAATGATCTTTGTGGTATTATTTTGTTTTCAGTGATTAAGGCATTAGCTCCTATTATACAATTTTTTCCAATTTTAGTTTTATTAAGAATTGTTGAGCCGATACCTATTAAGCAATCATCTTCTATTTCACATCCATGAAGCATAACCATATGCCCTATAGTCACTCCACTTCCTACTATAGTTGGACATCCTGGATCAGTATGTATAACGCTACCATCTTGTACATTCGAATTTTCACCAATGATAATTGGTTCCAAATCTCCTCTTAAAGTAGCGTTAAACCAAATATTCGAATTTTTTTTTAATTCAACCTTTCCAATTATAATTGAATTAGGAGCTGACCAACTATTTGGATCTATCTTTGGAGTATGTCCCTCGAAATCATAAATCATAAAATTGCTGTATTATCTTATTATATCATTTATAATATATTATGGTCTTAACTAAAACACCAATTTGCCAATTTGGAAAAAAAGCAGAGAATTTCAAACTTAAATCAGTAAATAATCAATTAGTATCCTTAAATGACCTTAAAGGAGAGAAATCTACTTTAATAATGTTTATCTGCAATCATTGCCCATATGTAAAAGCAATAATAAAAGAATTGATACCTGAATGTAAAAATTTAATGAAACTTGGAATAAATATAGTAGCTATAATGTCTAATGATACTAAAAATTATCCTGAGGATTCATTTGAAAACATGATTAAATTTGCCGAAATAAATAATTTTGGTGAAATTAATTATTTAATTGATAATGATCAAGAAGTTGCAAAAAAATATGGTGCAGTTTGTACACCTGACTTTTTTGGTTTTAACAAAGATCTTAAGTTGCAATATAGAGGGAGATTCAAAGAACTTAAAAATTTAAAACCTGTAAATCAAAATGAAAGTGACTTATCTCTAGCAATGAAAATGATTGCTAGCGAGCAAAAAGGTCCCCAAGAACAAATTCCTAGCATGGGATGTAATATCAAATGGAATAAATAATGTTTATTATTTCAACAAGAAATTTTCCCCCAGATATAGGTGGTATTCAAAATTTGATAGAGGGATTAGCTAATTCATTGTTGGAACATGGTCCTGTAAAAGTATTTGCTGATAAATTTTTAAACTGTGAAATATACGATAGTCAATCCAAATTGAATATACACAGAGTTTCTGGTTTCAAAATTTTTAGAAAATATAGAAAAGCAAATCTTATTAAAGAGTATTTACAAAACAATCAAGCGAGGGCGATATTTTTTGATCATTGGAAAAGTATAGAAAATATAAATCAAGATTATCTAAAAAAAAGTTGTTCATTTTGTTTAATTCACTCTAAAGAAATAAATCATAAGATCGGCAGTCTATTAAATAAGAGAATGGTAAATTCTTTACATAAAGCTGATCATATTATAGCCAATTCAACTTTTACGAAAAATTTAGCAAAAAAATTAGGTGTTAATGAAGAAAAGATTAAGATTATTAATCCTGGGTGTAATTATCCAGTGCCAATTGAAAATAAATATAAAAATAGGGCTAAAGAGCTATTTAGAAATGCATTTCCAAAAATAATAACTATTGCGAGATTAGATAAAAGAAAAAGCCATCAAAATATTTTAATGACAATAAAAAATCTTAAGACAAAATTTCCGAAAATAAAATATATTTCAATTGGTGATGGTGAAGAGAGATCTAATTTAAACAAACTTAGAAATGAATTAGGAATTGCTAAGGATACCATGATGTTAGAGAGATCAGAGGAACAATTAAAAATTGCACTTTTAAATGAGTCCGATTTATTTTTAATGCCATCGGTAGAAATTAAAAGATCTGTAGAAGGATTTGGTATATCTTTTATTGAAGCTGCAGCATTTGGTAAAGGCTCTATTGGTGGCCTGTCGGGAGGTCAATCTGATGCGATAATTAATGGAAAGACAGGGTATTTATGTGATGGAAACGATCTAAACGAAATTTATCAATCTATAATAAAATTCTTTGATAATGAAAACTTTAAAGTTTTAGGAAAAAATGCTCAAGAGTTTTCAAAAAATTTTGAATGGAAAAAAATTGTCAGACAATATCTAAATTTAATTTAAATCTAGTTGAATTTTATCTAAAACAGTATTTGCATTTAAATCTTTTAGAATATCTACCTCGATTGTCTTAAATTCTGAATTTCCTACATTAACTTTTTTGGGAGACGTATGTTTTCCAAAAATAGCTATACCCTTTTTTTTTAGATGAGAACTTATATGAGCTGGACCAGAATCATTTGAAATTACATAGCTGGAGTTTGATATTAAAGATATTAGTACATCTAAATTAACTGATTCTTTATTATTATCTAAAACAATTTGGGCATTTAAATTTTTAGCTTCAGAAATTTCACCAGGTCCAGGTGCGATCAAAATGGAATATTTATTCTTGTAATGAGATTTTAAGTAGATAATTAACTCCTTAAAATAAGGCCATTTTTTTTGATTATTTTTTTTTGAACAAAATGGGAATACTAAAATATAATTTCCATTGGTATGCTGTTTGATTAGTCTAGATACATCCTTAATGCACCAATTAAGGTCAATTTTTTTTAATTTTTCTATATAAATATCAAACTTTTTAAGTTGAACCTCCATTCTATCTAGAACAGAGTCTTTATCAAAATCTTTTTTACTTTGACCTTTTTCTAATGCAGTATCTGAAGAGCACCAAATCGGTGATTTTAAAATAAACTTTCTATAAAATTTTGTTCTACTAGAGTTTTGCAAGTCAAACACATGTGAGAAATTATATCTTTCCAAAAGTTTTTTTAAATTGGACAAATATAAAAGATTCCACCTCGGAAGTCTTTTATCTACCAAAACACCATCTAGGTAAGGACATTCTGACATAAATGATGCAAAATTTTGTGTTGTTAACAAAAGCACTTTTGAGCTTTTAAATGAATTTTTTATATCAGCGAAAGCACCGTTAGCTTGTATTAAGTCGCCTAAAGAACCATGCTTTATAATCAATATATTTGACATTATAATAACTGCATATATTAAATGGTATTAAATATCTAAAAGAAAATTATGAACAAAAAGTTTGGTAAAATCTTGGCAGAAATTTCGGTTGGTGAGTTGTTCGATAAAATCACAATTTTAGAGATAAAAAAATCCAAAATTAAAGATAAAGATAAACTCAATAATATTAAAAAAGAGCTTAATTCCTTAAATGAAACTTTAAATGAAAATGACCTTGTTAACATTGACGAAAAATTGAAAAATTTAGTTGATGAATTATCTAATATTAATCATGATCTTTGGGAAATAGAAGATGAAAAAAGATTAAGTGAAAAAAAAAAAGAATTCGGAGAAAATTTTATTAAACTTTCTCGTGAAGTATATAAAAAAAATGATTTAAGAGCTAAGATTAAATTAGAGATAAACAATTACTTAGGCTCAAATATCAAAGAAGTAAAATCGCATTCTTAATCTTAAATTAAACTAGGTATAATTTTTCTTAACTTTTTTGCTTCTAATGGATTAATTTTACATGTTATAACGTCTTCAGTTTTTTTTAATTGTTTCAATATTTTTCCATCTGGAGAAACTATAAGTGAGTTACCGAAGGTTCTTCTACCATTACAATGTTTTCCGCCTTGAGCTGGTGCGAATATATAGCAAAAATTTTCAATAGCTCTTGCCTTAAGTAAAGTTTGCCAATGACGTTTTCCAGTGGTCTCGGTAAAAGCTGATGGAATTGTTAAAAACAAAGCTCCTCTTTTAGACATCTCTCTATACATTTGTGGAAATCTAAGATCAAAACAAATTGAAAGACCAATCTTTCCCCACGGCAAATTAAAAGTTTTAATTTTCTTGCCAGCATTAAATAACTTTGACTCTTTATATATTTCTTTTTTACTTAGTTTCGCATCGTACATATGTATTTTGTCATAATAAATTTTTATTAATCCTTTGGGATCAATTAATACAGACCTGTTATAAAGCTTATTTTTTTCTTTAATTATGAGGGATCCAATTAAAATCCATTTTTTATATAATTTAGCTAATTTCTTAATTCCTTTTAAATAAAAATCATTATTCATTGATGTTGCTTTTTTCATTAATTGTTTTTTGTTCAGTGAAAATAAAGAAGATACTTCTGGAGTTATTATTAAATTTGATTTTTGTTTGACAGCTTTAATGATTAATTTTTTTGTTTTCGCTAAGTTACTTTCTATGCAGTCACCTGAACAGAGTTGTATACATGATACTCGAAACATTACTTCATTATAGATGAAGCAAAATTCCAGTTACAGTCAAAACTTGGTATATAAGTTCCTGAAATTGTTACGTTTCCGAAACTATTATTCAAAACTTTACACCAATTATCTACTTGTTTGGGTTTTTTATCTCTGCTACCAACTTGAGCTGTGATAACACCACCTTTTTTTAATATTCTTTGCAGACCTTTCATATTTTTTTTTGCAAGATCTATGCAATACTGATCATCATTTAAATCTACAAATATTTTATCGTATTTTGATTCTTCAATTTCTTTTATACTTTTAAAAGCATCTCCCCAAAAAGTTTTTATTTTGTTACTTTTTTTTACCTTTGAACAAATTTTAGGTAAATGTCGATAACAAACATCTACAATTTCGGGATCTAACTCAAACCAATCAATAAAATTTGAATTATTTTCTAAACATGCTCGAGCAACCCCTCCATCACCTCCACCAATAATAGCTACATTATTATTCTTTTTGCTTAAATCGAAACTGGATTTAAAGAAATTTGAACTATAAATTTTTTCATCTTTTTCAGCAACTTGAATTTCATGGTCAATAAATAAGGAATGACCAAACTCTTCTAGATCCATTATTTCAACAAATTGTCCTACTTTTGAAGTAAATTTTTCGAGGACATCCTTTACAACGTAAAACTTTTTTTGGCCCGGAGAACTATAAATATCATCGTAAAGACCTATACTACTTCTATCAAATGAGTTAGTTACTACTCGTTTGTGATCAATCTCTTTTCTAAGAATTTTAAGTGCTACTTTTGGATTTACCTTGCCACAAGTAAAAAAGTCAAAGCTCACTACTTCTTTTTCAGGAAATGTATGAAAACTAAAATGGCTTTCAGCAAGAAGCGCGACTAAAGTAAAGCCTTGAGGCTCAAATTTATGAGATGACACATTTAAAATTTCAACTTTTGCGGCTTTTGCAATTTTGTATATTACTTTTTCGTAAAATTCTGGAGTGTAATCAATTTTTACACCCAGGAAGTCTATTGTGATGTGCTCACCAACTTTAATCATAAAAATTATCCTTTTTTATAATTTTTAAATTTTTCTAAGACTACTTTCATTTCTTTTTTTGAAAGAATCTTAGGTATCCCGATTCTTATGGCATTTATATATTGATGGCAAATATTTTCGATTTCTTGAGCAAGCTCAAAAGCTTTCTCTAAATTATCTCCAAAAGCAAC
>MDTB01179898.1_pt1 | contig 12207 bp, 8 predicted proteins | sample 811161 | NCBI WGS metagenome assembly MDTB01 (sample SAMN05326650, study PRJNA326480) | marine metagenome | isolation source: seawater | place: Mediterranean Sea | collected 2009 | reverse complement strand
GTCCATGGAAAAGCAGCCAAAATTTCTAGACGGAGCAATGGCTAAGAAGTTATTTGACTGGATCTTTTTTGGGATATTTGGGTTCGGAGTTTTATATTCACTCGGTTTTATGATCTACCGATTCATTGAACTGCTCGGTAATTACTGAGTATTTTGCCCATATTCGACTTCGTCTGCGAAGACTGCAAGAAATTATCCTAGCTGCTCGTAAGATCCGCAGATTGGAATAAAAATGCGAGTTGCCCCAAGTGTGACTCACTGAATTTGGTCGTAGAAGTATCAATCCTTTTTGGACCCTCAGCCGAAAACTCCGCAAGTGGTATTGTTGTGCCACCTAGTTCAAGCATACCCAGTAATTGTTTGCCTTGTGAATTGTATAAATAAACTTACGAATTTTTGGTGAGTTTGGATACTGGTCCAGTATTGGTTATCCGCTTATTTTGTTTCTAGAATTTTACGAATTAAGTCGGTTTGCCTTACTAAGGTTTTGTTATTTCGAATAGCCATAGCATAAGCCGCTGGATCCCCTACAAAGATTACTTTTTTCTTGGCCCTGGTTAAGCCCGTATAAACTAAGTTTCTTTGTAGCATCATAAAATGTTGCTTAAGCAACGGAAAGATCACCACTGGATACTCGCTCCCCTGACTTTTGTGCACTGAGATTGCATAGGCAGGCTGAAGGTCAGTAACTTCCATTCGTTCGTAAATAATCCTCCTTCCTTCAAAAAGAATTTCAATTTTTCCGTTTATTGAATCAACGGAATCAATAATACCCATATCCCCATTGAAAACATCTTTATCATAATTATTACGGGTTTGTATGACCCTGTCTCCTTCCCTAAACAAATTGAACCCCATACTGTGTGTTGCACCATGTGGGTTAATCGAATCTCTTATTTGGTCATTTAAATTTCCGATGCCAGCAATCCCTCTGTGAAGAGGTGCTAAAACCTGAACATTATTATTTGGATCAATAGAAAATTTTTGGGGGAGAATTTCCTTTAGAAGAAGTGTGATGTGGGAAACACACTCTTCGGGGGAGTTTGCCCGAATAAAATGAACATCATGTTGAGGGTTTAATCCACTGGGATGATCGAGTGGGAGGGGGGGACTGGTCTTTCCTTCAAGAATACCATGGGCCAGGCCAACAATTCCGCTGTCTTCAGCCTGCCGGAAAGTGACCGCTAGGCGAGTTACTTTGAAAAGTTTTGAGACAATTAAATCCTTTAAAACATTTCCGGAGCCTACAGAAGGCAGTTGGTCGGCATCTCCAACGAGTAAAAGGTGAGATTGAGGGGGGATCGAGCGAACGAGAGCAGCAGCAAGGCGTAGGTCGAGCATACTCGCTTCATCCATTATTATGAAATCACAAATTAATGGATTTTGTTCATTCACAGTAAACCCGCCTTGGCTTGGGTCAAATTTAAGCAGGCGATGAACTGTTTGGGCAAAGTAGGAGCAACTTTCTGCCATTCTCCGTGCTGCCCGACCGGTTGGTGCCGCGAGTAGTACCTTGGCTTTCTTTGCCCTAAGTATCGATACAAGAGCACGTAGGATAGTAGTTTTTCCGGTTCCTGGACCACCAGTGAGAATAGAGACTTTTGCAAGCAAAGCTTCTCGAATTCCATCTGACTGGGCATCTGCAAATCCGAAGCCAGCTTTGTCTTGTGCCCATGCGATTGCCTTTTCTGTCTGAATTGGCGGGAGGGAAGAACGGGTTTGATTAAGATTTATCAAAGAGCGAGCCAAAGTTATTTCAGCCCAGGCAGTAGAAGGAAGTTGAAGCCAATCTGCTTTAGAAATTACCAAATCGGCACTTTCGATAAGAGATTCAATTCTGTTATCTATTTCATTTGAATCAGATTCGAGTAAATTGGCAGATTGTATTACTAATTCCCTGCGTTCCATATGATTATGACCCTGATCTTCAGCTTCCTGAACAGTGTGCAGAATTCCGGCTTCAATTCGCTTGGGACCATTATTCGAAAGACCAAGATTGAGGGCGATTTTATCCGCAGTTTTAAACCCAATCCCCTTCACTTCTCGAATGATTCGGTACGGATCAGTTTCAAGAACGGTTTTTGCGGCATTCCCGTATTTTCGAACTAAACGAAGGCAAAGAGCATCAGTCACACCATAGGTTTGAAGAAACATCATAACTTCACGAACCGCTTTTTGTTCTTGCCAGGCTTCTCGAATATTTTTGATACGTTTTTTCCCAATACCACCAACTTCCCGGAGTCGTCCGGAATCTTCTGAAATAACATTTAGCGTATCGGCACCAAATTTATCGACAATTTTATTGGCATAGGTTTTTCCAATTCCGTGAATTAATCCACTGGCGAGATATTTACGAATCCCATATGCGGATGCGGGGAGTTTGCTTTCAAATGAGTCGAAAGAAAATTGGCGTCCATGTTTCGGGTGATTTACCCATTTTCCTTTTAGGGCTAAGGTTTCACCACATTGAACTTTTGGGGCTTTGCCTACAACTGCAACCTCAGCTGATTTATCATTTCCTTTGAGTTTTCCAATAAGAAAACCGTTTTCTTCGTTATAGAAAGTGATTCTTTCCAGGACTCCTTCCAATCCCATATCAGTAGTTTCACTCTTTTCATTTTTAGCCATATATCTAGCTAGTTCGGACTGGTGTACAAAGCAAGTTTTTGGGCTTTAATAGTCGATACCAAAACTAATTCCTAGTTCGTGGAAAGTTTGATCGTCAAATCTTTCGGTTTCAGATTGTCCATCAAATTGATAATAAAAGAGGGTGTGAAAGAAGTCGTTCCATTGAATTCCCAGTCCGGAAAGAAATGAGTAGTAAAGAACCATATCGGATTGAGTCAGCATTTGTTCTTCTATTTTTAGTTCTCTATCTGAAAAAGCCATACCCATTGAAATTTTATTTTTCATAAAAATACGATCGGTTAAAATAGGTTTCCATCCGCCGTTAATGGAAAGAGCAAATAGCCGATTCTGCCCGAAGGCATTTATCTGCCCAGTTTCAACTAGGTGAATATAATCTGCGGACCTTCCTTTAATTGTATCATCGACCCTGATACCAGTTATTTTCTTATTTTCGTAAACCTTTGTGGCAAATGTAGCGCCGAGAAAAAAAGAATCGAACTTCCTTAGGTATTCTAAACTAAACTGCTGCCCTTCATGAAATTGAATTCCATATTTTCTAAAATTTGACTTGTTTGGCATTGTAAAGCCGTAGTAAAAGGAAAAAGAATTCCTTTTCGAATGCCCGTCAGCAATAAAATCGTTTTGGGATCCTTCCCCTCCAGTCTTTTTTGATTCGTTTTCATTTGTTTTGTCAGAGTTGGGTTGCTTTGTTTCGGCGACTAATGCGGTTTCCCCGTTTCCAGTTTTTGTTTCCGGTTGGTAATCAGGTTGGTTTACTTCATCAAAGTATAGGGATGGTTCAGGCAATTGGGTATTTTCCTGAGCACTAACAGCATTAATTTCCTCATCGAGGGGATTCAATTGTGGATTTAAAGAATTTACTTCTTCTAAAATCCGATAGTCATCAGTTTTATTTACTCCTTGTTTATTTAAAAAGACAGGTGAACTTGTATTGTCGGAGATTTTTTCAGTGCTTAAATTAATAGTTGGTGAGGTTCTTCCGTTATTCCTGAGCGATAATATTCGAGCATTTAAAGAATCAATTTTGCTTTGGAGTGCATCAAGTGCTTTAGATCGCTCGTTGCCCTGAGCGGGTGTGCATAGTAAAACAGATAAAAAGTATATGTGAAAAAATATTTTTTTCATACTTTTCTCCTAATTACCATAGAGGATCACCCCGCCAATTCCGTTTAGTTTCTCTTTCTCCAGTAAACTCGATTTCATTATTCTGATAATCGTTTCATCTTCATCACCAGCATAGTCATCGAGGATTTTCTGAAGCAGATCAAGTATGACCCATTTTTTTTGTTTAAAATCATAGTATTTCTTTTCCTTTAGGAACTTATGATCAAAAAACAGCCAATCTCCTGTGTCATAAGAATAAAAGTACGGGTAAGCAGATTCCGATGTCCACAACCAATCAAAGCCTTCATGCCAGAACCATCCGGATGTGGGTGTTACTTCAATTGCATACATCCAACCCAATAACCCGTGATATATCCAATCCGAATCGGTTTCAAAAAAAGTACCAAACCAATCTGAAATGTACCAGGAAGAAGCTAGCTTCCCTGATCTAAATAAGGTGAGGTGTGAAATTTCACGAAATATTGGTGCGGTAGGAGCATCGGTTTTTGTAAAGTGCAAAGATTTTGCAATGGCAAGTGTTTCATCCAAAATTGGATTGTGTAGTGGATTGTTCGAACTAGTGAATTCAGCGCGAAGCCAAGAATCCTCTGAAGAAATTGAAATTAGACTGTGCCTGTCTTTCCACGCCTGATTTGTTAGATCGATAACAATTTTAAAATCTCTAGTTGAGTTGTTTTCTCGAATTAGAAGTACACCTGTGGAATTATAATCCGTTGTGAAAGAACGAGCCACAGTCAAGTTTGCAGGATCTGAATTTTCCCATGCATACTTCTGATAGTATGCCCAGTCGCTTAAGTTTGAGTAAAAATCTTCTGATTCGATTACCAGGGATTTGAAAGAATCAGTGGTTGCCAGTGACAGGTTATATTTTGCGTTGGTTGAAATATTTGACTCATTATAATTTTCAAAAAAATCAACAACTGTATTTTCTTTAACCAGAAATTCAATTGGGCCATCGGTTATTGTACTGTTAAGTTCGCTCCCGGTTTCGATGTGAGATGTGGTGGTTTCGTTGAAGGTATTATTAGTCTGAGGTTCGAAACTGTCATCATATTCAAATGATTTTGCGATAGAAAGTGCAACAGGGTAGAACCCGTCAATGACGGGATCTTGAAATCCGCTCATTAGAATCTTTAGCCAACCATGATCCAGTGCATTGTCACTTTCATCGTATCTTTCCGTCCACTCATCAGTACTTACATCCAAAGCAATAAAGAAATCCCGGACCGTCCCTAGTTGCCGTACAATTGCGATACCGTTGTGTTCGCCATCGTCAGTGGTGAATTTTTGGGTAGAAACGAGGCTTCCTTTATCTTCGGATGTCCATGTTGCCTGTTGATAGGATGCCCATTCGTCGAGGCTCTTTAAACGCTCTTCTGTGTATGCAACAATGTTTGTGGAAATCAAATTTGATACATCGTTAAGATTATACTGAGCTTTGGTTATGGATTCCCGTTCAATGTAGGCTTGATTCCAGTCAGTTTGCATTCCGGCAGGAATAGAAAATGAAATCGGACCGTCTTTTATTATCCGATCAAGCGACTGGTTCGAATCATTTCCGTAAGATGTGTTTATTTCAGTGACTAAAGGCAGTGTTGTTACAACTGATTGGTTGAAGTCAAATGTTTTGGCAATTTGGAGTGCGGTTGGATAAAATCCATTTTTTACAGGATCATTGAATCCGGATATTTGTAGTCTAAGAAGTGGCAGGTTTTCGGAAAGGTAATTTAAACTGTTTCTCGATTCCCACGCATCATTCTTTAGGTCAATTCCGATATAGTAATCGCGGGTAATTCCAGTTTCACGAACAATTGAAATTCCTTGAAACCCAGAAGGTGTGGTGAAATAAGCAGATGAATAAATTCTTCCGTTAGGTGAATTTTTCCAGGAAGATTGTTGAATACTTGCCCATTGATCTAGAGTTTTATTTTCGAAATCTGTAAAGATATGCATTGAGGTAGCCGGGTAACTGGCATCCGCGGTGATACTAAACTGAGACTGTCTATCCAATCCGACTGCAATGGCTGGAGCAATCGATTGGCTTGGGTCGTAAATTAATGCAAGTTGTCCAACTGTTCTTGAATCAAACTCATGATAAGTTTCAAGTATGTTAACATTTGTATCTTCTGAAACAAAGAACGAAAGCGGACCATTTTTTATATTTCGGGTAAGGGAAATTATGCTTTCAGATTGATCATTTGAATTATTCAAATCGAGGTTGATAGAATCTCCAATCTGGAGGTTTTCAAGTTCGGGTAAAATTTTGTTTGGATCGGGGTTCCCTTCAATAAATTGGAGTTTATTGGCAATGTTCTTGGCTTCTTCATATGTTGGTTTGTTTTGATTCAAACCAAGATCGGAGAGAAGAACAGATACACTTAACCATTGCTCATCATTGCCTGTATATCCAGTTGTCGTTCCGTCAAAGTGAAATTTGTAATAGGTTTCAGTTACCCCTTTTGTTTCAACCTGATATTGTAGTCCGTAAGCTTGAGATCCAGAGGAAGAAATGAAGTATTGCTTTCTAAGTATTTCCCCTCCAAGAGTTTGAGTATATTCAATGTCTTTGTTGAGTTTGTGATCAAGGAAGAGGAAAATGGAAGCTTCATACTCTGAAGTAACCAGAAATTCCGTAGAAAATCCTTCAGAAAGAGTTGCCGTGGCAATATTTAATCCTATATCGGTAACCGCAACCGTTACCCATGAACCGTCGAGTTCGAGTTCGAAGAAGTTACTTTTTAAAGTGTTTTCCTCGAGGCGAAGATTTACTTGAGCAAACGCTTTGCAAAAAAAGGAAAAACAAAAAATTATGGGCAATATGAAGATTATCTTCATACTTTAGATACTGATAGCCAAAATTATCCTGAGCAAACTTAAATTAAATAAAGTGTACCTCAATGTAGTGATTTTAAAATAGCCTATTTATTGCACTTACCAGTGCTAAAATTCCACTTTTTTCAATACTTGAATCAATTCCACAACCGTATTTGGTTAAGCCTGAATCGTTTTTCAATTGAATGTAGGTAGCAGACCGTGTTGCAGAACCTTCGCCAATTGAATGTTGTCGAAAATCGGTCAGTTTAAAGTTCTTTAATTTATTTTGATCAAGTGCTTGTACGAATGCATTGATTGGTCCATTTCCTTTCCCCTTGATGTTAATTTCGTTTCCCTTGAAAGTAATCTTGGACGAAACGATTAAACTTTCATTATCTTGCGGGTCTTCTGATGTAGAGTAAGAGATTAACGATAATGGTTCTATTCTGTTCAGAAATTCGTCCTTAAAAATTTGATATACATCCTGAGCATCTAACTCCTTGGATTCAGAGTCGGCTTTCTTGTTAACAAACTCGCCAATTTCGATATGCATTTTCTTAGGCAAGTCGAGGCCGAACTCACGTGACAAAATGTAAGCAACCCCACCTTTTCCACTCTGACTATTAATGCGTATAATTGCCTCGTAAGAACGCCCAAGGTCACGCGGGTCGATCGATAAGTAGGGAACCTGCCAATGAGTGTCATTTGAATCACCTTCTTTTTCGCGGAGATCCATCCCTTTTTTAATCGCGTCCTGATGGGAGCCGGAAAAAGCGGTGAATACAAGATCACCTGCATAGGGGTGGCGTTCATGGACTGACATTCCGGTGGTCCTTTCATAGACTTCTTTAATGTAATCAAGGTTTTCAAAATTCAATTCCGGATACAGGCCTTGGGCATACATGTTTAAAGCCACAGTCACAATATCTAGGTTACCGGTTCGCTCTCCATTTCCAAAAAGTGTACCTTCTACACGGTCGGCACCTGCTAGCAGACCAAGTTCAGTGGCAGCTGTTCCAGTTCCCCTGTCATTATGTGTATGCAAACTAATGATCGCCTTATTTCGTTCTTTCATGTTGGTACAGAACCACTCGATCTGATCTGCGTGTACATTTGGAGTAAAAAGTTCAACCGTTGCGGGTAGATTTAGAATAATTGGATTTTGTTCGGTCGGTTCCCATACATCCATCACCGCTTCGCAGACTTGGAGAGAATATTCCACTTCAGTATCAGAAAAACTCTCCGGAGAATATTCGAGTTGGACCTCACTCTCAGGGAGTTCGTTCAGATACTTTTTGACCAGTTTTACTCCATCCACGGCAATATCTTTAATCTCTCCCTTGGATTTTCCAAATGTTACCCGGCGTTGAAGAGGAGAGGTTGAATTGTAAAGGTGCAGGATTGCCTTTTGTGCACCCTGTAAACTTTCAAAACTACGCTTGATCAAATGTTCGCGTGCCTGAGTGAGTACCTGTAGGGCGACTCCATCAGGAACCATTTTGTCCTCAATTAATTTCCGTGCAAAATCAAATTCAGTCTGAGCGGCGGAAGGGAATCCAATCTCGATCTGCTTGAATCCGATTTCGCAGAGTAGTTTAAAAAGTTCCAGCTTTTCCTTTACCCCCATAGGTATTGGAAGAGCCTGATTGCCGTCCCGTAAGTCCACACTGCACCAATGAGGAACACGATCGATTATACGGTTGGGCCATTGTCGGTTAGGCAGATCGATTGTTCCCCAGGGATGATACTTAGTGATGGGATGCGGTTGCATAATCATCCTTTATTATATGAATTCGTTTCGATTGAAAAGGGGAAAGCCGTGGTTAAATCATGATTGCGAAGAATTTTCGTTTATTTAATGTAAGACGCATCTTAATATGAATCCTGTAGAAAAAAGTCCGCAACTTAATGGTAAAACGATTGCCCTTGGGGTATCTGGTTCCATTGCAGCATATAAAGCAGCGGATTTGACCAGTGAATTGAGGAAGTCTGGTGCAGATGTTCATGTAGTAATGACGGAATCTGCAACTAAGTTCATTTCTGCACTTACTTTGAGCACACTTTCCCGTAACCCTGTTCTCACTTCCTTTTGGGATGAAGAAGGATGGCAACCCGGGCACATCGAGCTGGCAGGCAAGATCGATCTTTTATTGGTCGCTCCTGCTACCGCTAGCCAAGTGGGTAATTATGCCAATGGCTTGGCCCCCGATCTTTTGGGTGCGATTTATTTGGCGACAAAAGCGCCGACCATGCTGGCCCCTGCAATGAACGGAAAGATGTACGAGCATGATGCAGTACAGATGAACTTGAAGACTCTGAGGGGCAGGGGAGTCGAAATCATCGAACCAGTTGTGGGTGAATTAGCCTGTGGGTACGAAGGGATTGGTAAGCTGGCTTCGATTATTCGGATCTTAGATAAAGTAGAAAATCTTTTAAATCCAATTTCATAAACAGTCCTTGTTTTATTCTGAGTTTATTAATCCCAAAAAAAACGCCCGACAATAACATGCCGGACGTTTTGGGGTAAAAAGTTTTTTTGTAAGTTAGGCAGCTTTTGGAAGATCATTGAGGGAACCCTGCTTGCGTTTCACTCTCTTTAATCTCGACCTTCGGCGTAATCCACGGTCTAGCTTTTCAATAAGATCGTCGACGGATTTATTGATATTATCGCTTGCGGTTGAAATGGTAATGGTCGTGCCCTTGAGTTCAAGGTGACCTTTGGCGATGTACTCGTCCTTGTGTGAAGAAGATTTTGAATCATGCTCAAGTTCAACGCGTGCCCGAATGATTTTCTCCTCGTGTTTAAAGATCTTTTCCATTTTTTCCGAAACAAGGCTTTTGTGACCGTCTTTAAGTTCGAAGTGGAGACCGGAGAGAATCAGATTGTTCTTCATATGCGTTTAATATTTTTTGGTTATTGAGTTTTAATTGTCCATAATAGACAAATTTAACTTTGCACAACCAAATTGTTATTTCCAATAAAAGTTTCCTTTTTTTTTTACAAATTCTATTTTCTTCATTTTTAAACCCAGGATACCCTAAGTGAAATTTTCCACTCAAAGCAATGAAGCCCCTTTAATTACAGAGGAACTCCTTCGATCTTCGATTATTTTTGAGGATGAAGATATTTTGGTGGTTAACAAGCCGGGGTGGTTTGTATGTCACCCATCGAAAAGAGGCCCATGGTCTAGTTTAGTTGGTGCAGTAAGGGAATTATTAGGATTGGAAACGCTTTATTTGGTAGGCAGGTTGGATAGGGAGACTAGCGGTGTTGTATTGATAGCCAAAAACCAAGTTGCAGGAAGGAAATGGCAAAAAGCGTTAGAGGCAAAGCAGGTTAAGCGTACTTATTTGGCCATTTTAGAGGGAGAATTAAAAGAGGAGACCAAAGTGGTGGGTCATGTAGGAAATGACCCAGATAGTAAGGTGTTTGTAAAGCAACGGGTTACTGCGAATAGTCGGACCTCTAAAAAAGCCCAGACTCATTTTTATCCGCTCTTTTTTGCGAGTGGATACACCTTTGTTTCGGTAATCACTAAAACCGGTCGGAAACATCAGATTCGTCTACACGCCCAATCGGTTGGTTATCCTTTGGTCGGAGAGAAGTTGTATGGTCATGATGAATCTTATTATTTAAATTTTTGTGAATCAGGATGGAATCCGCTGTGGATGGAAAAACTTGGTATGGATCGACAGGCGCTTCATGCGAGGAGGTTTGGCTATCTGGACGGTGAAGAAAATTTTGAAGCTGAAATACCGTCAGATTTAAAGTCTTTTTTAGAAAATAGGATGGGTTTTAAATGGGAGACGATAAAAAATTTATTAAAAAACGCGAATTTTTGGGAAGATGAACAGGTTCATAAAGATTAAGGTTGTCCATAGCGGATACATTCGATAGCGGATAACTTAAGTAATGAGTACGAAAGGAAGTCCATTAGAAGCCTTGAAGGGTGGCTTTCGCAAAGCTTGCGTTAAAAGGCTAGTAGGTGATGAAGAAGGTGCGGTAGAGGTTCTTAAGAATGAAATACCTATCTTGGTGGTTGCTTGGGCAAAAACCACATCTATCGAGCCAGCAGAAAAAAAAGCGAAACTGAAAGAGTTTTTCGATGATGAATCTACGAGAGCTGATGAGCTTGCTGTTGCATTTGACCTTTTTGCCGGCCGATTTGAAGCACGGGTTGCGAGTCGTGTGGAAGAGTCAGTTAGCTTGGTTTCTGAAAAATTAAGATTATTAACGGATCGGCTGGAGTCAGCAATTGATATACTGTCTAAATCTAATGTCCCTCTTCTAAGCCAAGATTCGGACAAGGTTTCTCCCGAATCTAAAGTTGAGCCTGAGGAGATGAGCGATTTGTCTGACATTATTGAGGCAAATGAGAATGAAAAAACCAAAGCTATTCAGGAATTAGATCCACCAAGAAGTACCGCCCTAGTTTTTGACGATATTGAAGGCATGATTGATGAATTACTTGCCTCCGAATAATCGGAAATTTTATTCACAATAAATAGTTTTTATTGCCAAAAAGATTTATTGTTTCCTTATATGTAATTACATTATCCTACATTTTTACAATGCAAGACTCCGATAAAGATACTAAAGCCTCAGATTCAGTGCCTAAAACCAGAGAGAACAATACCGCCACAGCGGAGAAAAAAAGAAAGTTACATTTGGGTTTGGATCTTGGAACAATGCAGACATGCATGGTTACCAAATTGAGTAAACCTGGTACGGAAGAAAATGTGGGAACGCTGTTTCCCACGATTGTTGGTTACCCGGAAGATGGAATCCTTTCCGGCATCCTTCCAGGGAATGCCAAAATGCTTCATGGAGAAGAAGCTATTGCAAACGAATTACATCTACGCTTGGTATCTCCTTTAAGTGATGGTGTGATTTCTGACTTGGCCGCCGCCAAGTCATATTTGTCGTATTTGCGTCAAAAGTTGGACCCTGAATTTAAAAGGGAGGTTCTGTGCGTGATTGGTATTCCAGCAGTTGCAGATGCAGAAGCAAAAGAAAATTTAAAAAAGGCGGCGAAAGGAGCATTTGATGGAATACTTTGCGTGCCTGAACCGTTTCTCGCCGCATTAGGAATGCGAGATGAAGAACGCTTAACTGATCCTGATTATCGAGACCCGGTCAGTAATTCATTATTTGTAGACATTGGTGCAGGCACCACAGATTTTTGTATTGTACAGGGATATTTACCTAAACCCGAGGATTTATTAAGCATTCCTTTTGCTGGAAACGAAGTTGATGCATTACTCGCCCGCGAAATTGCGGAGGAATTTCCTGAGATTGAAATTCCGATATCCATGATTCGAAAATTTAAGGAAACATATTCTTATGTTGGCGAAAGCGAATCGGGTGCCCGAGTAAAAGTTCCTGTCGGAGGGAAACCCCGTAAGATTGAAATTGGAAAACAGGTTGGTAACTCATGCAATGTGCTATTGGCCGAAGTATTTGAATCTATCAAAAAAGTAATCGCTATGGCTTCTCCTCAATCAGTTTTTTCTCTTCTTCAAAATATCATTCTGACTGGCGGGGGGAGTAGAATAAGGAATATCGATCAAGAACTGCAAAGGATGTTGGCAGATGATGGGTACGAAGATCCAGAGGTG
>MDTB01121990.1_pt1 | contig 12207 bp, 12 predicted proteins | sample 811161 | NCBI WGS metagenome assembly MDTB01 (sample SAMN05326650, study PRJNA326480) | marine metagenome | isolation source: seawater | place: Mediterranean Sea | collected 2009 | reverse complement strand
GCCAGCATTGATGTCGAAACTCATTGTTGCGACTCCATCGGCATGCATCTCGCAACCTGGCCTGATTGCAGAGATAACCGGCGAAGAGATAGTTTTAGTGCCTGATAGGGTGGGGCCGGAATTATTCAACCAACCCAATAATTTGTGCCGGTGTCAGCGCCAGAGCGGCGGCGACCTCATTAAAAAACGCAATTTCCATGGCGTTGACACGGCCATCGACGTTAATGACCTCAGCCAGAGCTTGGATGGTTTGCACTTTGTCAGCGCTGCGCATTTTGTTTGAGGCGCTGGCCAAGTACTCGCGTAAGGGCGCCACCTCGTACATTTCGGAGTTTGCGGCAATGCGGATTTCTGCGGTTGAGTAGTCTTTGTCGAGATGCTTCTTCAGCACGCTCTGAACCTTCTCGACCTCAACGTCTTTTATATTGGTGTCCGCGGCAGTGGCGCGCGACAGTGTCATAAGCATGACTTCCTCAGCCAGTGCGCTTTGCTCCTGTTTGGTAGGTTTGGCGCCAAAGACTCTGAGTACATTGTTTAAGGTGGCCGATGCCATGACTCTGCTCTCCCGTTAGTAATGATCAAAATAGTTAGCCAAATAACGATTTTAGTCAATCGCTAAGCGTAACTATTTTTTCGGTCTGAACAGGGCGTTGAGTGCGTCGAGGCTGGGGGCTGTTGTGGGCGCGTCTGTTGGTTCGGGGTCGTTGTCTGCGTTGGGGGCCTTACCGAATAGGTCGTCCAGGGCGCCTTTGGCGGCATCGCCCTTGGATTTTTTATTGGGATTAAAGGCGTCGCTGACGGGAACAAAAAAGCTGCAAAAGTTGGCGTTTTCTTTTTCAACCGGCGGATCGGCGCGATCCTCGGCACATACACCTACTCGTTCTGGCAAAAAGTGTTTGCACATACGGCAACAATGCAGATCGCTAAAGCACTCGGGGCAATTGTTGTGACGGCTAATAGGGCGCGGAATATCCGCCAGATCACGGCCGCAGTTCCAGCAAACCACGGCGCTCATGGTTGCCATGCCGCGAAAGTAGTTGTGCGCGCATGCATCAATGCGCCACACACACCCTCACCCTGGTGCAACCAATGCTTGCTTGCACTCCATGCAGTAAAGGATGACTGAGCAATATCCATGTGCGTATATTAGCGCATTAATTACGGAGGTCATGGAATGAGCCACAGCATAGAACAAGCCCCATTCGGCAGCACAGGCCACAACAGTAGCCGCGCAATTTTTGGTGCCGCAGCATTAGGCGCGATGTCGCAAGAGCGTGCAGATCGTACCTTGGACCTGATGGCCAGCTTTGGTGTCAATCACATTGATGTCGCAGCAAGTTATGGCGAGGCGGAGCTGCGTTTGGCGCCGTGGTTGGCTCATCATCGCAAAGACGTGTTTGTCGCCACTAAGACAGGACATCGCACCGCAGCAAAAGCCAAAGCGCAGCTGCACGCATCGTTAGAGCGTATGCAGGTTGAGTACATAGACATGATTCAGCTGCACAATCTGACCCATGAAGACGATTGGCAAACGGCGATGGCACCGGGTGGTGCATTAGAGGCGTTAGTGGAGGCAAAAGCACAAGGGCTGGTGCGGTTTATAGGGGTGACCGGACACGGCACTTACGCGCCTGCTATGCACATTAAGAGTCTAGAGACATATCCATTTGACTCCATACTGGTTCCGTACAGCTTTGTGATGATGCAGAACCCCGAGTACGCTGCAGACTTTGAGGCGCTATACGAGTTGTGTATGCGACGCGGAGTGGCCATGCAAACCATTAAGAGTATTGCCGCGCGGCGTTGGAACGATGACGATGCAGAACGGCGGCTTAGTTGGTATCGGCCGTTACGCGACTCAGGTGCGGTACAAAGAGCCGTAGATTTTGTGCTGGCGCGCCCAGGATTGTTTTTGAATACCAGCAGCGATGCCACGCTGCTAGAGATGATCTTGCACGCGGCGGCCGCGCCGCGTCAGCCGGTCGATGTTGCGGCGATGGAAAAAGATGTTGTAGAACACGGGATTGAGCCGCTATTCGTGCGCGATGTTAGCGACGATGTGATGATCGCGAGCGCATAACGCGGGATTACGTTGCGCGAAATGGCGACAGAGAAAGGAGGAGAGAACATGGCGAACCAATGGCAGATCAAAAGATTGGCAGGGGCGCTAGGGGCGGAAGTGAGTGGCACGGACTTAACGACCACGACGAACAGCGACATACAGGACATAAAAGCGCTACTCACGGAACACAAAGTACTGTTCTTCCCCGGTCAAAATATTAGTCCAGAGCAGCATGTTGCGTTTGGACACAACTTTGGTGAGCTGGAAAATCACCCTAATTTGAAAAACCCGTTCACTGATCACCCCTATATATTTGAGTTAGCTGCGACCCAGGGCGGTGTCGCCGACGAATGGCACACAGACATTACGTTTCAGGAACAACCGTCGATTATGTCGATACTGCACATGGTCAAATGCCCGGAGTATGGCGGTGACACCATGTGGACCAGCTTAGAGCAGGCTTACGACGAATTGTCGAAGCCGATGCAGCAATTGTGCGAAGGCACCACTGCCCTGCACGATGCCGCACCTCACAGTCGCCCCGAGGTGATGGCGGTGCACCCAGTGGTGCGCGTGCACCCAGAAACTGGCCGCAAATCGTTGTATGTGAACGAACACTTTACTCGTCGCATCGTAGAGATGAATAACACCGAAAGCCGCGTAGTACTCGACTACCTAACCGATTGGGTAAAAAACCCGCGCTTTACCGTGCGTTACCACTGGACACCAGGAACCATCGCAATATGGGACAACCGCTGCACCCAGCACTTTGTATTGAACGACTTCGAAGGCGAGCGCGTCATCCAACGGGTAACGGTTATGGGCGACCAAGTGGAAGCTGCCGCGCAACCCGTCGCACAGCCTTGGGTTCGCGAAGGCCGTAAATCCGCCACCAGTCGCTACGACCGACAAATGCGTCAGTATTTTAGAGAACGCGATCAAGAAGCCGCCGACGTTTGAGGCGGCTGCGCCCTGACGCACTCTTTCGCATCTGCACTCCTAGGGTAACCAAACTAAGATGCGGTCGACTTAGCGGTGGCTCGCTCCGGCTGATCTGGCGCTTGTCGCGCCCCGACTTCTGAATGCCGATAGCCGAAGTCTTGGTTGAGTTCTTCAGTTGTGCTGTCTGGCGACAATTCGCCGACAGGAAGGTATTGGCCTTGCTCTAAGGCCAACCGTTGGCCCACTAGGTGGTCTCCATTCCATGCGCCCTCGATGCCGCCCAGGCCTGTTGGGATTGCTCCTAAGCGATACAACAGTTTGTCTGAGGCGTATTTTAGGGTCTCTGCATGGGCGGAGAACATATGCAATTCTTGTTGGCGCATAAACGGTTTGATGCTGTTCATTACTAACACGGAGCGTGAATCGTCTGAGCGGTTTACGCCGCTGCCGTGGAGCAGTCGGCCCTCAAAGATCATCACGGTGCCTGCGGGGGCGGTGAGGTTTATGGCGGGTGGCAGCGGCGTGGTGATGGGTTGGCCGGTGCCCGGCGCGCTGAGCAATTTGTGTGAACCGGGTACCACTAGCGTGCCGCCGTTGTGTGGCCCCATGTCGTCGAGTATGAACATGGTGTTGCAGGTATAGGGTGCCGCGGTGTCTTGGAACGGCGCGATGGCTTGGTCTTGATGCAGCCCTTGAGGAAGATTGTACTTGTTGGTGATTATGGCGATGAACGAAGACATCAGAAATCGCTCGCCAATGCTTTCGCTTATAAGGCGCTCTATTACATGTGCGGCCTGCACACCCTCGGTCTTGTGCTCTACGCAATCGATAAATTGTTGGCCTTTGTTGATTAGACAGTGCACAAATTGGGTGGTGGTCAGCTTGTCGCCGGGTGCCGGTTCGGTGCCCATCCACGAAGCGATGCCGGCTTTGCGTTCGCCCGCAGCTTGGTCGCTGATGCGCTGTTTCATGCGCGTCAGTTGTTCGTCGGAAAGCGCTTGGTCAATTAAGCAGTAGCCCCATTCGGCCAGGTCTTGGCGCAATCGATTGATGTTTTTACTGGGTTTGGGCAGGTTCGCATCACGCCAATAGTCTGCTGCAGCACCTTCGGTGTTGTAGTAGAGGTCGTCGTTTTCTAAGTCCAAACCCGGTGCGGGGCTGTCTGCTGGGGCGTGCTCAATCTTGTGGTGGTAACCGTATTTGGCGGACTGATGGAAGTTCTGCTTGGCCAAGCTGCGGTAGGGTTCTTTGCTGGTAACGATGGCCTTATAGAGCGGAGACTCTTGTTCGGTGCTGGCATGGTCGATGTACTGTGACGTGAATTCTTCTGGTATCGACATCGTACCCCCTTTATTAGTGTGGTCTGTTATTGCTCCTGACCATCGAAGATGTTAACCACTTGTATTTGTTCTGGCCGCAACCCTTCGTTCAAAGAACCGGAGCGAAAGCCGCCTAAGTCCATGGTCACAAAGCGATATCCCAGCGCTTTAATGCGTTGTTCTAAAGTTTGGTGGTGTTGTGCGGCCAAACTAAATTCTTTCGGCAGTACCTCTAACCGTGCGACCTCACCATGGTGTCTTACGCGGAACTGGCTAAAGCCTAGCTGGGCTAATACATCTTCTGCGGCTTCTACTTGTGCTAACAGTTCTTGGTTTATGGCAGTGCCGTAGGGAAACCGGCTCGACAAACAAGCGGCTTGAGGTTTGTTGGCGTTTTCTAGCCCCAGTTCGTGAGCTAAGGCGCGAATGTCGGCTTTATGAAAGCCGCTCTCCACTAAGGGTGAGCGTATTTTGTGGTTGTCTGCTGCGATCAATCCCGGGCGGTGATCACCGAGGTCGTCTAAGTTGGTGCCGTTTGCAATGACTGCGATGCCGCGCTGTTCCGCGATTTGTTGCAATTCTGTATACAGTGACGTTTTGCAGTGAAAACAGCGGTTTGTCGGATTGGCGCGGTAGTCGGCTTTGTTCAACTCGTCGGTCACGATCACTTCGTGGCGCAAACCCCAGTCGTCGCTGAGTCGTTTCGACAATTCTAAATCGGTGCGCTTAAGACTGGCGGAACCTGATGTTACTGCCAGTGCTTTGTCACCTAATACTTGGCCTGCAACATAAGCAACTAACGAACTGTCTATGCCACCAGAAAAGGCCACGATCAGGCTATCGTATGTGCCGATAACGTTTTGTAGATGTTGGTACTTGTCGTTCAGTTCTGGGGTCATGGTCTATTCCAAGCGGTTGATGCGATTTGCTAAAAAGCCCGCGCCAAAGCCATTGTCGATGTTGACGACAGATATGCCTGATGCACAACTGGTGAGCATACCAAGCAGAGCCGCGACGCCGTCAAATGCTGCGCCGTAGCCCACACTTGTAGGCACTGCGATCACCGGCTTGTCCACTAACCCGCCGACGACACTGGGCAGTGCGCCTTCCATGCCAGCTACCACGACCAGAACTTTCGCGGCGCGTAGATCATCTACCCGGGCCAACAGTCGGTGTAGTCCGGCAACACCCACATCGTTAATGCGCAGTACTGGGTTGCCGTAGAATTCTGCGGTCAGTGCGGCCTCCTCGGCCACTGCCATGTCCGAGGTGCCTGCGGTCACAACAGCAATAGTGTTGGTTTGTTGTTTCGGCGCTTCGGCGTGCCAGGTCAGCAATTGTGCTTGGCTGTGATACCGCGCGTCTGCTGGCAGGTCGCCAAGAGCGGCATAGGCTTCCGCGCTCAGACGGGTGGCCAGCACGCTGCTGCCGTTAGCGCGCATGTGCGCAAAGATGTCGGCAACTTGCTCTGGCGTTTTACCTGCCGCGTAAATCACCTCGGCACTGCCAGTGCGCTGTTGTCGATTATTGTCGACCACGGTATGGCCAAGATCACTGAAGTAGTGTTCGCGAATTTTGGCTTCGGTTTCTGCAGCCGACAGCGTGCCGTCTTTGAACTGATTTAGAACTTCGTCAATGCTCATGGCGTACTACTTGTAACCGCGCATCTGTTACGCGTCGTTAACAATGCCATGGCTGCGCAGGTCGCTGATGTCGGCTGCGCTGAAGCCCGCGTTTTCCAGTACTTGTTGGGTATGCTCACCCAACAGTGGTGACGGTCCCTTAGGGTGTACATCTGCATTGGCAAAGCGCATGGGTATATTCACGGTGGTGTAGTCGCCCAGTTCTGGGTGGCTTATTTTCGGAAACATTCCCAGCTTTTGAGCGTGTGGGTCTTGGGGTACCTCGTGTAGCCCCATTACAGGCCCCCAAATCAGCCCGGCTTCGTCAAAAATTTTGCCCCACTCGTCACGGCTCTTTACCGACAAGGCGTTGTCGATGAGGTCGATTAACACGGCCATATTTTTGTAGCGACTCGACGGATCGGTAAATCGCGGATCGTCGAGCAGTTCTTCGCAATCCAGACACTTAACCAAGCGTGGCCAATAAGCCGCGTCGGGCATCATGTTAAAAACCACCCACTTACCGTCGCCGCAAGGGAAACGGTTGGCACAAATCGCCAGCATTTGATGGCGTGGTCGACGTCGCACTGGAGCGTGATCCATGGCGGTGACGGAATAATCGGTGGCTTGAGTCCACACGGCGGTTTCGTACAAGGAAGTTTCGACCGCCTGGCCGCTGCCAGTTTTTTCTGCCATACGCAGCGCGCCGAGGATGGCGCCGACCATAGCCAAGCCTGTGGTGTGGTCGCCTTGGGCAGGGCGGGCCATGGGTACAACCCCGTCATCACCTTCGCGAGATGAGTCGTAAAGACCCGAGCGGCCAAAGAAAGCGGTAACGTCGTAGCCTGGGCGCCACGCGTCGGGGCCGGTGGTGCCGTAACCGGTCAGCGTAGCGTGTACCAGCGTTGGATTAACTTTGAACAGGGTGTCGGGATCCAGGCCAAACTTTTGTTGCCGTACAGTCAGCAAATTACACATAAAGATATCGGCTTTTGCGACTAGCTTGCGCACCAACTCAGCGCCCTCAGGTTTGTCCAGAGCCACGGCAATGGATTGTTTGCCGCGGTTGTCGACATCGAACTGATAGTCGTAACTTTGCAATTCTTCGCTCAGGTCGGGGTTTTTCACCGGGCGACTCATATCGCGCATGGGGTCACCGGTAAGAGGCTCTACTTTAATCACCGTTGCGCCCATGTCCGCCAACACAGCAGCAGCACTCGGAGCGGCCATCCAGTTATCGATTTCTACAACGACTACGTCATCCAGTGGCGCGGCCATACTCTACTCCCCAAATTTCGCGAGTTCGGATTACAACCAAGGCGTGATCGTTGCGCAAGTGTTGTATGTATTAACTCGAACCGTTTGCGGCATCTAATGCTTTAAGCATGCGCTTAAGCGCGAAGTGCCGGTAGCTTGCCTGAATAAGCCCTTTGCATTCATCGTCAATGAGCACGTCATGAATGTCTAAATCGAGCCAACCGTTATGGCCGGTGTAAGCAGGGATATGGAAGCGGTCGTCAAAACTGGCGATGTCCTGATTTTCCGCTCCGGCCCACACGCTCAAGCGCAGGCGTTTGCCGCGGAAGTACAAGGTACAGAAGTTCTTGTTGCCAGCGCGAAAACACGGGCTACCAAACTGACTGCTTGGGGATGTTTCCGGAAGGGCTAAGCAAATGTCTTTAATAATCGACAAATGCGCCTGGGCTTTCGCAGCCACGAAGGGGTCGAATTCTTCAGGGTCGATGGTTTCTGTGGGTGGGTCGATCTGAATGGGTTGCGCCAAATCCATTGTTAAAAGCTTGGGCGCAACCTCTGCATAGGCCGTTTGCACCAGTTCGGCAATAGTCAGCCAACTCAACCCTTTGTCTAAGTCCACTCCCAACCAGCCCTTCGGGCCAACATAAGGCGGCAGGTAAAAGTATTGCGGATTGGTCTGAATGTAGTATTCCTGGCTTCCAGCGGGCATGCGCAGCCACAGTGCCAAATGGCCATCGCCGTGATGGTTGATCATGTAAGTCGCAAAGGTTTTACCAGCAACCCGAAAGTCCGGTGCGCCGTGGCTTATGACTTCATTGGTTTCGGGCAGCGATAGGCAGATTTCGCGTACTGCTTGGCTAATGTTTTTGCTTGTTTTTGTATACTTCATTGGCGAACTCTCCGTCCCTCGTCGGTCTGTGCGCCCCCACTGTGTTAGCATACGCTTTTACCTCCTCAGGTCACTCTTTGCTTAACTCCTCGTCTACGCCCACGCCAAAACGGTTTTTGGGATGGAGAATGGTGTTGGTCGCTTTTTCGGTGGACTTCGTAGCGGTCGGCTTCTTCTTCTATTCCTATGGCGTGTTCTTTAATGCGATCGCCAAAGAATTTGGCGGCTCCCACTTGGGCGCTTCGTTGGGTTTGACGGTGACACATGCTGTGGGTGCGATCGCGGCACCGTTGGTTGGTCGCGCCCTTGACCGGTATCCTTTGCGACGCGTAATTGCAGTGGGCGCGGTGTCGATGTCGACGGGCTTTTTGCTGTTGTCCCAGGTGAATTCGCTGCTGGAATTTTACTTGGTGCTGGGCGTATTCGTAGGCTTCGGTGCCAGCAGCATGGGTAATTTGGCCACCAGTAAGTTGGTGACTAATTGGTTTGATAAACGCCGCGGCACAGCCCTCGGCATTGCCGCATCGGGTGTCTCCTTGTCTGGGGTGGTCATGCCGAACGTCAGCGCCCAGTTGATTGAGAATTTTGACTGGCGCATCGGCTTTATGGTGTTTGGCTTTTTTACGTTGTGCGTTGTGGTGCCTCTGGTACTGCGTTTGGTGATCTCGCGTCCAGAAGACGTCGGCCTGCGCCCGGACGGCGCGCTGCCGAAGCCGCAAGGCAGTGCTGTTGTATCAATGCCGCGTATTGGTATGCGTGATGTGGTCAGAGAATACAACTTCTGGGTCATTGTGCTGACCTTCTCTTTTTTGTTCTGCTCTATGAGCGCGACTCTGACTCATATGATTCCCCGATTGGTGCATCTTGGTCACAGCTTAGTGGATGCAGCTGGAGTAATGTCGTTGTGTGCCGGCTTAGGGGTATTTGGCAAGCTTGGGTTTGGCTGGATCGCTGATCGGCTGCCGGTGCGTCGCGTGGTGGTGATGGTGATCATCTTACAGTTGACTGGGCAAATTTTGATGTTCACCAGCGATCACTTTGCCGTGTTCTCGGCGGGAGCGGCTATTTTTGGACTCGGGGTGGGTGGTGTTGTACCTATGCAGGGCGCCATTGTTGGGGCGACTTTTGGGCGTGAACGCTTCGGTGCTATTTTGGGACTGATGCGGCCAGCGATGTTCCCAATCCAGATTATCGGCGTGCCCTTTGCCGGCTGGGTCTACGATGTGTATCAGTCATATGAACCGGCGTTTCAGGTATTCCTGGCGCTGTATATTTTCGCCGCGGTGACCATTCTGTTTTACCGCGCGCCCGCGAGAGTGGCCGCTGCTTAGTCGAAACGCGCTTTCAATAGATCTAACTGCAGGTTGCCGGACAACTCGCACCGCAGCCGCAGTGCCTCGCTCAATACCTGTTCGGCGATATATGGTTCAAAGCTGCTGCGATTAAACGGCGCGATATCTGCGAACTCCAACTCAATGGAATAGCCCTCGTTGACAGGCAACACTGTGATCGTGCTGTTTGCAAGAATCTCGTTCAACTCTGCCAACAAAGCTACTTTACTGTCTCGGCTGGTGACGACACCCCGGGCAAGGTATCTCAAAGTACAACCGGTTTTCGCCATGTTTGCCTCAAGTGCTGAACCTATCGGCGCGGCAGTGTACCTGTTTCTGCGCTGTGGCTGGGAAGTTGCAACACCAATACACGGAATTATGCCGGGTGCGTTTGCACCGCAGCAGGTGGTTTGGCGAACCAGAAGCACAAACCGCCGGTCAAAGAGCACAATGCCATGATGGTAAACGCCAGTTCGTAGTTGCCGTAAAGGTCGTACAGCACCCCGCAAACGATTGGGCCTACGGTCATGCCGATCATTACAATCAGCGAGGAGATGCCCATAATCGTGCCAAAGGATTTGGGGCCAAAGTAGTCAGCACGCAGGGCGACCATCAGTGGGCCGCGGATGCCCCAGGCAAGACCGTGAAACAAAGTAAAACTGACAATCCACAGCGGACTGGTGGCGTAAGTCACCATCAGCAGACCAACGCAGTGGCCGACCATGCAAAGCACGCAGATGAAACTCTTCTCGTAGCGGTCGCCGAGAATGCCGCCTAGCAACAGTCCGATCATTTGCACGCCAGTCATAAGCGCAAAGGCGATACCGGCTTGCACCGGTGTGTAGCCCAAACCGTTGGTGAGATGGGGAATTAGGTGCGCAAGCATTGAAGAAACGGTTAGCAACGACAGCCCGTGGCCAATAGAAATAAGCCAAAAAGACGGTTCGCGCACGGCCTGACGCCAGGTCAAACTGATTTGCGCAACAAAGATCGGTTGTTCGTATGTGTCCTGGGGTTTAGCGGTGGTGCCGTCTGGAACCTCGCCGTAGTCCTCTGGCCGATGTCGAATCAGCGCCACCATGGGCAAGCCCATAGCCAGCACGATAATGCCAGAATACAGCGCCATAGTGCGCCAACCGAAAAACTCTAAGCCGATTACAACCAATGGCACACAGAGTCCGCCGATTGAAAAACCGAACTGCGACCAAGCAATCGCTTTTGCGCGGTGTTGATCGAACCAACTGACGATGGCAACCATGAGGGTAGCAAAGCCACCAAGACTGGATCCCAGAGCGATGAGAATAAAGGCGACAAAATAGCTGGTAATGCTTTGCACTTGGCTGAACACAAAGAAGCCGATGCCAAAAATGAGCGTGCCAATAATCAAGATCAGACGCGGGCCGTAACGGTCTACCAGCCAGCCCTGAAGCGGGCCAAGCAGGCCGCTTTCCAGCCGGGTTAGGGCAAACGCTAACGACAAAATCGACATGCTCCAGCCGAATTCCTCTTGCAGATGCAGGGTGTAGGCGCCGTATGAGTGCATCCAAGTCATAGCCGCCAACCACTGCACACCGGCACAGGCGAGCACAATCCACCAGCCGTAGAAAACCTTGCCACCGGGACGAAACAGCGCGTTCATCCGTGGCTTCAATGAAATAAGACGTTGAAGCATGGGCGGCATCATACGCCATGCGCAGCAGCGCTGTTATAGTGACGCGGTCATATGGGCAGATAAAACTTAGCGCAATAATGAGCAGCCGAACCAAACAGTCGATACACGGTGTTCGCCAGGCGTTGGTGTTATCTGGCGGCGGTGCGCGGGCGGCGTATCAAGTGGGTTGTTTACGCCATATCGCCCAAGAAATACCGGAATACCGACCGAGCATTCTCACCGGCGTATCTGCGGGCGCTATTAACGCAGCACACTTAGCGGCCTATCGAGGCGACTGGTTAGCCGCGATTGAGCAATTGCGTGCGCTGTGGCTAAGCCTGGAAACCAATAAGGTTTATCACGCTGATCTGCGCCATGTGTTACGCCGGGTCTCGCATTGGGGTCTGCGCGTGCTCAGTGGTGGGCGGCTTGGCCAGGGCGAGGTTCGGGGCATGGTGGACAACTCGCCGTTAGAACAGTTTCTGCGTGCCAATTTATTGGAAGAAGACGGCAGGGTGGTAGGCATCCACGAGAACTTGCAAGAAGCCGTGATTGAAGCAGTAGCGATAATTACCACCAACTACGTCAGTGGTCGTTCCGAGGCCTGGGTGCAAAGTGCTAACGATGCGCTGTGGCAGCAAGGCCAGTTGTTGAGTAATCCTGCAGAAATTGCCGTACCCCACATATTGGCCTCGGCTGCGCTGCCTATGTTCTTTCCAGCGGTGTCGCTTAATGGTCAGTGGCACGGCGACGGCGGCATTCGACTCACGGCGCCGTTGTCGCCGGCAATGCACCTAGGCGCAGAGCGAATTCTTGCCGTATCGCCCAGGGCGCCGACACGTCAGCAAGGACAAACTGGCTCGAACAGTTACCCGTCGCCAGCGCAAATCGCCGGCGTACTTTTGAACTCTGTGTTCTTAGATCTTTTGGATTTTGATGCACTACAAATGCATCGCATAAACGATCTGTTAGAAGATGTGCCAAAATCTGAATGGGACGGATTCAGACCAGTAGATGTCATGGTGCTGCGGCCGAAAGAGGATCTGGGAGAACTTGCGCGAGCCCACGAATTGGAGTTACCCAAAGCATTTCGATTCTTTCAGCAAGGACTCGGCGATAAACGCGAACCCAGTG
>MDTB01030421.1_pt1 | contig 12208 bp, 22 predicted proteins | sample 811161 | NCBI WGS metagenome assembly MDTB01 (sample SAMN05326650, study PRJNA326480) | marine metagenome | isolation source: seawater | place: Mediterranean Sea | collected 2009 | reverse complement strand
TTTAAGTTTTTTAACTCCTGATTTTTTAGAACCAGCTTTAAGTTTTTTAACTCCTGATTTATTAGATCCTTTTTTCATTTTTTGTCGCATTTTAGTTTCCTTTTAGTTATAAATTCGTTAAATACTTCTTTTGACCAATTAGAGTAATACCCTAACTGTTTTATTTTATCAGATGCGTCCACTAACTCTTTATGTTTTTGAACGAAAACCATATACATGGAATCATGCGGATCTAAGTCTTCATTGTTTTCAAACCCAGGTTTATCTTCGTGGCTTGGATGTGAAGACATGACCCACAAATCTAATTTTATACTTAGAGCATTGATAATGTCTACCCTAGCATCAAATTCAGTATCAGCAATATGATTCCAATTATTATTAACGTAAATTAAAACATCAGTGTTGTCGTCAAATTTTAGAATAGAATCTGTTAAGTCTGACCAATCATCCTCTTGACAAACTTGTATTTTAACTCTTTTGTTTTGCCAAGACTTTTTAGCAAAAGGACAGGCTGGTAAGCCATTATGAAAATCTGATTTAGATTCTAAAACTTCTTTAGACCAAGCTCTTATTATTTTTTTTGGATTAAATTTTTTCACCCAAATTTATTTTTTTGTGCCTTTAAATTTTTTTATTTTTAGTTTTTTAATTTTAGGCTTCATCATAGATTTAGAACCTTTGAGTCCTTTTAAGCTAGATTTTTTTAAACGTAATTTTAATGATCTTTTTCTTGGCGACTTTGATATTTGTTTGCCCATCGAGGCTCTATTCATTGCCATTATCTGTCTTTAAAAAATTCTAAAGATTTGAATTGTGTCGATTGATCCAACCTATCTCTTGATATATCGTCTTTCATTTGTGCAATATCACGTTGTAGATTTAATCTTTCCTCTGCTAACTGACCAGATTGCATTAACTTCATAGCATCAAACTCTTGTTTCTGCACAAACTCTTCACGTTTTCTTTGCACATCATCAGCTTTAATATCTAGCTCTTTACCTCTTAACTCAACTAATGGGTCAGGGGCAGCTGGTGGTGGCATAAATATTTGATTGATTTGTTGCATAAGTTGTGAAGATGTTTGAGCAATACTTTTTGCTATCGAATCCTGCAACTGTTGTTGATACTGTTGTGCTTGTTCTGGTGGCAACTGTTGAAGTTGCTGAATAAAACTTTGAAACTCTGGGTCTTGTTGGTTTTGTAAATCAACTATCTCTGAAGCTCTAAATGATATGTGTTGATAAATGTGAGCTTGAATAAGTGATAGCACCTGTGGATTGCTTTGAGCAGTAACAGTGTTATACAAAGACAAATGAGTTTGAATGTGTGCATCATGATCTTGTCCTGGAAAGGCTTGAGCAGGTACTCCCGAAATCAAACTTGCATTCTCACTTGCAGGGTCGATTGGTTGAGGTGGTTGTGGTGGTGGGAGTAACTGCTCGATATTTTGAACTCCCATGGCCGCATACATTCTACGATATGCCTCATACAAACCGCTAGGACCATGAATTTGTGGATTAGATTGTACTGTTCTTAACATTTCCTGTGCCAACATGACCCTTTGACTCATGGAAAATACATTTGGGTCTGATATAGGCATGACATCAACACGCTCATCAAAGTCTAGTGCCTTGATTTGTTGGTTGCCATTAGCTGTTAAATATGGATATTCTGGTGGTAAATATTCAGAAAATACTTTTGCTAATAAATTAAACTCAATTTTTTGACTCGCATGTAATCTTTTGTGAATAGAACTCATAACTCTAGTACCTCTTTCTAACAGAGCTACTGTAGTCCCTACTGGTGCATTTTGGTTAGCATCGCCAACCTGCATATCTGTAATAGATGCGAAACGCCTACCACTATCTACCAAGACGCCTAAGAGAGAGAGGAGAGTTTGACTCGGCTCCTTGAAAGGCAATGGCACAAAGGCGTCTCGCAAACTGCCACCTGGAGCGTCCATGTCTCTGAACTCTCCTGGTTGTAATGGTTGATCGTCATTACGGATGCGAATGCCTCTAGCCTTAAAGCCTGCGGGCAGATTCGATAAAGTTCCAGCGTCTATTAGCTGTCTTAAAATAGAAGTTGATGCTTTTGATAACCCACCTATCATGTGAGTTAGACCAAAACCATAAAAGCCTAAACCTGGTAAAAATTTATATTGAACGAAATAGTTTATCTTAGCTTTTAATGGGTCTTGTTGTTTGTAGTTTCTTCTGATAGATAAAATCTCATTGTTAGTTTTTGATATGGTTACAATATAAGGTAGCTTTATACCTGTTTCTTCACCATTTTGATCTTTATCTTCAAAGCCTGGTAAGTCTAGTTCTGTATGAACTTCAAATATTTCACACCTATCATCTTCAGAGTAACTTGGCTCAACACCTTGTATTTCATCTATTTCTTCTTGTACTTGGTCATAGTCCTCTGGGCTGTAATCACCAGACATATCTATCATCTTGTAGAAACCAATTTGTTGTAGTTTTTTGACATCGTTCTTTGACATGTCAATAACATGAGTAACTCTAGTAGCGTTATATAGATCTGTTGCTGAGTAAGGAACTATTAAGTCTTCACTAGGAATAAATTTAGAAACTGCTCGACCTAAATTTTGATCGTAATAAACTTTACGGAAAGCCGAGCCTGAGAGGGGTAAATAGAACAGTAGTTGATCTGTTTCAGGCTCGTACTCTTTCATAACGTGCATGAGTTGATAGTTCATAAACTCTTGCACCCTTGACGCTTGTTGATCTGATTGTGGATTAGCTTGACCTAATACTTGAGTTTTAACTGGACCTTGTGTAGGAAGTAGTTCGTTATAAGCTTGTGATTGAAATTGTGTAACTGACTCTGCTAATAGTGGGTGCATAACACCAGACGCACCTTCAAAGGGTTGAGTTCTATCCTCATACTTCATGCCGAGATACTCTAGACCATCTCTGTATGTTTTTTCCCAATCTTCTCTAGAGGCTTTATCAGATTCAACGCCATCTAAAATATCTATTTTAACTCTAGCAAGATCATCATCATCCATAATCTCAGCTAAGTTGGCATAAAAATCAGTATTTTCTGGGGGTGGTAAAGCACCACCAAAAATTAGAGTACCATCCTCTAACTGTTCAAACTGTTCAATATCTTGAATTTCTTCTTCAGGGACTTCAACCTCCATTGACTTATCTCTGTCCCTAACTTCTAGGTCTATCTGTTCGTCAACGCTTATAGCTTTGTCAATGTCAGCCATTATTTTACTTCTTTGCCGAACCCTTTAAGAGCTACCCCTGAAGATTTTGATTTTGAGGAGACTTCTCCGCCACCTTTCATTCCTTCTAATTGACCTTTTGCAAAAGTTAATCCTAGTGCGCTTGCAAGAAGAGGTGTAACATTCTTTGCCACTTGTTCTTCAATTTTTGCAAGTTTTTCAGGGTTTAGGTTCTTCAATTCATTTTTATTTGCCTTTTTAGATTTAACACTTTTTAAAATTTTTTTAATTCCTTTTGCTATTGCCATTAGTAATATATCCTCTGTTGTGGTTCTATTTCTTCATCCTCTAAATCTGAATAGAGGCTTATAAAGTTCCCTTGCCTAAATCTTAATACAGCTTGAGTCATAGAGTCAACGAAATCATCATTCTCTCCATAAGGAAAAGCTGCACATTCTTCTATCACCTCTTCAGCAAAAATGGTATCGGGCGCCCAAACCAAACCAGATTCAAACACTGGAGCGACAGAATGCACACGAGTTGTCTTGTCTTTGCCTCTGGTAGGCCTGTAATTAACTACAGGTATTCCCGCCATGCGCAACTCGTGAGTCAAAGGCGTGCCGCTTGCTTGTGATTCTATCAAAACTGCGTCAGGTTGCCAATAATGATATTCTTCATTAGCGATAGCTTTTAGTTCTGGAAAGTCCCAACGCCCACGTTTAGCGTCTAATAAAAATATAGATTCAGGAGCATCAGAGTTGGGGCGAAACACTCCCCATGTTGTTATGGCTGAGTAGTCAGCAGTTTCTTTTTTAGAAAAAGCAGTATCGTAAGACTGTAAAACATAACTTGGTTCTGGTGGATGATCTTTGCCCCAAACACGCCACCACTCTCTTTTGATGATAGCACCCTCTTCAGAGGTTGGGTTTTGCATATATTGTGAGTTCCATTTAGCAATGGGCAAAGATGCTTTCACAGCTTCGAGTTCTTCTAACTTCCAAAACTCTGGCCATAAAGGTTCACCGCTATCAAGTATGGCTGGCAACTCAACCACTTCCCATTGATCAGCGTGAGCCTCACCCATACGCCTAATTAATTTTTCAGTTAAGTCTAGTGTTGACCAACGAGTCATGACTACAACGATAGAACCGCCAGGCTGTAAACGCTGTCGAGGTCCAGAGGTGTACCACTCGTAAGCCGACTCAAGTGCCGAGGGCGACAGCGCATCTTGCTCAGAATGTGGATCGTCTATGATTAATAAATCAGCACCTCGACCTGTAATGGCTCCACCCACACCCGCTGCAAAATATTCGCCACCTACACTGGTTTCCCAACGACCTGCTGACTTGGAATCAGCCGATAGAGTCACATTGTCAAAAACTCTTTTATACTCTTCGGTGTCCATAAGGTTTCTTACCTTACGCCCAAACCTTTGCGAGAGTTCTGCCGTGTGTGTGGTTTGCATAATTTTCATGTCAGGTTTCAAGCCCATCATGTAAGACGGAAAATAAACTGAAGCAAATTCTGACTTGGTGTGACGTGGGGGCATGTTTACTATTAGACGTTTTATTTTGCCACGAGCTACATCTTCAAGCTTACGGGCAAAAAGTTTATGGTGTTCGCCCTCAACAAAGCCGTCCCAGACTGCTTTGATATAACTCAAAAAATCCTTTTTGGCTTGGGTTTTGTTATCTATTTGTTGTAAGCGTTCCTTGATCATTAAGATCTCACGCAATTTATCGTCAGCTACATGCTCAAAGTCTTTCATTGTCTACACCAAGAATCTATACACATTACATAAGCTTTTACTTTTCTAGGCTTATTTAATTGTATCTCTACAATTTCTGGATTACAAAAAGCATTGCAATATTGTTCTAGTTTCCAAAAAGTTTCTCGACCTGGGTCAGCTATTAAAATCTCAGCTACGCCAGATTCAAGTGCTGTTCTTATCATCTTGACGTACATTTGTATTTGTTCATCCCAAAAACAAATATCTGAACCAACAATCCAATCAATGTTTGCAAAATCTTTTTCTTCTAAGTTTGCTATGTCAGCTATTCTTAACATTGAACTTGTATTGTTTAGTTCTTTTATCAATTGATAGTAAGGCTGTATGCTTTTATCACAATCAACCGATTGCACATTGGCGCCTTTCTTTGCCAAAAAGCTAGAAAGCACACCCCAACCACAACCAACATCCATAACTTCTAGGTCTTTTATGTCTACCTCAGATAGATAATCCATCAAAGCCAAGCAAGAGTTCCAAACCTTATTACCATGAGCGTCATGATCATAATTTTTTTGTTTGATGTCTCTTACTAAGACATGGGCGCTAGTTGGAATATTTATATTATGAAAGTCAAAGCTCCATCTCATTGTTAGTATAGTATCTGAATAGGGGTCCCAAATCTATTTTTTTGGTAATTGTATGTGGTTATTGTTATTTACATGTGCGCGCGTACAGCATACACCGCCTTTTTTTGGGGTGTCCCCCTTAAAAAAAAACTTTCTAGATAATTTGCCCTGGCGTCCAAAAGAGTCCCAAAAAAAAAGTAGTATTTATTTTTAATAAAGTATACAAATTGTATAATTTATATGTTAAGATTACTGTAAGTAATCAATTAAGATTACTGTAAACGGAGAAAACTATGAAAGACTTAGTTTTGCGAAAAAGGTTAGCAAGTAAAATTGCTAAACTTGAAAGAGAAAAATCTGTAATGGATTATCTCGAATGTAAAAAGCAACTTAACTCTGCTGAAAGTAGAATTAAGAATGCTGTAAAGTCTAATTTAATTATTAGACCAAGCTCGATACTCGTTGGTAAAGGTTGGAAAACTTGGACCAATGAAACCAATACTATTGAGCCAGTTAGAAATTCAGTTTCTATTGATGGCATGATAGGGGATAGTAAGAATGAAATTCACTATCATGTAAGACATAGACAAGGCTATGAAGTTAAGCCGACTATGGTCGTAACTCTTAGAGATAAGGTGTTGTAATGGAAAGATTACAAAAATTGCTCGAAGACCTTAGCAACTTTAATATTAAAGTTGAGAAAGGACAAGTAAAAATACTTGGTAAAAGTGGATTTGCTTGTATAGGTTTTACACATTATAAACTCAACAGTGTTTGTCATGTGGAATTATTTGATAATAATTCTAAGTATAAAATGCCTAGAAGGATTGATAGCTCAACTACATACTTTTGGAGTGACACTATCAAGACTATAACAGAAATGTTGAAGGAGTTAGAAAAAAGAGAGGTAGCTTAATGCTACCTCTTTTTATTAAGGGAATACTATGGAAAGATTACCGAATAATTTAATGCCTAACTTTGCTGACCGACAGGTCAGCAAGGAACAGGCAGCCGAAGAACTTTACAAGGCTTTATGTGAAGTTGCTAAACTCAATGGGCATGATCCAAAATGCGAAGTCTCAATAATGAAAGACCACAATAAATTTAGGGAAATTGATGAGGGTGACATTTGGGTGGTTTATGAAGCTGGACCATTTGATTGGGGCGTTAGCTATTCTTTAGGGTCTCATCCTAAAAGTTATAGTTGGCCTGTGACCAGGCAAGCTTGGTTTCTTGAACCATATTATGGATTTGATGTTGTCTTCAAAGATATATAACGGGAGTGCTAGGGCAGAAATGCCCTAGCTTTTACTATGAAAAATAATAAATGGAACTGTTATGAGATAGATTTTTGGAATAAGACAAGACCAAAAAGAAATAGAAACTATCTGATCTGCTTGATGATAGGTATTGTAATTGGAATTTTTATAAATTAAGAGAGGTTAAAATGCTACATGAAATATTTATACTCTTAGCTATGTTGTTATCTCTAGCTTCATTAATAGCGTTAGTGATAGCTACAGCAATATACCTGGGAGCATTCAAAGGTTATCTAGAAGAAGAAGACTAGATAACAAAGACTTAAAGAGCCAGGACCTGTGCCTGGCTTTTTTTGTGTATGTAAATAGATCTATATCAAACAGATCTATATCTAAAATATTCTATGCACTCGCTCGCACAAATATTTTTATGTACTAGCTCGCACAAAGTATAAACTTACTAGCTCGCAAAAACTTTTTTATGGTCTTACCTTCCTATTTTGCCACCTGCTCCTATTTTGCCACCTGCTTTTTTTACTTTACATTTTGTATATAATATCTGATAATAATAGTATCAGTTGCAATTATGTAATTGTGTTATGGAGAAAATTTATTATGGGAAATAGAGCCGTAATATCTACCGAAGTTGAGGGCATACCAAAAAAGTATAGTCCATCAATTTATTTACATTGGAATGGTGGACGCCCTAGCGTTGAAGCCTTTCTAAAATGTGCCAAGATACTTGGCGTTAGGTTAGGGGATAATCAATATTCATTAGCCAGACTTTGCCAGGTTATCTCAAACTTTCTTGGTGGTACTCTATCCATTGGCGTAGGTGTTTATGCAAACATGGACACAGACAATGGTGACAATGGAGTTTACTGGGTTAAGAATGGAAAAATTGTTAAGCGTGAATTTGACGGAGGGCATGAGCAAACTATGACTGATGAAGAATTTAACGAGCTAGTAGATTACATACTGGAAAAAAATAAATCACACTTTCCAGTAAAATTTACAGGGAAAGAATATCAACTTAAAAATGAGTGGGAGGAAGGGGTATAGAAATATACCCCTAGTTTATTATGGAATTGCTAACTATTGATAACGCTAGAGATATTTTAAAGAAGGGAGAAATTTATCGTATTGGTGCTAATGCTTTAAATGTTTTAGAGTTTACTTACGAACATAAAGGATTTGAAACAAAAAACCCTAACTATAAAAAGCTACCGCCATTTTTAAAGGACGCTGAAACTTTGTATTTAGATGGAAAAATTAATTGGTTAGATGTTGATATGGAAGAACAGAAAACCGATTACAGATTTCACGCTGTTAAAAAACCATACAAGGTGGAAGAAGTTAGATATGCTGATGCCAGGTTTAACGAGGGCATATTCTGTGCATGGAATGGCGAGCCACTTTGGTTGTTAGAGGATTATGAAACTACTAACGACATAGAAGATTTATGTTGAGGAGTGGGGTGTAGAAATACACCCCTAATTGATCATGGAAGTAATAAAAACTTGGTGGTGTTCTCCCCTCAAAAATATTTAGACACTGCCAGGTTTTTATCATGTTCGCACATTAAATTTGCAAAAGCTCGCAGTTTTGATTTAGAATTAGAACTGTTCACTTTCATAAGTTTTCTCCAAGTGTGTGAATGTGTAGCCCGATGTAAAAGTCGGGCTTTTTTTTTACCTATCGGCTCGCAGATTTCCTGGACGCACAAGCCCGCAGATTTATAAACAACTCGGCTCGCACATGGGAAGTGTCAGAACGCAGATTAATTTACCTGGTCGCAGATTAATCGGCAGACCTGAATAAAAATTTTTGAGGTCTGTAATTTTACGGGTCCTTAAATCTTAAAAAAAGTTCTTTATTCTCAAAAATGCTCAAAAATTTTCCGAACTTCTGTCTGAGAGGGGGGAAGTGAGATTAAATATTATCGTTTCGATTTTCTTTTTTATTTTCCGTTATCATTTAATTTTGTATAAACATTGTATGAAACTATACATTTGGTATATAATAAACTATGTTTTTAATTATGGAGGAAACTAAAATGAAAACTAAAAAAGAAGTAAACTTTACCATTTACAATCCACAAAAATGGTTAGTGTTATTAACTAACAATCCAAAAATTTATTGGATTGACTTTGAAGATGTTTGTAAAGCTAATGGCGACATTAGATATGAAATCACTACAAGAGATGAAGTAGATGGATTTGAAATCATTAAAAGGTATAAATATGAATATGTGCCTTCTGAACTAGACGAATCTCATCTTGAAAGAGAATCAAGAAATAGAATAGAAGGGGGTGTAAAATAAGAGAGAGGGGTAATACCCTTTCTCTTTTTTTTGAGACCTATGAAAATGAAAAATATTAAAGAACGAATAAAGTTCACATACAAAGAAAAGTATGAGGACTATGTAGAAACTTGGGCAGTCTTGTCTGAGCCATTTCATGAGAACGCAGTTGACAGTTGGTGTTCTTATAGAATTGAATGTCTGTTAAGTAGAACTGATAAAGATAATTTTTATCGACTTCCAAAGAACTACGAGCCATATCCTAAAATTATGTTCAACGAATTTAATTACTACGAGGGAGAATATGAGGATATTGTTTCTCTTGAAACAGGAAAAAAATACACTCCCTTTTTTGAAATAGAATGTTTTGATGGTTTTTCTACTGCTGATTTAAAAATGTTAGAAGAAAAATTTAATATTGATTTAGATATAAAAACATTTGTAGAAGATTATGGCATAGAGGTTTCAAATAATCCTATCTCATTTAAAGAGGGAATAAAGATAGGAGAACATGATAAGCCTTTCAAAAGAAATAAGGGGGAAAAATAATGGAAAAGCCAATAAAAAAGGCAAAAGAAATATTAGACAGATACATTGAGTTGCGACACAACGGCACTTATGTTGAGTTTGAAAATTATAAATATGACATATTTGAAAAATATGAAATAGATGACGCTGATTGGGATAAGGTATTTATGTGGGATAAAAACCCTAGAAATACTTTATTGAAACAAATTACATATCAATTAAAGGAGGAAGAATGAGTGGTTATTCTGATAGTGGAACTTGTCCAAATTGTAATAGCGACAAATACGAGATAGTGGTTGATTGGAAACCATTTAATTTAGAAAGTACCTATTGTTATGATTGTGGTTTTAATACTAAAACTCATGTTCAAATAGATAGTTTAAAAGATTTAAACCTAGAGAGAGAGGAATGTGGAGAGTGGGATGGGAAGGCTCTCAGATCTCTAAAAAATAAAAGACCTCAAACTCAATGGGCGAAAGATAATATGAAATATTATTTAGGTTTTGATGAGGAAGGTAATTTATTTGAGGAGAAAGAATGATTAGATTTACCAAAGAAGAAATGGAATTGTTAGAAATTTCTTTTGACATAGATAGTGGTGACGACACTATGAGAAACGATTATATGCCTGAGTGGTTGCAAAAAGATTATGGCTACTCAAGAAAGAAAGTAGAAAAACTATTTAAAAGCATTGAAGAAAAATTTAAAAAATTTCATAAGGAGAAAAAGTGAAACTTAGCAAAGAAGAATTAGAAATGGTGAAATTTGCTTTGAGTAGGGTTAAGAAAAATGATTGCCCTACCCAAACAGATGAACGCAGATACGCAGATTTAATTGACAAGATTGATATAGCAAATCATGTCAATATGATTTATGACAAAGTTTTAGGTAAGGAGAAAAAATGAGTTTAGAAATCAAAAAAAGAATTAAAACTATTATTAAAGAAGTTGATACAAGAAACTATGATGAATCTATCAGAGAGGATAAATGGCAAGAATATTGGGAAGGACACCCATTAGTTTCTGAAATGTTTGAATTGGTTGATTCTTTAATGACTGAAGAAGAACAAGAATCTTTTTCTAACTATTGCTTAAAAGCAACAGATAAAGAAATGATTGATTACATTCAAAAGAATCTATTGAAGGAGAAAAAATGACTTTAGAATTTACCAAAAAAGAATTAGCGATTATCCAAGAACTTATAGACCTACATGATATGTATTACTGTAAGGAACTGTCTAACAACCCACCAAAAAATCCGATACTTGAAATTATCAATGACAATCCTGAATGTTTTAATGGTCAAAATGTGACACATAAAGACTTCAATAATTTAGTTGATAAGTTAGCCAAGTATCACAACAGAGGGGGAGTTGAATGAAATATTTTAAAGATAGAGAGTTCACACTTTTTAATTATATGTGTGACATTCTTAATGACTTTTATAGAAAAAATGAATTAGAGCATTGTTGTGCTTTAGAAAGCATGATTGGTGGAAACTACAAAACCCAAGAGCAAAAAGAATGGCTTGAAAGATTTAATCGAGTTTGGGAAAAAGTAGAACAAAGAGAAATTAGTAAGGGAAAAAAATGAAAATAAAAAAGTTTATTCGTGAAGTGAAATCTTTTTTGTTTAGGAGAAAGATGGAACTGAAGTATAAGAAACCATACAAGGAAATCTTGTGTGTGGAAATAAGAGATGAAGATTGGGACGAGTTTAACAATCTTATTAACTGAGGAAACATTATGGGAAAAACATTTAATGTGCCTTACTTTAACTTCTTAGAACGCAAGGACTTTGACGATAAGGTTAAGGCTTTCGAGAAAGCTTTTGAACAGGGTTTTGAAACTGAGCAAGAGTTGAATAGTATTTACCAAAAAGAGCATAAAGATCTTTTGGGTTATGAAGGTGGCGATTGTGATGTCACATATCTTTTGGCAGACCTAGATTTGTCACCCTTTGATTATGGGGTTTAACTATCCAGGATAGTGAGGAGAATTATGTCAGTTGAAGATAAAAAGTTATTGAGAAAACTTTTAAAAGAAAACGAAATTCTAAATCAAAAGCTCGCAGATTATGAGAATAACTCTGAGAGAAAAGATTTGAGAAAATACGCACTTACTGTGGAACATACAGGCATTTGGTTTTCTACCTATGTTGTGCAAGCTGAAACAGAAGAACAGGCTCGCAGTTTAGTAGATGAATACAAAGGCACTCGTGTAAATAGTTATGCGTTCTTACCTCAAAGCAACAAAGTGCATTTAGCAGAAATTATTAAATTTAGCCCAACGGATTACATAACATAGGAGATTAATAATGCCTAAGATAATTACTAAAAAATTTACAATTTATGATCTCGAAGATTTAAAAAGTGATGATGAATTGTGCGACAAGATATATCAAAAATTCTGGTTAGATAATCCAGATAATATTAATGGTTGGGTAGATGATAATTTAGATAGTTTTGAAAAGTTTGCTGACACTTTACATATGGGTTTTGACTGTTCACTATCTAATGGAGAGTGTCCCGAAAGAAGTTGTTATGTAAAACTAACACCAGATTATT
>MDTB01231362.1_pt1 | contig 12209 bp, 12 predicted proteins | sample 811161 | NCBI WGS metagenome assembly MDTB01 (sample SAMN05326650, study PRJNA326480) | marine metagenome | isolation source: seawater | place: Mediterranean Sea | collected 2009 | reverse complement strand
AGAAAATATTGAGAAAGCAAAACAAAGAGATCATAGAAAAATTGGGAAAAGACTTAAACTTTTTTCTTTTTCAAATAAGGTGGGTCTTGGATTACCTTTATGGCATCCAAAAGGTGTTGATTTGAGGGAAAGATTAGTTGATTTTTTGAAAAAAGCTCAAAAAAAAGCAGGTTACCAAATGGTAATAACCCCTCATATTGGAAACAAAGAATTGTATATTACCTCTGGTCATTATGAAAAATATGGAGAGGACAGTTTCCATCCAATAAAAACACCAAAAGAGAACGAAGAATTCTTTTTGAAACCTATGAATTGCCCTCATCATTGTGAAATATATAATTCTGGAAATTTCAGTTATAAAGATTTACCAATTAGATATGCTGAATTTGGTACCGTATATAGATATGAGCAAAGTGGTGAACTACACGGATTAACCAGAGTAAGAGGTTTTACTCAGGATGATGCACATATATTTTGTACAGAAGAACAATTGGATAATGAATTTAAAAATGTTATTGATCTGACTCTTTACGTATTTAAATCTTTAGGATTAAATGATTATAGTGTTCAAATTTCTGTTAGAGACTCAGTAAATGTAAGTAAGTACATAGGTAGTATTACTGCTTGGGAAAAATCTGAAAAAGCAATAATAAAAGCTGTAAAAGATAAAGATCTAGATTATAGTGTTGTTGAGGGAGATGCGGCATTTTACGGACCTAAGCTCGATTTCATGGTTAATGATGCATTAGGAAGAAAGTGGCAACTTGGTACAATCCAAGTTGACTACAATTTACCAGAAAGATTTAACTTAAAATATATTGATAAAAATAATAATTCTAAAAGACCTGTTATGATTCATAGAGCTCCATTTGGAAGTTTAGAGAGATTTATAGCAATTTTACTAGAGAACACAGCAGGAAATTTACCTTTATGGTTAACCCCAAATCAATTTATTATTCTTCCAATCAGTGATAAACATGAAAAATACTGTCAAAATGTTTTAAATTTGTTAGAAAATAACGAAATTCGCGGCCTGATTGATAGCAGAAGCGAGACTATTGGTAAAAAAATAAGAGATGCTGAACTTGAGAAAATTCCCTTTATGATTATTATAGGAGAACAAGAATCAGATAAAAAAGAAATTTCTGTAAGAAGTCACGGAGGAAAAGATTATGGAAAAATGATTGTCAAAGATTTTGTTGAGATCATAAATGATAAAATTAAAATAAAAGTTTAACTTAAATTATTAATCATAGCAATAAGAAGAAGAAGAGGGGGAAGGAGACCCTGGAGGATAATAAAGAAAAATCCTCATAAAATAAATTCTGAAATTGAATCTAACGAGGTTAGATTAGTAGGTGATAATGTAGATATTGGAGTTTACACTATAAGTAAAGCTCAAAATATTGCAAATAACCTAGATTTAGATCTTGTTGAAATTTCTCCAAATGCATCTCCTCCTGTTTGTAAAGCTTTAGATTATAAGAAATTCTTATATGAACAGAAAAAAAGAGAAAAACAGCTCAAATCTAAATCTACTAAGGTAGTTGTTAAAGAAATTAGATTTGGTCCACAAACAGATGAACATGATTATGCATTTAAGAAGAAACATGCAGAAAAGTTTTTAAAAGATGGAGCTAAACTCAAAGCATTTGTATTTTTCAAAGGAAGATCAATAATATATAAGGATCAAGGAGAAATTCTTTTATTAAAATTAGCTCAGGATCTTGAAAACTTAGGAAAAGTTGAGCAACTTCCAAAATTAGAAAGTAAAAAAATGATTATGATAATGTCTCCAAAAAAAATTAAATAATTATGCCAAAAATGAAAACAAAATCCAGTGCTAAAAAAAGATTTAAAGTAACTGGAACAGGAAAGATAAAAAGAAAGCATGCTTTCAAAAATCATATTTTAACAAAGAAATCAAAAAAAAGAAAATTAGCTTTGACACACTCAACATTAGTGCACGATAGTGATATAAATAGTATAAAACAACAATTAAGATTAAAGTAAAGGTTAAAAATCCGTAAATATAGGTAACAAGAGTTTTATTACCACCTAATTTAAAATTATAAGAAAATGCCAAGATCAGTTAATTCAGTAGCTAAAAGAGCTAGAAGAAAAAAAATATTAAAACAAGCAAAAGGATATTTTGGGCGTAGAAAAAATGTATGGACAGTTGCAAAAAATGCAGTTGAAAAAGGGCTTCAATATGCTTACAGAGACAGAAGGGTTAAAAAAAGAAGCTTTAGATCACTTTGGATAATCAGAATAAATGCTGCATGTAGAATGTATGACATGACTTACTCTGAGTTTATTAGTAAACTCAAATCTAGTAATATAAATATAAACAGAAAAGTACTTGCAGATTTAGCTGTTAATAACATTGATGAGTTTAAAAAAATAATTGAAAAAGTAAAGTAATAATTAGAAAGGCAAATCCTCTTCGTTTTGCTCATTTCCTTTGAAAGTATCATCGTTAGCTGCAGCATTCATCTTTGAGTGAAATTCATAAGGAGACTCAAAGTTATCTAAGTCTTCAAACTTTCCTAAACTTGGAATAAACCTTATTCTAATATTTTCCAGCCCTCCGTTTCTGTGTTTTGAAACTATAAATTCAGCTTCTCCTTCAGTTGAGGATCTATCGTTATCATCCCAAGTATCAATTTTGTAATATTCAGGTCTATAAATAAATGAAACTATATCTGCATCCTGCTCAATCGCTCCAGATTCTCTTAAGTCAGACAGTAACGGCCTTTTCGATGTTCTTCCTTCAACTAATCGAGATAACTGAGATAAAGCTATAACAGGAATATTTAGCTCTTTTGCCAATGCTTTTAAATTTCTTGAGATAGTTGAAATTTCTTGTTCACGATTTCCTAATTTCATATTACCACCTGCAGTCATTAACTGCAAATAGTCTACAATTATAATCTTAACATCTTTTTGTGAAACTAATCTTCTAGCTTTCGCACGGAGGTCAAAAATCGATAGTGAGGGAGTATCATCAATATATAAGGGCGCTTTTTCTAAATTTTTTACCCTGATATTTAACTGCTCCCATTCATGTTTTTCAAGTTTACCAGTCCTTAGTTTATTTGAATTAAGACCAGTCTCTGATGATATCATTCTTGTAATTAGTTGAATTGAAGACATTTCTAATGAAAAAAATGCCAGTGGAATTTTATTTTCAATTGCAATATTTGAAGCCATTGATAAGGCCAAAGCTGTTTTTCCCATCCCAGGCCTGGCAGCAATTATTACAAGGTCGCTCTGTTGCCACCCAGCTGTAAGATTATCAATTTTGTTGAAACCAGATGGAATTCCACTTAATCCTTTTTTGTTAGAAATAGATTCAATTTTATTTTTTGCCTGAATAACTAAACTTTGTGCAGTTTCGGATGATTTCTTGATATTTCCTTGTGTAACATCATATAGTTTAGATTCAGCATTATCCAACAAATCAAATACATCTTTTGATTCGTCATAAGAATCCGATATTATTTCATTGGAAATTTTAATCAAACTTCTTTGAATAAACTTTTGTAGAATTATCCTAGCATGAAACTCAATATGAGCAGAGGAAGATACCTTTTGGGTTAGAGATATCAAATAAAAGTCACCTCCAACCTTGTCATGTGTGCCATCTTTCTTAAGCTGATTTGAAACAGTTAATAAATCGACGGGCTCACTTCTTTGAAAAAGCTTAAAGATTGCGTCAAAAATATGTTGATGAATTTCTTTATAAAAGGATTCAGGTGTTAAAATATCAATTACCTCATCAACTCCTTTTTTATCAATCATCATTGCACCAAGCACAACTTCCTCAAGATCAATAGCTTGTGGAGGTAATTTACCTTTCTCAAGATTAATAATATTTCTTGGGTCCAATCTAAGGTCTTTATAGGACGGTTGTTTCATTTTAACTAAAGTATATAATAAGATTTAATTTTTTTACAATTTAAAATCAAATTAATCAACATTAAAAATGTTAATAAGAATAAAAAAATGTTAATAGCTGCAAATTAATTGTAAAAAATTCCCATTTGAGAATATTTTTGCCTTCTTTTTGTAATTAATTTTTCTTTGGATAATGATGATAATTCGTAAAAAGATTTGATAATATTTTCCTTTACTAATTCATAAGTTTTAGATTTGTCTCTATGCGCACCACCAGCTGGCTCTTTGATTATTTTATCTACTAAATTCATTCTTTTCATATCTTTTGCCGTTAGCTTTAATGCCTCAGCAGCTTTTTCTTTAAACTCCCAACTTCTCCATAATATCGATGAACATGATTCAGGGGAAATAACAGAGTACCAGGTGTTTTCAAGCATTAACACAATGTCTCCCACTCCTATTCCCAAGGCACCTCCTGACGCACCTTCACCTATTATCACTGTTATTATGGGTACAGTTAATCTTGTCATTTCAAAAATATTTCTTGCAATTGCTTCACCCTGACCTCTTTCCTCAGCTTCAAGACCTGGATATGCACCGGGTGTGTCAATTAGGGTAACAACAGGGATATTAAACTTTTCAGCCAGCTTCATCAGTCTTAATGCCTTTCTGTAACCCTCAGGATTAGACATTCCAAAATTCCTGTATTGACGATCTTTGGTATTATGTCCTTTTTGTTGACCAATAAACATGAATGTTTGGTCTTTAATTTTACCCAGGCCTCCAACCATTGCTTTATCATCTTTATAATTTCTATCACCATGTAATTCAAGAAAAGTTTCACCAAAAATTGAATTTATATAATCTAAAGTATAAGGACGATCTGGGTGTCTTGAAATTTGAACCTTCTGCCATGGGGTTAGATCTGAATAAATTTCTTTAATAGTTTGATCTAATTTTTTTTGAATCTTGAATCTAGTTTCTGAAATATCTACATCGGTTTTTTCTCCCAGCTCAATACAATCTAATAATTGCGTATCTAAATCTTTAATTGGTTCCTCAAAGTCTAAATAATTCATATAAATTCTTTAATAATAAAGATAAAAAAGATCTTATTAATTTATCTTTTTATTATATTTTTTTAAACAAAAATTTAAAAAAACTGAGAATAAAATTAATAGAAGTCCAATATAAAAGTTAAAACTCATTTGTTCGGATTCTCCAAAAATAATAAGGGCTAGGATTATTCCATATATAGGTTCTAGGTTATAGGCTAATACTGCAGTATAAGGTGTGATATAATTAAGTAAGTATACCGCTGCAATGAATGCATAAGCAGTACAAACTACACCTAAAATAAAAATGTATAAATAATTAAAAGAAAAATAATCTTCAATCAACAAATCATCAAGTCTTCCAGAGATCATCAGGAAAATAGATATAAATATAACTCCAAATAGAAATTCATAAAATGATATTTTATAAGCCTTATCATTTTTGATTAATAAACCATTTAAAACAGAGAATGTTGAAGCGAAAAAAGCAGAAAATATTCCCAAAATTATACCTAACGAATAATTAAACTCAGAATTTAAAATCAAATATATAGCAATTATAACTAAAATAGATAATAATAATTCATGAGCTATAATTTTACGCTTAAAAAAAAATGGTTCAATAAATGATGTAAAAAAAGCAGTTGTTGACATCATTGAAAGTGCTATGGTTACATTGGAATAATCAATTGACATAAAAAAAGTTATCCAATGAAGGGATATTACAAAACCTAAAATAGAATACTTAAGTACGTATCTATATGATGTTTTTAGTTTTTTCCTCGTGAAAACGGAAAATAACAAGATTAAAATTAAAGCGATAAACATTCTGTGCCATACTATTGAAATAGGAGAATTTGTAATTAATTTGCCCAAAATTGCAGTAAATCCTGCGATAAAAACTAAAAAATGTAGATGAATATGATGTTTGATGTTATCTTTTTGCATTAAAAACAAGATAAACTGATAATAAACCAAAAATAATATTTGGAAGCCAAACTGCAATTATTGGAGATAAATCAGACTGTAGAGCCAACACTCCAAATATCTTATCAAAGAATACATAAACCATGGCAACTATTATCCCAAAAGCTAAATTTATTCCAGTACCTCCTCTTCTTTTTTCTGATGAAACAGCAAAAGAGATTAACGTTAAAATAAAAATAGAAAAGGGAATACTCCATTTTTTATATTTTGCAACTAAATAACGATCAATGTTAGCGGATCCCTTCAATTTTTCATTTTCAATAAACTCAATTAACTCGTTATATCTCAATGACTCAGCAATATAATTAACAGGTGTTAAATCTTCTACTCTAAAATCAAAAATTGTATCTATCGATCTTTTATTATAAATAATATCAACTGAATCTGTTATTATTCTTTTCGTGAAATTATTTAAGCGAAATTTATTAGATTTTTCAAGAAAGCGTATACTTGAAGCACTAATTTTAAAATTCATTTTTTGACCTTCAAAATTTTCAAGAGTAAAATTTGTTCCTACTTTATTTTTTGGATTAAACTGAGTTAGAAAAATGTACTCTCTATTATTAATTTTTCTAAAAATATTTTTATTATCAATAGCTTTTTTATTTCCTCTGAGGTATTTATAAGAAAAATCGTTATACTTTTTTGTAGATTCAGGAACAACATACATTCCAAAATAAAGAGAAAAAATTGCAATAATAAATGAACCAAGCATGTAAGGTTTTAAAATCCTTTTTAATGAAATTCCAGATGAATACAATGCAACTATTTCAGAGTTATTAGAAAGTTTTGATGTAAACCATGTAGTTGCTAGAAATAAGAATAATGGCAATAAACTGGATGAAAAATAAATACTAAAGTTATAATAATGATTTAATATATCACCAATTGGAACTTCTTTGGCAATCAACTTATCAACGTGCTCCGCTAAGTTTACAACTATGGCGATAGGGACAAAAAGAAGTTGAATTAACAGATATGTGCTAATATATTTCTTTAAAATGTATTTATCAATTTTATTCAACTATAGTCTATTTGAAAGTTTAACTACCATTTTATTTTTCCAATTTAAAAAATCTCCACTAATTATTTTGTCCCTGGCTTTTTGCATCAAAGAGCTGTAAAAGCCTAAATTGTGAATAGATGCAATTTGTTTACCTAGCATTTCATTAACAGTAAATAAGTGTCTGAGATAAGCTTTTGAGTAATTATCAACCCAAGTTATGTTTTCTGGGTCAATTGAACTAAAATCATTTGTCCATTTTTTATTTTTAATATTTATGATACCCTCCGATGTAAAAAGCATTCCATTTCTACCATTTCTTGTTGGCATTACACAATCAAACATATCAACACCTAAAGATATGTTTTCCAAAAGGTTTGCAGGTGTTCCAACACCCATTAAATATCTTGGCTTAGATTTTGGCAAAATTTCACAAACATTTTCAACCATTTCATACATTTCATCATGGGGCTCCCCTACTGAAAGTCCACCAATTGCATTTCCAAAACACTCTTTAGAAGATATTACTTTTGCAGATTCTTGTCTCAAGTCTTTGTAAGTACTACCCTGAACGATGGGGAAAAATATTTGTTTGAAACCGTATTTTCCATCTAAGGATTTAAATTTCGATATGCACCTATCCAACCATCTATGAGTTAAATACATAGAATTTTTTGCATAATTATAATCACATGGATATGCCGGGCATTCGTCAAAAGCCATAATAATATTTGCCCCAATTGAGTTTTGAATTTCAACAGCATTTTCCGGGGTAAATAAGTGTTTACTACCATCAATATGACTTTTAAACTCTACTCCGTTTTCATTAATTTTTCTGTTTGAAGAAAGAGAATAAACTTGATAACCACCAGAATCAGTCAAAATATTTTTATTCCAATTCATAAACTTGTGAATACCACCTGCATTTTTAAGTATTTCAATACCTGGTCTTAAGTAAAGATGGTAGGTATTTCCTAAAATTATTTCTGCTTTGATATCATTTTCTAGTTGCCGCTGATGAATTCCCTTTACAGTTGCCTGTGTTCCAACAGGCATAAATACTGGGGTGTTAATTTCTCCATGCGAAGTTGTAATTAAACCAGCTCTTGCATTGGAGTTTTTGTCAACTGAAATAATTTCAAAAATTGGGTCCATTAAAAACAAATATAATTAAGATAGTCATCATTGACGATATTTGTTAATAAATGAAAAATTATTTCTTTTTTTAGTTTTTAAAATAGCATAAATTGTAAATTGATATAATTATCATTCAAATGTCAGACTTAGAAAAACTTGAAAAAATTACAATTCAGACAAGAAGAGATATTTTAAGGATGGTTCACAAAGTAAATTCTGGTCATCCTGGCGGTTCATTGGGGTGTTCTGAATTTTTAGTGACTTTATTTCATAAAATAATGAAAAGAAAAGATAACTTTTCAATGGATGGTATTGATGAAGATTTATTTTTTCTTAGTAATGGGCATATATCTCCAGTTTTTTATAGTGTTCTTGCTAGATGTGGATATTTTGATATTAATGAATTAAACACTTTTAGACTAATTGACTCAAGACTGCAAGGTCATCCCACAACACATGAAGGGCTTCCGGGGGTCAGGATATCATCAGGATCTCTTGGTCAAGGATTATCTGTAGCTATTGGTGCAGCGTTATCAAAAAAGCTTAATAATGATGCATCAATTATTTATTGTCTTATGGGAGATGGCGAACTGCAAGAAGGCCAAAACTGGGAAGCGATTATGTATGCATCAGCTAAAAAAGTTGACAACATAATTGCAGTGATTGATTTAAATGGACAACAAATTGATGGCAGTACAAAGGATGTTTTAAACATTGGTGATTTAAAGTCTAAATTAAGCGCATTTGGATGGGAAGTAATAGAAATAAGCAATGGAAATGATATTCAAAGTATTATTACATCAATGGATCAAGCAAAAAATAATCTTTTTAACAATAAACCAGTTTTCGTACTATTAAAAACAACTATGGGAAATGGAGTAGATTTTATGATGCATACCCACGAATGGCATGGAAAAGCTCCTAATGATGAACAACTTGAACTTGCATTGAAACAAAACAATGAAACATTAGGAGATTATTAAGATGAAATATTACACTTACACAGAAAAAAAAGATACTAGAAGCGGTTTTGGTGATGGATTAACAGAACTAGGAAAAAAGAACCCAAATGTAGTTGCATTGTGTGCTGATCTTACCGGATCTTTAAAGATGGGAGAATTTAAAAAGAACTACCCCAAGAGGTTTTTCCAAGTAGGAATTGCAGAGGCGAATATGATGGGAATTGCTGCTGGAATGACTATTGGAGGTAAAATTCCTTTTACTGGAACATTTGCAAATTTTTCAACAGGAAGAGTATATGATCAAATAAGACAGTCAATTGCATATTCTGAAAAGAACGTTAAAATCTGTGCTTCTCACGCTGGAATTACATTAGGGGAAGATGGAGCCACTCATCAAATATTAGAGGATATTGGTATGATGAAAATGCTTCCAGGAATGACTGTTATTAACCCCTGTGATTATAACCAAACAAAAGCTGCAACACTAGCTATTGCAGATCATCAAGGTCCAGTTTATTTGAGATTTGGAAGACCAAAAATACCCGTTTTTATGCCAGAAAATCAAAAATTTAAAATTGGTAAAGCTATTAAATTGAGAGAAGGCGATGATGTTACAATTGCTGCTACAGGTCATCTAGTGTGGGAGGCTTTAGAAGCTTTGAAAGAACTGGACAAGTTAGGAATTAGCGCAGAAGTGATAAATTTTCACACCATAAAACCACTTGATGAAAAAACTTTATTAGAGTCCGTAAATAAAACAGGTTGTATTGTTTCTGCAGAGGAGCATAATTTTCTTGGTGGATTAGGGGAAAGTATCTCAAGAGTACTATGCAAAAAACTACCATCCCCTCAAGAATTTGTTGCTACAAATGACACCTTTGGAGAATCAGGAACACCTGATCAACTAATGAAAAAATATGGACTTGATTCTAATTCGATTATTGAAAATTGCAAGCTAGTAATTAAAAGAAAATAATATCTAATCTAGTCTAGTCTAGATGCTGTATCATCGGTATCCAAATAATTTGGAATCCCATCACCATCAGTATCATCATTGGTTGGATCACCATCACCGATATCATTGGTTGGATCACCATCACCATCTCTATCTACAGTTAAATCAGAGTCCGGCTCCAAATCTTCATCTATAGTTGGGGTACCATCATTGTCATCATCAGAATCGAGGAAGTCATTAATAGGATCATCGTCAGAATTATCATTTGTTAAATTGAGATCACCATCTAGGTCCTCTAAATATGTTGGGACATTATCATTGTCATGATCACTAACTTCCGATTGATATAATTTAAACTTAAATATCAGATTTGAATATACTGGAACAGATCCAGCAGAGGAAGAAAAATAAGCTAAACCAGATGGTAAAAACATCACTCCTATTCCAGGGTTTATGTAAGAAACAGTCCCGTCATTATTAACAGAAAAACTCTCTGCATTGTTAAATTGTGAAATTACTTTTCCCCAACCAGAAATTGTAGCAATTAAATCAAAATCAGTTGGATTAACAGATGAATCAAATATATTACCGTTCATGAGATTACCCTCATATGAAACTCTTACATTATCACAAAAATTTGGAGAGGTTTCTCCACCGCCTTGATTGATTCGCAAAACATAAAATTCATAATCTGTTTCTAAATATGTAGTTGAATAAGTCTCAATTACATTAATTAAGAGGGAATTTTGCTCAGAATTTGGTAATATACCATCTTCAGGTAATGGGCTTATTACTATTTCTTCTAATGAAATAAATTGGTTATTAATAATTGAATTACTTATATAATGTGTGTTAAAGTAGCTAATTAAAGAATCATTATCAATAACTTGCTGTTCAGTTCGATCAGCTTCCTCAATAGCTATTGGGTTATCATCATCATTTTTACATGAAAGACTAATTATTAAAATTGAAATTAAAAAAAAGCGTATTTTAATACCCATAATAATTATTTTTACTTAACAAAAATACAATTAATATACTATTTCTAGAATGCAAAAAAAGAAAATACTAGATAATACTCAGATCTTAAACAAAATTAAAAGAATTTCGTTGCAAATTATCGAATCTTATCTGGATTCAAGTAAGATAATAATTTGTGGAATAGAAAAAAATGGAGCATTATTGGCTCAGAAAATTTGTGCAGAATTAAATCATATTACAAAAAAAAATATAATCTTTTGTAAAATTGAAATTAATAAATCCAATCCTACTGAAAATATTCAATTATCAATTAATAAAGAGGTTTGTGAGAATCAATCTATAGTTATAGTAGATGACGTACTAAATTCTGGAAAAACTTTAATTTATGCTGTCAAATATTTTTTAGATATTGAAGTCAAGAGTATTAAAACAGCTGTTTTAGTTAATAGAAGTCATAAAAAATTTCCGATTAGTGCTGATTTCAAGGGTCTAAATCTTTCATCATCACTTCAAAATCACGTGGATGTAATATTTACAAATGATAAGATTGAAGGATTTTTATTCTAATGTTTCTACTATCTGCTCACATATCTGAACAATAGACTTATCATCACAATTTATTACTTTTTCTGCCATTGAATAATAAAACTCTCTTTCAAATAAATGTTTTGAAATAAACTCAAGCAACTTTTCTTTAGATTCAAATTTTGAAATCATAGGTCTATTTTTTTTAATTCTGAATAATCTTTCTGATATTTTTTTTCTTGAATATTTTAGGTAAAAGCTAATATTATTTTTGTCATTAAAAACTTTATGATTTTCATAATAGCAGGGCGTACCCCCACCAAGTGAAATAATACAATTATCTATTTTAATAATTTCATTTAAATATTTTGATTCTATTTTTCTGAAGTATATGTCACCTTTTTTCTCAAAAAGTTCAGTGATAGTAAAGCCTTCCCTATCTTCAATATATTGATCAAGATCAATGCACTTCATACCTAGCTTTTTAGAAAGCCTTACCCCTATTTCAGTTTTTCCGCTACCCATATATCCAGTTAAAATAATATTCATAATATTATTGTCAGTTTATTAATCAAAAGCATTGTAATATAAATTAAACATTTTATATTTGCACCCTCTTAATTAATTAAATTTGACCTGGTAGCTCAGTTGGTAGAGCATCTCCCTTTTAAGGAGAGGGTCCTGGGTTCGAGCCCCAGCCAGGT
>MDTB01219752.1_pt1 | contig 12209 bp, 14 predicted proteins | sample 811161 | NCBI WGS metagenome assembly MDTB01 (sample SAMN05326650, study PRJNA326480) | marine metagenome | isolation source: seawater | place: Mediterranean Sea | collected 2009 | reverse complement strand
GGTGTGGAAGCGCGGCAACGCGTGTAGCTGACCAGTACTAATAGCTCAATTGGCTTGATTTATGCACTGAAAAAAATTTTTATGATATTTAAAAAGTGTCTTTTGGTTATTAAAACAATATTTAAAGCTAAATATTTTTTTAGAGAACCAGAAAAAAAAGAATTACTAATATTTGATGGCGAAAGTTTAGAGGAACTCCAAAATGTTTTAACAGGACTTAGCTATCAAATTTTAGAAACTAGATTTAATAGATTAAATAAAATATTTATTACTCCTAATATTATTTTTCAAACATTTAAAAATTTTAGAAAAAACATTTTTAGCTCCTATCTACTGACTTTAATAGATATTATAAAACCAAAGGTTGTTTTTACTTTTATTGATAATAGTTTTAGGTTTAGTGAATTTGCTTCTCTTAGACATAAGAATTATAAATTCGTTGCTCTTCAGAATGGAGCGAGATATGAACAGAAAATATTCCAAGTATTATATAAAAGAAAAATAATAGATAAAAATGAATTTAGATTTTATATACCCTACTTTTTTTGTTTTGGTGAAAATGAAATTCAAGATTATAAAAAAAATAAACAATTAGTTAAAAAATTTACCAAAGTAGGAAGCCTAAGAGTTTCAAATTATTTAAATTTAAAAAAAAATAAAAAAAAAATAAACAAAAAAAAAGATAATGATATTTTATTAATTTCAGATGTATATTGCTGGGATAAAATTATTGAAAAAACAAATTTTCCAATAGAACAAGGGGTAGCAAAACTTCTTAAATTCTGCGTTAGATTTGCAATTAAAAATAAATCTAAAATTAAAATAGCTACACGAAGTTTTAAAAATTATTTTGAAAAAGAAAATAGTTTTTATAAAAAGTATTTGAATGATCAAGAATACAATTATTTAGTAAAAAATTTATTTTATAGACAAGAAAAATACGCAACATACAAAATGATGGAAAAAAGTAAAATTGTTTTGGGAACAATGTCTACATTACTTCGTGAAAATTTGTTCATTGACGGCAAAACCTTATCTTGTAATTTCACTGGAACTGATATTTTTGATTTTCCGATCAAAGGACTTTGTTCCCTTAAAAATTGTAATTACGATATATTCGAGAAAAGAGTTAAAAAACTGTTGAACGTTTCAAATAAGAATTACTTAGCTGGACTTGAAAAAGATAAATCTTTTTTAATATTTAAAAATGGTAAAAATTCTACAATCAAGTTAGTTAATTCAAAATTAAAATCTCTTCTAAAATAATTCTGATGATAAAAAATATTATATTTGATTTGGATGGGACTTTAGCCAATACAGCTCAAGACATTATTTCTTCTTTACAATATGCCTTAAAAAAAAAAGGATTTAATAAACTTATAAGTTTCAAAGAATTTAAAAAAGCAGCCAACAAAGGCTCAATTAAGATGGTTAAGAAGTTTATACAAAAAAATGATAATAAATTAATTAAAGAAATAAATTTTACTTTTTTAAATTATTATAGAAAAAATATTTGTATAAAGTCTTCTCTGAAATCAAATGTTTTTTCATTTTTAAAAACTTGTAAAAAAAAAAAAATTAAACTTTATGTATGTACTAATAAGTCGGAAAAAAATGCAAAACTACTTTTGAAGAAATTAAAAATTTTGAAATATTTTAATTTTGTAGCAGGAAAAGATACTTTTTTATTCAAGAAGCCAAATCCATTACATCTTAATATGTTAAAAAATAAGTTTTTTTTTAAAAAAAAAGAAACTATTTTTATTGGAGACAGTGAGGTAGATTCTATTTTAGCAAGAAATTTTAAAATAAAGTTTATTTTGATAAAAAATGGTTATACGATTTTAAAACCTGATAATATCAAGTCAGACTTTTCTATTAGTAGCTTTGCTCAATTACCAAAAATTTTGAAAAAATTATCTTAAAATTACGAATATTGTTCAATTTTTGAACAAAACGTTCAATTTTTGAACATTATAACCTAGATTTTATTTGATATATTGTTTATAAACGTCTAGGTTAATTATACTTTATGAAAAAAATTATAAAAATAAAAACTGATAAATTGTTCACAGATATAACTGGAGAAGTATCAGAGTTTGCAAAAAAATGGGGAAAATCTGGAATAGTAAATATTTATTCCAAACACACTACTTTTTGTATTTGGTGTGCTGAGAATGAAACTTTACACAAAGTTGATGTAAGGTTCTTTCTTGATAAAATAGCTCCAAAATGGAAAAATCCTGAAGGCGATCATCAAAATGTTAAATATCTTCATGATCTGATTTCTTTAAGAGACGATGTTCCTGCTGAAGAAAGAATCAATGGGCATTCTCATATCAGAAGTATGTTTTTTAATTCTTCCGAAACAGTACCGATAGATTCTGGAAAATTAATTTTAGGCCAATGGAAAAGAATTTTTGGTATAGAGTTAGACCCTGAAAGATCAAGAGAAATTGTTTGTACTTTTATTAAAGAATAAAGTTAATGATTTTCTTCATTATTATTAAACATAATTCTCAGAGAATAAAAAATAAAAACTTTAAAAAAATTGGAAAATTAGAACTTTGGAAGCACTTAATAACTACTTTAAAGGGAGAAAAAGTTTTCATTGATACTGACAGTCCAAAAATAATTAAATCGTGTATTAAATCTTTTCCGTGGGTTAAAGCCTATTCTAGAAATAAAGAGTTTATAAAGCTAGAGAAAACAAAAAAAGCCAGCCCTACACTACAGATGATAAAAAATTTTTTATCTAAATATGTAAATAACCCAAATGAAGTAATTGTGACTACTCACGTTACTTCCCCTTTTTTAAAGCTTAAAACAATAAAAAAAGCTGTAAAAAAACTAAGAAATTTTGATAGTGTTGCTGCAGTCACAAAAGATTATAATTTTGCGTGGTTAGAAAACAAAAAAAAAAAATTAGTTCCTATTAATTTTGACCCAAAAGTAGTCGTAAAAACACAAAACCTTAACCCTATAGTTCAATCTAATGGAGCCTTTTTTATATTTAAAAAAAAAACATTTATGAAATATAATAATAGATTAGGAAAAAAACCTTACTACTTTGAGATGAATTTTCCCGAGTCAATCGAGATAGATATGAAAGAAGATTTGGATTTAGCAAGGCGAATATGCAAATAATAGATGTAACACTTAGAGACGGCGGTCACGTAAGAAATTTTAACTGGCCAATGAAATATGCTCAAGATCATTACGCATCTTTATGTAAGATTCCAGAAATTAAATTTATAGAGCTTGGATATTGGAAACAAACATCAAAAAGCAAAAATACATTTTACAATTTAAATTTTACAAAAGTGAAAAAGATAACAGGTGGAAAAAAATTAAATAATGTTTCAATAATGATAGATTATCACTATTGCACTAAAAAATTATCTGAATATCCCGATAATACTCAAAGAGAAATTGCGATGATAAGAGTTTGTTCGAGAAAAGAAGATATATCTAAAGCTTTAAAATTCGCAGAAAAGTTGAAAAAATTTTCCAAACTAAATGTAAGTTTTAACATTTTTAATTCAACTAATTATGGAAAAAAAGAATTATACAACATTTGCAAAATGGTATCTAAGCACAAAATCGACTATGTTTATTTTGCTGATACTCATGGAGACATGGATTTAGAAAAAGTTTATAATAAATTTAAAAAACCATTATCTTTACTAAAAAAATCGAAAAAAAAAGTTGGAATGCATTTACATGATCATAGCGGAAAAGGTTATTTTAATTATAGACAATTAAAAACATATAAAATTTCAAAATGTGACTCTTCTGTTAGAGGAATGGGAAAAGGTTTTGGAAACCTCAGAACAGAACAAATAATAAATCCTAAAAACTTCAATATTATAGCAACTTTAGTAAAAAAATATAATAATCTCCTTACTATGCCTCAGAACATTTATACATTAATAACTTCTCAGTATGGAATAAGTGATAACTACGCAACAAAAGCAAAAAAAATTAATATGAGAGTTACACAGTTTAGTAAACTTTGTAGCAAGATAAAAGGTAAAGATAAAGATAACTTTAATAGTAAGTTTTTTAAAAAAATATAATTAAATTGATAAAAAATAAAAAAATATTAATTACAGGAGGTTCATCAGGATTAGGACAGTCTTTAGTAAATAATTTACTAGGAAACAAAAATAAAATTTACTGTCTTGGAAGATCTAAGATTAAAAATAAAAATCTTAGATCAGAAAAATGTAACTTCAAAAATATCAAAGTTATTAAAAAAAAGCTTAAAAAATTATTGAATACAAAAAAATTAGATTACGTTTTTTTAAATGCAGGAATTTTAGGTAAAATAAAAAAGATCAATCAGGTCAATTATAAAGAAATAGAAGAAATCTTTAAAGTAAATGTTTTTGCCAACAAAGAAATATTAGATTATTTTTTTGAAAAAAAAATAAAAACGAAATTAATTGTGGCCATCTCGTCAGGTGCAGCTCTTTCTCCTAAAATAGGCTGGTTTTTATATTGTAGTTCAAAAGCAGCTTTTAAATTCTTAATTGAGTCTTATGCTCATGAAGATATAAAAAGAAAATTTATAAATATTTCACCCGGCCTAATTAAAACAAAAATGCAAAAACAAATATGTAAAGTTGATGAAAAAAAGATTTCTTCGGTAAAAAAATTTAAGAAATTAAACAAAACAAACCAAGTACCCTCAGCAGACGAAGTTGCAAAAAACATCCTAAAGACTGTTAAAAAAGCAAATAAAGCTAGTGGAAGTTACTTAGATATCAGAAAAAAATAAGTTTATTAGCTAAAATTTAATTATTTACTTTACTGTTCAATAACTGAACGTTATAATGTTCAAATAATGAACAATAATAAATTTAAAAAAGATTATTTTGAAGTATTAAGAAAAATACAAAACAAACCCTCAACTAGTCAAAGAGAAATGGCCAGTGAGCTTGGGTTTAGTCTGGGTAAACTAAATTATTGTTTAAAGGCATTGCAAGCAAAAGGACTAGTAAAAATTAATAATTTTAAAAAAAATCCAAATAAATTGAATTATTTATATATTCTAACACCTAAAGGAATTGCGGCAAAAACTGAGTTAACGGTTATGTTCATGAAAAGAAAAATGGCTGAATATGACGAATTAAAAAAAGAAATAAGCAAAGCAAAAAAATAATTAATTTAACGATTAATTAAACTATCAAATTTAAATGTATCTTAGAATAATACCAAAATTAGATATAAAAAATCATAACTTAGTAAAAGGTGTTCATTTGGAAGGTTTAAGAGTTTTAGGTGATCCTAAAAAATATGCAGAAAATTATTATAACGACGGAGCAGATGAAATTATCTATCACGATGTTGTAGCCAGTCTTTATCAAAGAAATAATATCTCCTCTCTTATTAAGCGAACCTCAGAAAATATTTTTCTTCCGATGATAGCTGGAGGAGGTATAAACAACATTGGTCAAGTTGAAGAAATTTTAAGGTCAGGTGCAGATAGAGTTTTTATAAATACTGGAGCAATTAATAATCCAAAATTTATTGATGAAGTTGTAGATAGTTTTGGATCCTCTACATTAGTTGTTTCAATTGAATTCGTAAAATTAGGCAATAATTATATTTGTAGAAAAGATTTTGGGAGGGAAGAAACAAATAAAGATTTATTTTCTTGGGCTAAAGAGGCTCAAGACAGAGGGGCAGGAGAATTAGTTTTTACATCTATTGATGCAGACGGCACGGGTAAAGGATTTGATTTGAATGTAGCGGAAAAAATCTCCAAACATATAAAAATTCCTTTTATTCTTAACGGTGGAATATCTTCAATTGAACATATAAATGACGTACTTAATGCCTCTAGTCCTTCTGGAATAGCCTTGGGGTCTATGCTTCACTACAGCAGATTAGATGAGAGCTTTTCAAACAGCAAGCAATCCGAAGGAAATATTAATTTTTTAAAAGAAAATAAAAACTATAAAAATTTTGGCAAAATAAACATTAAGGATATCAAAGACTCACTTAGCAAAAAATTTAAAATGGATTACACTTCCCATGCATGATGTAGCTATAATAGATTATAAGATGGGAAATTTATTTAGTGTCGATTGTGCTTTAAAATTTGTTGGAATTAATTCAATTATTACTCAAGATCTAGAAGAAATAATGCAGTCTAAAAGTATAATTCTACCTGGAGTAGGGGCATTTCCAGAAGCTATGAGAAGACTAAAAGATAAAAAGTTAGATACTGCTATTTATAATTTTAATTTAAAAAAAAAACCTATAATTGGAATCTGCCTAGGAATGCAATTATTATTTAGCAAAAGTCACGAGCATCAAACAACTAAAGGGCTAGGTATTCTTGAAGGGGAGGTTCACAAATTTAAATCAGGTAATTTAAGACACCAGCACGATTTTAACGTCGGATGGAGAAAAATTAATTTATCAAAACAAGCAAAAAAAAATAATTTTTTAGACAGTTTAAATAATGTAAATATGTATTTTATTCATTCTTATCATGTAAAATTAAAAGACGAAAAGATTGAAACCTCTTATTCTGAATTTAATGATCAAAAATTTACATCCTCAATTAAAAAGGAAAATATCCAAGCTTTTCAATTTCATCCAGAAAAAAGTGGAAAAAAAGGACTTGAAATTTATTTATCATTGAAAAAACATTTAAACACAATAAACGTATAAATATATTATGAAAACAATGTTTGGTTTGCCAGAAAAAGTAATTTTTTGTTCTAAATGTGTTTTGTCTAATCAGAGACCTGCTTCAATACCAGAGTTTTTACACAAACCCACAAGAGAAGGAGCTAAATATCTGAATTTAAAAAAAAATACAGAAGGAAAATATATTTGTGATGCCTGTACGTCTTCAGAGATAAAAGAAAAAACTAATTGGAATAAAAGAGAAAAGGAACTTCTTAAATTATTAGATAAACACCGAAGTAAAACTGGAGAATATGATTGTGTAGTTCCCGGAAGTGGAGGCAAAGATAGTATCTATGCATCTCATATTTTAAAATATAAATATGGTATGCACCCACTTACCGTTACTTGGCCACCAATTTTATATACTGATTATGGTTATCAAAATTTCAAAAATTGGATAGAAATAGGTGGGTTCGACAATATAACCTTTAAGCAAAATGGAAAGGTTATGAAATTATTAACAAAACTTTCTATTCAGAATTTATTACACCCCTTTCAATCTTTTATATTAGGACAAAAAAATATTGGACCAAAATTAGCTGCTAAGTATAAAATACCTTTAGTTTTTTATGGAGAGTCTGAGGCAGAGTATGGCAATCCTATAAGCGAACTATCGTCACAAAGAAACAAATCTTACTGGAGCCAAGCAAACATTAAAAAACTTTATTTAGCCGGAGTTCCAATACAAGAGTTAATAGAAAAACATAATTTAAATATGGGAGATTTAAAACCTTTTTTACCTATAGAGGAAAAAGAATTAAAATCTAATAAAATAGAAGTTCATTATCTTGGGTATTACCTAAAATGGATACCTCAAGAAGCATATTATTATTCAGTAGAGCACACAAATTTTAAAGCGAGGCCTTACAGAACTCAGGGAACGTATAGTAAATATAACAGCTTAGATGATAAAATTGACGACTTACATTATTACACAACTTTTATAAAATTTGGATTAGGTCGAGCAACTTATGACTCTTCTCAAGAAATAAGAAATAAACATTTAACTAGGGACGAAGCTATAAAATTGATTAAAAGATTTGATGGTGAATATCCCGACAAATATCTTGGTGAGGTTTTAGAGTACTTAGAAATTAATGTAAAAGACTTCAACAATCTTTGTGATAAATTTCGACCTCCACATCTATGGGAAAAAACTGGCAACGACTGGAAGTTAAAAAAACCAATTTATTCACTATAGTCTGATATTATTCAAATTAGATGATTAAAATCATCAATAATACAAAAAATTATCAATTTTGTACCTTTACTGTTCAACTATTGAACTGTATATTGTTCAAAAATTGAACGGTTTTACAGTAGTTAATGTTAAAAAATTTTTTATCTTTATTTGAAAAAAAAGAAAAAGCAAAGTTAGTAGTAATATTTTTTCTAAATAGTTTGACTTTCTTTTTTGAGCTTTTAAGTCTGGCATCATTGCCTATATTTGTTGCAATATTATTAGACGCTAGCTTTCTAAATACTAAACTTGATGGAACTTTTGGCCAAAGTATTTTACAAAATCTAAGCGAAAAAGATCTTATAATTTTATCGGGCTCTTTTGTAGTAGCAACGTTTGTTTTAAAAAATATTTTTCTGATTTTTTTGTCGTATTTTCAAGGTTTATTTTTTAAAAAAATTAAAATTAAACTCTCAAATAAACTTTTTAACTTTTATCTAAATTCTCCATATCTTTATCATTTACAAAATAATCCATCAAAATTATCGAGAAATATTTCTATGCAAATTGAAGATTTGTATGTTTACTTTTTTCATTGTTTAAATTTATTTAGAGAATTCCTAGCAATTTTAGTAATATTTTCTTTATTGATTTTTGTAAATCCAACTGTAACGATAATCTCGTCAATTTGTTTAGCATTTGTCTCTTATTTGTATATTAAAACCATCAAACCATATATTAAAAAAAAATCTAGTGACAATGTAGAATTAATAAGAAAAATTACTCAGGTAATTTATGAAACTTTTGGATCAGTAAAAGATATAAAATTATTATCAAAAGAAAAACAAATTGAAAAATTTTTTAATGATAAAATTTCAAAGTACCAATCAAACATTTTCTTTTTTTCTATTTTTGAGCGATTACCTAGATTTATATTAGAAATAGCATCTATAGCTGGAATAATTTTTATTTCTCTTGTTTATCTAGGCTATAATCAAAATTATTTATCTTTATTGCCAATACTCTCTTTAATTGCTATTTCATTTATGAGATTTATTCCCGCTTTTAATTCAATAACAACAAGTATTTACTACATGAAAATCCACGAACCGTCAGTGGATATTGTTCACAATGAATTAAAAGAAATAGTTTCAAATAAAATTGAAGAATACAAAAACATTAAAAAAATAAATGTTAATGAAAATAAATCATTTTTTTCAGCTAATGGAATTACGTTTTATTATCCAGATAATAAAGTTCCTCAGCTAGATAATATTTCTATGGCTATTAAAGAGGGAGAAAAAGTCGGACTAACAGGTGAAACGGGGGCAGGAAAAAGTACTTTATTTCACATTATGTTAGGACTTATTTATCCTAAAAGTGGAGACATTATTTATAAAAACGAAAGCATCTTTCAAAATCTAGACGAATGGAGAAAAGAAATTGGATATATTTCTCAAAATATTTATTTATTAGATAGCTCTGTAGAAAAAAATATTGCTTTTAATTTTTTGGACGAACCAATTAATAAGGAAAAATTAAGAAAAGCTATAAATGTAGCTTGTTTAAAAGAAAAGATTTCATCAATGCCTCAAGGTATAAATACATTAGTTGGTAATGACGGTCTAAAACTATCTGGAGGAGAGAGACAAAGAATAGCTATAGCGAGAGCAGCGTATAAAAATCCGAACATCTTTTTTATGGATGAGTCGACTAGTGCTCTAGATGATAAAACTGAAAACTTAATTATGAACAATTTAAATCAAGAGTTTAAAAACAAAACTTTTATTATGATTGCTCACAGAAAAAGCACTATAGAAAAATGTGACAAAGTGTGGAAACTAAGCAACGGAAAACTAACATTGTAAATTAAAATGAGTAAAAAAATTTTATTAATTGGAGGTGCTGGCTATATAGGTTGTGTTTTAACAAGATATTTCCTAGATAAAGACTACTTAATTACTTCTTTAGACAACTTAATTTATAAAAACGATCAAACTTTTGAACAATTTAAAAGTCATAAAAATTTTAAATTTATTTTAGGGGATTTAAGAAATCAAAGTTTAATGGGCGATTTATTGGATGAATGTGATTTTTGTATAATTTTAGCTGGATTAGTGGGGGATCCAATAACAAAAAAATATCCTGATTTAGCTGAAAGCATTAATTACAACGGAATTAGCAACATTATAAACTTAAGTCTTAAAAAAAAGATTAATAAATTTATATTTGTTTCAACTTGTTCTAATTATGGATTAAATGAGACTGACGAGTTACTTAACGAAAATGCTGAATTAAAACCATTATCTCTTTACGCGAAACACAAAGTAGCAATCGAGAAAAAAATACTTTCTTTAAAAGGTGAATCTTTCTTTAGCCCTACTATTTTGAGATTTTCTACTGCCTTTGGTCTTTCTTCTAGAATGAGGTTTGATTTAACAATCAATCAATTTACTAAATCTATTTTTCAAAAAGAAAAGCTAGTTGTTTTTGATGCTAATACTTGGCGACCATATTGCCATGTTAAAGATTTTGCAAGAGCGCTAGAAACAGTTTTATTGGCCACTAAAAAAAACACGGAATATCAAGTTTTTAATGTCGGAGGTGATACGAATAATTACACAAAAAAACAAATAGTAGAAAAAATATCTAGATTTATTCCTAACAAAGAAGTGGAATTTACAAACAAAACTCAAGACGCTAGAAATTATAAAGTAGATTTCTCCAAAATAAAAAAAATATTAAATTTTGAAATTAAATATTCTGTAGAAGATGGAATTAAAGAAATAATAGAGTACCTTAAAAAAAACAAAATAAATGAAGATAAGAAAAATTCTAAATATGGAAACTATGTAATTGGGGAGTCAAATGCAAATTAGTTTACATGCACCATTTTTAAAAGGCAATGAAGTGAAATATGTCAAAAAATGTATCAGCACAACCTGGCTCTCTTCTGCAGGAAATTATGTTACTCAATTCGAAAAAAAAATAATTTCGTACACTAAATCTAAATTTGGAGCTTCATGTATAAACGGTACTGCAGCTTTGCAAGTATCTTTAAGACTGCTAGGTTTAAAAGCTGATCACGAAGTTATTGTTCCTACAATAACTTTTATAGCTCCAATTAATGCAATTAAATATTTTTCAGCTAAACCTATTTTTATGGATGTAGATGACTTCGGCAATATTGATAGTAAAAAGACAATAGATTTTATAAAAAATAAAACCATTTTTAAAAATGGAAAAACCTATAATAAAAAGACAAAAAAAATTATTTCAGTTTTAATAGCTGTCCATGTTTTTGGAAATCCTGCTGATCTTGAAAAATTAGTAAGTATTTGCAAAAAAAGGAACATAAAAGTTTTAGAGGATGCTTCTGAAAGTTTGGGCTCATTTTATAGTCGAGGTAAATTTAAAGGAAAACACACTGGCACAGTAGGAGATTTAGGATGTATTTCATTTAATATAAACAAGGTCATAACCACAGGAGGAGGTGGAATGATTCTTTGTAAGAATAAGAAAATATTAAAAAAAATTAAATATTTAGTCAACCAAGCTAAAGATGATAAAATAAATTTTATTCATAATGATGTTGGATATAACTTTGGACTTTCTAATATTAATGCGGCTATAGGGTATGCTCAATTAGAAAATTTAAACAAAATACTAAAACTTAAAAAAAAGCTACATTTGCTTTACAGAGACTATTTTAAGGAGAAAACAAAATTTTCAATAATTGAAAAACCAAATTATAGCGTTTCTAATTACTGGCTTAACATTGTTGACTTAAAAAACAGAAAACAAAAATTATTTTTTTTAAATAATTTATTAAAACATAACATAGAAGCAAGACCGGTTTGGAAGTGCAATCATTTACAAAAACCATACCTAAATTATGAAACTTTTAAAATTACAAATGCTTTAAAAATTGTAAATAATTATTTGTGTCTTCCAAGTAGTTACTTTTTAAAGAAAAAACATTTAAAAAAAATTTTTAAAATTTTTAAGTAAATTAATTATGAGTGAAAAAAAAGATAATTTAAAAATAATTGCGGAAGTTGGCGTTAATCATAATGGAAGCATTAAACTTGCTAAAAAATTAGTTGATGTAGCAAAAAAGGCTGGCGCAGACTACGTTAAATTTCAACTATATAAAACTGAAAATTTGGTTCAACGTAAAACTAAAAACTTAAAATATCAAATTAAAAATACCAAAAAAAATATTGGACAATTCGCCTTACTTAAAAAATTAGAAATAAATGAAAATTTTATAATAAAAATTAAAAATTATTAGACAAAAATGGGATGTTTATTTTTGAAG
>MDTB01178930.1_pt1 | contig 12209 bp, 12 predicted proteins | sample 811161 | NCBI WGS metagenome assembly MDTB01 (sample SAMN05326650, study PRJNA326480) | marine metagenome | isolation source: seawater | place: Mediterranean Sea | collected 2009 | reverse complement strand
GACTCTAATTTGGTTTTTGATTTTGGCTATACTGAAGGATACAAGAAAACATCCAAAACTAAAAAGGTTGGAAATAAATCTCACATTTTTGCTAATTTTCTAAAAGATTTTGATACATCGGATAAAATTAGTAATAATCTTGAAATCAATTTACAGCATGTATCAGATAAAAAATATTTAAAATTATACAAAATAGACTCTGAACTAATAGATTACGAAACGGAAGTTTTAGAAAACTATATTGATTATTCTCGAATAAATGAAAATAAAAATTCTTTTTTATCCTTAAATTTAAATAATTATCGAACTTTAGCAGATACTTACAATGATAAATACGAATACATTTTACCTGAAATTAACTACGAAAAACAGTTGTTTAGCAGCAAATTTGGTTATGGGGAATTTAGAACTAATTTTAAAGTTCATAATTATGACACTAATAAAAATAAAAGATTTTTAACTAATAATCTTGATTGGAGTATTGATAGACCATTTGCAGAAAAAATTTTTAATGGAAAAATAATGACAAAATTAAAAAATATTAATTACGAAGTCAAAAACGTAGATGGTTTTAAACAAGATAGTACTAGCGAAATTTTTGGTGCTATAGGCTATTTAGCAAGCATAGATCTTTATAAAAATAATTTAGGTATGTCGGATCATATACTGACACCAAAAATGTTAATTAAATACTCTCCAAATTATATGAGGAAAGAAAAAGGGGATTTTAATTTATCTGGTAAAAATTTATTTGAACTAGACAGAATTCAATCAAGTGAAAATTTTGAAGGGGGAACTAATTTAGCTGCTGGATTTGATTATAAAATCAAGAAAGATAATGATAATATAGGTTTTTCACTAGGCCAAATTATTAACGAAAAGAAAAATAATAAGAACATGCCAGATAGTTCTAGTTTGGATAAAAGATTTTCTGATGTCATAGGAAATTTTAATTATGATAAAGATGAAAAATTTTCTTTTGATTATAATTTTTCTATAGATCAAAATTATAAAGAGACAAATCTTAACGATGTTAGTATGAACTATATGAGCAATGATATTACTTTTAAAATGAATTATTTAGAAGAAGAGAAAAAATCAGGAAACAATGAATATATTAAAACAGCTTTAGAATATAAGAAAGGGGAAAATAATATTTTTTCATTTAGTAGTAAAAGAGATTTAATTACTAATTCTTCAGAATTTTATGATTTAAGTTATGAGTATTTAAATGACTGTCTTAAAGCTGGAATTTTTTACAGAAGAGAATTTTATAATGACTCGGAAATAGAAGCTGAAAACTCATTAATGTTTAAAATAACTCTATCAACTTTTGGATCGGTAAATACCCCGTCATTTAGTAATTAATGAAAATTATTTCATTTATATTTATAAATTTTATTTTAATTTTTTTAAGTGTAAGCTCTGTTAAGTCATCAATTGAAAATAAGATTATAGTAAAAGTAGGAAATGAAATTGTAACACTTGTAGAGTTGGAAAATAAAATTAATACTTCTCTAATACTGTCTAATCAAAATATTACTCAAGAGAGTATAAATAAAGTTAAAAATCAATCATTAAGGAAACTGATAGACCATAAGCTTAAAAAAAGTGAATTAAAAAATTACAACTTTGAAATTAATCAACAAGCAATAACAGAACATTTATCAAGGATTTCAAGAAAATTGAATATTGATCCAATAGAATTAAAAAAATTTTTTAAAATGAATAATATAGATTATGATCAGTATCTAGAAGAAGTAAAAATAGAATTTTTATGGCAAAGGCTAATAGTGGCTGTCTATTCAACAAAGATAAAAGTAAACGAAAGTCAAATTCAACAAGAAGTAATAAATTTAATTGAAAATAAAAAAAATATTGAAGAATTCAAAGTTGCAGAAATAGAGGTAAACTATAACAATGATTCTATGCCAAATCTAATAAAGGAAATAAAGGAAAGTATTAGTAACATAGGGTTTTCTGATACTGCTATAAAATATAGCAATTCAACGTCTGCACTAAACGGAGGAGAAATTGGCTGGATCAAATTACAATCTATGTCTAATAATATTAGTAATGAGATCAAGTCTTTAAAGATAGGTGATGTATCTGAACCAATAATAAACGCTAATAATTTAATTTTTCTTAAAGTGATGGATAAAAGGTTTGTTAAAATTAACAACGAATTAAGTAGTAAAAAAATTAAAGAAGACTTAATTAATGCAAAAAAAAGCGAGCTTTTAAATCTATATTCTGTAAGTCATCTTTCAAAAAAAAGAAACAATACTTTAATTGAAGTACAATGAATAAAAAAATTTTTATAGTCACTGGTGATCCAAATAGTATTAATTCAGAATTAATTTTTAAATCATGGAAAAAATTAAATACTCAAATAAGAAAAAAAATTATCTTAATAGGAAATTATAGATTGATAGATTATCAACGAAAGAGACTTAAGTATAAAATAAATTTAGCCTTAATTAAAAATATTGATGAAAAAAAAGGAAATAATTATTTAAAAATAATTGATTTTCCTCTTAAATTTTCAGATTGTTTCAATGTAAATAAAAATCAAGCTTCGAAATACGTCAAGGGATGCTTAAATTTAGCTCATAGAATTTGTATTAATAATGATATTCAAGGTTTTATTAATTGCCCTATTAATAAAAACTTAATTAAAGAAAAAGGTATTCATGGTGTCACAGAGTATTTGGCAAAAAAAAATTTATCTAATAAATATGTAGAGGTTATGCTTCTATATAACAAAAAACTCTCAGTAGTACCGCTTACTACACATATAAAAATTAAAGAAGTTTCTAAAAAGCTGAAAAAGGAATTAATAATTAATAAAGTAAAAACTTTGATAATTTATTACTCCAGGTTGTTCAACAAAAAACCTCGCATAGCTATATTAGGACTTAATCCTCACAACTGCGAATTAGAAAAAGACTCTGAAGAAGTCAAGATTATAATACCGGCAATAAAAAAGTTAAAAAAATACTGTAGTATTAAAGGTCCAATGGTTGCAGATAATTTTTTTAAAGAAGATTATAAAAAATATAATATTGTTATAGGCATGTATCACGATCAAGTTCTTATACCTTTTAAATATTTATTTAAATTTGATGCTATAAATATTACTTTAGGATTAAGTTATACCCGAGTTTCTCCAGATCATGGGACTGCTAATGATATAATTGGTAAAGATATAGCTAATGTAAAAAGCTTATATGAATGTATTAATTTTATAAATAGATTACATTAACATGAATAGACCTAAAAAATCCCTAGGTCAAAATTTCCTTATAGATCAAAATATCATTAGAAAAATTTTAAGATTAAAAAGGATTTATAAAAAAAATGTTGTTGAAATTGGACCAGGTAGAGGTGCAATTACAGATAAAATTATTGAAGAAAAACCAAACTCTCTAATTTTAATAGAAAAAGATAAAACACTATTAGATAAATTAAAGAAAAAATATAAAAAAGAGAAATTTATTGAATATTTAAATGAAGATATTCTTAAAGTTGATATTGAAAAAAAAATTAAAAAAAATACAATAATTTTTGGAAATTTACCTTATAATATTTCATCACAAATTTTAGTTAAATTTTTAAAATTTAGGAAATGGCCACCGAATTTTGAAGATCTCATTCTAATGTTTCAAAAGGAAGTAGCTGAAAAGATTACTGGTAAATCTTATGGTCGTTTGTCAATAATTGCAAATTATAGATTAAAAATTTTAAATAAATTTCATATTTCTGCAAACTGTTTTTTTCCAAAACCAAAAGTAAATTCGTCAATCTTGCACTTTAGTCCTATAATAAATAGTAATATAAAAATTAAAAATATTGATAATTTAGAAAATATAACAAATATTTTTTTTTCTAGTAAAAGAAAAATGATAAAAAAAAATTTACACAAAATGTTCAATGAAAATCAAATAAAGAAATTTAACAATTTAAATCAAAATGATAGACCATCAGATTTAGAAAAAGAGTTCTTTTATAAGGCTGTTGAAATTCTTGAAAATGACTGATTAATATTTTTATATTTTGAAATTATATCTTCTACTTGTCTAAAACAATTTTCTAAATTTTCATTGATAATTATATAATCGTAATCGCACCAATGTTTCATGTCAATTTCATACGATTTTAATCTTTTTTCAACTTCAATATTACTATCTTGGTTTCTAGTAATTAGCCTTTTTTTTAAATCTTTTTTGCTTTTGGCGGTCACAAATATTTTTATCAAGTTTAATTCTTTAAATTTTGACAATTGTTGATTTCCTTGCCAGTCTATATCAAAAATAATGTCATTTTTTTTTATTAAATTATTGACAGCCATTTTAGATGTACCGTAATAATTATCAAAAATTTTTGCATATTCATAAAAAAAATTTGAATTTATTTTTTCTTTAAAAGATTTGTCATCAATAAAATTATAATCAATACCATCTATTTCGTTAGGACGTGGCTTTCTAGTGGTGTGAGATACTGATATTTTAAAAGTGTTGAATTTTTGTTGAATTTTTTTTGTTATTGTTGTTTTACCGGCACCTGACGGCGAGGAAAGAACGACCATGATATTTTTATTATCAGGTGTCATGATAAAATTATATACAGATGTTAGCTTTTTTTACTTTCTATAAATTTAATCGCATCACCCACAGTCAAGATTTTTTCTGCTTCGCTATCAGAAATTTCTGATCCAAATTCTTCTTCGAAAGCCATAACCAATTCAACGGTATCCAAACTATCTGCACCTAAATCATCTATAAAACTTGCTTCCTCTGTAACTTTTTCTTCTTCTATACCCAAATGATCTGCAACTATTTTTTTAATTTTATTTTTTACTTCTTCTGACATGAATTCCTTTCTTTAAATTGTAATTCTTAATAAATTATTACATAGAATTGTCAAGCCATATACATCCCGCCGTTTACATGTATTGTTTCTCCGTGAATGTAATTTGACATATCAGACGCTAAAAAAGCTACACAATTTGAAACATCTTCGCTAGAGCCTAAATTACCTGAGGGTATTTTGCTTAAAAGTATTTTTTTAAAGTCTTCGCTAATTTTATCTGTCATGTCAGTTTTTATGAATCCTGGTGAAACGCAATTTATATTTATATTTTTTTTAGCATACTCTAACGCTAAGCTTTTTGAGAATGCAACTATACCTGCTTTTGAAGCTGAGTAATTGGCTTGACCAACATTTCCAGTATGACCAACTATAGAAGTAATATTTATTATCTTACCATGCTTTTGTTTCAGCATTTTTTTTATCGCACTTTTACACATTAAAAAAGATGACGTAAGATTAATATCTAAAACTTTTTTCCAATTTTCCTCTGTCAATCTTATAGAAAGATTGTCTAATGTGATTCCTGCATTATTTACTAATACATCCAAACCATTTAATTTTTTAACAACTTTTTCTATAAATTCTTCAATATTATTATGCTCATCTAATTTAAACTTTTCAACTTGTGCATTAGGAAAATTCTTACTTATATCATTTAATTTTTGTTCATTTGTACCGCTAGCAATGATATTGGCTCCTAAGTGATTAAATTTTTTGACTAAACTATTACCTATGCCCCCCGTTGCACCCGTAATTAATACTTTTTTATTTTTTAAATTCATTTTTAAAATTGTTAATATCAGCAATAGTATTAATTGAAAAGCAATTAACATTTTTCAAAGTTCTTTTCACCATTCCCGTTAAAGCCTTACCAGGACCAATTTCAATGAAGTTTCTTACATTCTCTTTTTCCATGTAAGTTAAGCTTTCCCTCCATTTCACCGTAGAATATATTTGTTCTATTAGTAATTCTTTAATTTTAGAAGGGTCATTTTCAGGTCTTGCATTTACATTGCTTATAATCTCTAAATCTGGATTGTTAAATTTTATATTTTTAATCTTTTCTTTCATTTTATCTGCAGCTGAGAGCATCAACGAACAATGAAAAGGTGCGCTCACCTTTAGTGGAATCGCTTTAACCTTTTTTTCTTTGAGTAGTAAGGATAAGGAGTTTACATCCTCATTATCTCCACTTACAATTATTTGACCTTCTGCGTTATCATTAGCTATCTCACAAACACCTTTTTTAATTAATCTTGAATCAATAAATTTTTTTAATTCATTTAATGTGGATCCTAAAACTGCTAACATACAGCCTTTACCAATTGGTACAGCTTCTTGCATCGCTTTACCTCTTTCACTTAGTAAATATAAAGCATCTTCAAAATCTAAAGATTTAGAACACACTAAGGCACTGTATTCTCCTAAAGAATGACCTGCAAAAAATTTGAAGTCCTTAATGTTCAAATTAAATTCATTTTCTAAAATTTTGAAAATAGAATAACTTACTATTAAAATTGCTGGTTGTGTATTCTTGGTTAACTTGAGTTGATCTTCTGGCCCCTCTAAAATAATTTTTGAAATTGAATATTTTAGTTTTTCGTCTGCTACTTTAAATATTTTCTTAACAAGATCAAATTTATTGTAAAGCTCGGATCCCATTCCCACAATTTGGGAGCCTTGACCTGGAAACAATAAAGAGTTCATTAAGCAGAGTTTTTTAATAATTATTAGTATTGCTAAAATTTATCATTATAGTATAAACCAGTTTTTAAAAACATTTAACTTAACTAATATTACAATATATATGGCTTATTACGAAAACACTATAATAGCTAGACAAGACTTAGCAGAAAAAGACTTAAAATTGATTAAAGATAAATATTTGGGGGTAATTAATAATTCTTCTGGTAAAGTTTTAAAAACTGAAGAATGGGGTTTAATTAACTTAGCTAAAAAAATTAAAAACTATAAAAAAGGTTTTTATATTCATTTCAAATTCGAAGGGGACAATAAAACTATAAATGAAATTTCAAAAAAAATAAAAATCGATTCATCAATAATTCGATCTCTCACAGTAAAATATAAAGAGCTAGATATGGACAATGAGTATTTCAAAAAAAATTAAATTTTAGAGATGGTAAAAAGAAAAAATAAAAAATATCAAAAGAAAAACTCAAATTCACTTAATAGGTTAAGTCTATTTCAAAAATCTGATGCGAAATTTTCAAAAAAATGTCCTTTATCTCTAAAAGACTCTCCTAAAATAGATTATAAAAATATAAGTTTACTAAAAAAGTATGTTTCCGATAATGGAAAAATTATTTCTGCAAAAATTACTTCCGTATCATTTGGGAAACAAAAAAAATTAACAAGGGAAATCAAGAAAGCTAAAATCTTAGGTTTAATTTAATGGAATTAATTTTATTAGAAAATATTTTAAATTTAGGTAAAATTGGAGATACAGTCAAAGTCAAGAACGGTTACGGCAGAAATTTTCTTTTGAAAAAAGGAAAAGCCTTAAGGCTTAATAAAGAAAATATTCAATTAGTTCAAAAACAAAAAAGCGAGCTAAATCAAAAAAATCTAGAAACAAAAAATAAATTCATAGAAATCTCAAAGAAAATTAATAACAAAACATTTACTTTCTATAAAGAAAGCAAAGAAAATGGGGATTTATATGGTTCTATTAAGCCTAAAGAAATATCAAACATAATTAAAGATAATGTTGATGTTGATGTCAGCCCTTCTCAAATCATTTTAAAAGAAGAATTAACTAAGATCGGGGTTTATAAAGTGGATATAAATTTTCATGCTGAAGTTAAATCGGTTATTTCTCTTAAAATAGACAAAATACAATCTAAATAACTTCTCCACAGACGGCTATAAAAAGTGTGTAACTTTTTTCTTTATAGAAAAAACCTTTATTTTAATATGCGCAAGTGAAAGAAATAAATTCAATCAAAAATATTCAAGAAAACAAACAACCTTCAAATTTAGAGGCGGAACAAGCTTTGCTGGGATCAATATTAATTAATAATGATATTATTGATGAGATATCTTCTTTAGTAAGCTCCAATATTTTTTATGATCCTGCGCATATCAAAATTTACGAGGTAATCGAAAATTTAAATAATAAAGGGATGATTGCAAATCCTATTACTTTAAAAAATTTCTTTGAGAAAGATAATATGCTTAATGATGTTGGTGGCACTGAATATTTAGTTAAACTTACAAGATTTTCTGGATCAGCGAAACAAGCAATAGATTACGCAAAAATTATTCATGAGATGTATTTAAGACGAGAATTGGTTCAAATTTCAGATGAATTATCTTCTGAAACTTTAAATGCAAATTCTAGAGAGCAAAACGCTGAAAATATTATCGAGAATACGGAGAAATCTCTTTTTGATTTAGCTGAAAGAGGAAGTTTTACTCAATCATTTTTAAAATTTAATCAAGCTTTAGATCAAACGATAGAGATGGCAACATTAGCTATGCAAAATGACCAGGGTATTGTAGGTGTCCCTACGGGCTTATCAGATTTGGATGAAAAATTAGGAGGCTTACATAAATCAGATTTAATTATTTTGGCAGGCAGGCCTTCAATGGGTAAAACAGCTTTAGCTACTAATATTGCATATAATGCCGCCCAAAATGTTTTAAAAAGACAAGAAAAATCATCTATTGCTTTTTTTTCACTAGAGATGTCTTCAGAACAGCTATCGACTAGAATCCTTTCTGAACAAGCAAGAATTAAATCTGATGATATTAGACGTGGAAAGGTTACTGAAGAAGAAATAAATAGATATATTGAAACCTCAAGAAATATTTATAACCTTCCGTTATATATTGATGAAACTCCAGCAATAACTATTGCAACATTAAGTAATAGAGCAAGAAGAATTAAAAGGCTTTTTGGATTAAGTTTAGTTGTTGTAGATTATATACAACTAATGAGATCGAGCTCTAATAAAAATGACGGTAGAGTTCAAGAAATTTCTGAAATTACTCAAGGGTTAAAAGCATTAGCAAAGGAATTATCAGTACCTGTATTAGCGCTATCCCAACTATCAAGAGCAGTCGAACAGAGAGATGACAAGCAACCTCAATTAGCAGATTTAAGGGAGTCAGGATCAATTGAACAAGACGCTGATGTAGTGATGTTTGTTTACAGGGAAGCGTATTATCTAGAGAGAAAACAACCAAAATTGGGATCAATTGAACACGCAGAATGGCAATCGAAAATGAATGATGTTAATGGCTTAGCAGATATTATTTTGGGTAAACAAAGACACGGTCCTACTGGTACTGTAAAAGTAGAATTTGAAGGAATTTATACAAAATTCAAAGATTTAAGCAAAAATTAACATTAATTTTCTTTAGTTATAAAAAAATTAAGATATATCTGAAATGTTCGAATGTTTGCTAATATTTATAAAAAAATAATTATAGACTTTGCAAAAATTACGCTTCTTATTTTAGCAATTTTAATCGCATTTTCTCTTTACCAATCAAAAAATTTCAATTTAGATGCATCTTCTGATGCATTGTTACTTGAGGGAGACCCAGATCTTAATTATTTAAGAGAAATAAATGAAACATATGGGTCTAAGGACTTCCTAGTTCTGACTTATGAACCAGTTTCAAGTTTTACAGATAAAGAAACAATACTTAATCTTCAGTTACTTAAATCAAAAATTGAAAAGTTAGCATGGGTAGATAGTGTAATTACAATTATTGATGTGCCTCTTTTGAAAAGTACAGATGAAGGATTAATGGATAGACTTAAAAATTTTAAAACTTTGGCTTACCCAGAAATTGATAGAGAAAGGGGATTTGACGAAATAATCAATAGTCCAATTTATAAAAATTATGTTATCAGTGAAGACGGTAAAACTTCAGGTATAGTTGTTTATCTTAAGAAAGATGAGAGATTAGCAGAATATATAAAAGTAAAAGATAAGTACTTTAATCAATCTAATGAAACAGGATTATCAAATGAAGAAAAGTCAAATTATAAAGAATTTATTAAAGAATATGAGGAATATAAAAATTTATACAATTTAAGAAATCATCAAAATATAACTGAAATCAGAGACGTAATTAGCAAATATGGAGAGAATGCTAAAATACATTTAGGTGGTATTCCAATGATTGCTAACGATATGATGAGTTATATTAAAAATGATATCGTCGTTTTTGGAATTGGGGTCTTCATTTTTATAGTTTTGACACTATGGTTTATTTTTAGAAAATTGAAATGGGTAGTGATGCCTTTATTAGGATGTGCAACATCAGTTATCATAATGATTGGTCTTTTAGGTTTAATTGGGTGGAAAGTAACGGTAATTTCATCAAATTTTATAGCTTTGATGCTTATTTTAAATATGGCTATGAATATTCATGTAACTGTTAGATTTCTCCAATTAAAAAAAGAGTTTCCTCATTATACAAAAGGAGAAGCGGTGTTTGAAGCAAGTAAAAAAATGATGCTTCCAATTCTTTATACTGTTCTTACAACCATATGTGCATTTTTATCTTTAGTTTTTAGTGGAATAAAACCTATTATTGATTTTGGTTGGATGATGACTTTAGGCTTAACAGTCTCATTATTAGTTACTTTTTTATTATTACCCTCTTTAATAAACTTACTCTCATCTGAAAATGAAATAGGCCTGAAAAATACTGAAAAATCATTTGTAACTTCTGCTTTAGGATCATTTACTAAAAAAAATAAGATCTTAATTTTTGGATCTACTTTATTAATAATAATATTTAGCATCGTTGGAATATTTAAATTAGAAGTTGAAAACAGTTTTATAAATTATTTTGATAAAGAGACAGAAATCTATAAAGGAATGAAAAAAATCGATGATAAATTAGGTGGCACTACTCCTTTGAATGTAATTCTCAAATTTCCAAAACAAAATGAAAAAAATAAATCTGAAAAAGATGAATTTGATGAATGGGAAGACGAAAATGAAAATGATGAAGATAAAGCTAAATATTGGTTCACTAGAGATAAAATGGACAAGATCATAAAAGCACATGATTACCTAGATGCGCTGCCAGAAATTGGAAAGGTTTTATCGTTTGGATCTATTTTGAGAGTCGCAGAAGATTTAAACAATAAAGAATTACAAAGTTTAGAAATAGCTGTCTTATATAGTAAAATTCCTGAAACAATAAAAACTGAAATAGTTTCACCTTATATTTCCGTTGAAAAAGATGAAGCTAGAATAAGTCTGAGAATAAAGGATTCTTTAAAAGATTTAAGAAGAAACGATCTTATAAATAAAATTAATTTAGAATTAAATACTAAGGTTGGCTTTGAAAAAGATGAGTATAAACTAGCAGGAGTACTTATTCTATTCAATAATTTGTTACAAAGCTTATTTAAATCTCAAATACTTACTTTGGGTATTGTAATACTTGGTATTTTTTTAATGTTTTTTATTTTATTTAAGAATATTGCAATTTCTTTAATTGGTGTCGTTCCAAATTTTATCGCTGCTTTTTTTATTTTAGGTTTGATTGGATTAATTGGAATTCCACTGGATATGATGACCATAACGATAGCAGCAATAACTATTGGTATTGCAGTAGACAATAGTATTCATTATATTTACAGATTTAGAGAAGAGTTTAGAAAGATTAATAATTATAATAAAACCCTAGATAGATGTCATAGCACAGTAGGAGTAGCAATTTTAAATACCTCAATTACAATAGTATTTGGTTTTTCAATTTTAGTTTTGTCTAATTTTATTCCTACTATTTATTTTGGTGTCTTCACTGGTATTGCAATGTTATTGGCGATGTTATCAGTCTTAACTTTGTTACCAAAATTAATTCTCACCTTTAAACCATTTGGTTCAGAGGTCGATGAACTTAAGTGATGTTAAGTTTTTTTGAACATTTCTTAAATAACGTTAATTTATTTGATATTTTTTTCATATTGATTTTAATTTATTGTGTGGTTCAGTGTTTTTTAAAAGGCTTTTCTTTGAGTTTAATCTCTTTTACAAAATGGATTTTATCAACAGTAATAACTATTATCTTGGTTCCCAAATTGCAACCTTGGGTGAGTGAGTATATTCAATCTGAATTTATAAATAATGTAGGATTAGGTATAGCTATTTTTGTATTTACTCTTTTTATAATAATACTAATTGGAAAAACGTTAAGTAAAACAGTAACTTGGACTGGTGTTGGGTCTATAGATAGAGGTTTTGGTTTTTTATTTGGTTTTTTTAAGGGTTATATTGTGTCTGTTTGTTTATTTTCAATTTTTAATTGGTTTTATCCTTATCAAAATTGGGGTATATCAGCAG
>MDTB01064923.1_pt1 | contig 12209 bp, 10 predicted proteins | sample 811161 | NCBI WGS metagenome assembly MDTB01 (sample SAMN05326650, study PRJNA326480) | marine metagenome | isolation source: seawater | place: Mediterranean Sea | collected 2009 | reverse complement strand
TGAATTTCTCTTAATGCCTTATCCAAAGGAGATTGGTGTATTAATTAAAAATATAAACGTAAAAAGATATATTTCCCCATTAAAAATGTTTGAATATCTAGCATCAAAAAAAATAATTTTTGCATCAAAAAATAAAGCCTATGAACATATTTTAATAAATAATTATAATTCTATAATCATAGAACCTGAAAATAAAAAAAAGTGGATTAAAAGAATAAATAAAATTATATCAAATAAAAAAAAATATAATAAATTGAAAATAAATTCATTTAAGACTGCAAAAAAATATACTTGGAAAATTAGAGCTAAAAAAATTATAAACTTTTCATCTCAAAAATAATTTATACTTTTTGAAATTTTAAATTTTTCTAAATCTTATACTTTGTAGGAGTTAAAAATTTAAAAGTTTTATTTGAATTTAGTTTTTTGAATTTATTGAGGATTTTGTTACTTTCTTTTCTCATTTCAATATTATTTTCATAGCCATCTAAACCAGCAAAATAAATTGATCTAATATTGGATACTGTTAACATTGACAAAACATAAGGCAAAACAAGAGCCTTATCTAAAACACAATAATTTTCCAAGATTTTAAAATTTTTTTCATCAACAATTAATCCATAATTGATTTTTCTATAATCTTTTAAAATTTTTTGTAAATTATCTTTTAAACTTGAATATGGTGTTATTAACTTCATATTTTTCGGAATAGATTTAATCTCAGAAATAATTCTCGTTGGATGGCAAATTGCTAAATAATCTATCTTTTTAGAGATTTTATAACTTTGAACATTATTTAGGGAAATAATGAGTGGATTATTCTTTTTAATAAATTTTTCTATTTTTTTTTTGTTATCAGATAGTGTATTACCATTTGCTATAATCAAAATCTTTCTGTTTCTAAATAAATCTAGATCAACATTTCCAGAATGGCTATTTTTATAAAATTGCTTAGAATTTTTTAAAATTATAGGGTTATAAGTTCTACATTTTTGTTTTTTTAAATTTTCTATAGCAAGAATTATTTCATTATCTTCATATCTTTTATCAGACAACATGTATTGAATATAAGTTGGATGTATTTTGTGTTTTGCTGACAAATAATAATATAAATTAGTTCCCCACATATATCTTTTTTTTAAATAAGAAAAATATTTGTCTACAATATCAGTTACAAAAACTAAATTATAGTTTTTGGCTTTTATAGAATTTAGATATGAACATAAAAGTTCGGTTTTTACATTTCCTGGTCCTCTGCCCATACCTAAAACTGTCGAGTCTGCAAAAGTAGCTCCATTTTGTAAAGATATAATAGTATTATATAATGCAATTTCAGTATTATCATGGGCATGTATACCAAAAGGACCATTCCAATTTTTTTTTATAGTTGAACAAATTAATTTTGTTTGATTTACTGTTAATGATCCAAGACTATCAGCAAAATAAAAGTAATCTAAAAAACTCTTTTTAAGTTTGATTAGAATTTTTTTCAAAGACGCCTGGTTGATTTCTGTTATTTGCATTAGGTTAAGAGCGATTTGATAACCTTTTTTCTTTAAGATTTTTGCAGCTTTAATTGCTAATTCTATTTCGTTGTGATGAGTTGCAATCCTAACCAAAGTTACTTTGCTTCTTAATTTATTATTGAAGAGTTTATCTAATTCAAATTTCAAATTTTCAAAAGAAAATTCTCCTATATTGATCATGACAGCTAATTTCAATTTTGAAGGAATTTTATACTTAGAAATAAGTTTTTCAGTTGTGCTTGCGAATGGACCTAAGTTTTTAGTGTCTTTTAAAAATCTAAAACCAAACTCAACGTAATCTATATTTAAACTACTCATACAATCTAAATATTTCTTGACAACTTTGTCTTCAAAATTCCAAGAATTGTAATATCCACCATCTCTAAGAGTGCAATCGATATGATAAATTTTTTTCATATTAATTAAAAATTACCTGATTATTTTGAATTGAAACCTTGTGATCAATATATTTAGAAATTTCATCTGAGTGAGAAATAATTATCAAAATTTTGTTTTGTTTTAAAGTACTTATGCTCTCAAAAATCTCTTTTTCAGTTTTCTTATCTAAAGAAGAAGTTGGTTCATCAAAAATGATTAATTGTGCATCATGATAAATCGCTCTCGCTATCGCGAGTCTCTGCATTTGTCCACCTGATAATTTTGTAGCATTTTCTCCAATTTTTTGATCAGATTTTGACTCCAAGCTATCTATAAATTCCTTCAGTTTAGAAGTCTTAATAACTTCATTTAATCTTACATTGTCAATATTTTTTTGGTTATGATCAAAAGCAATATTAGCTTTAATAGTATTGTCCAACATAAATATTTTTTGAGGTAAAAAAGATTGAAAATTATTCTCTATTTCGTCTAATTTATATTTGTCATTAATTAATATTTCACCATTTTTTTGACTTAGTAGGCCCAAAATTAAATTAGCCAAAGTAGTTTTTCCTGAACCACTAGGTCCTATGACTCCATAAATTTTTCCACTCTCAAATTCTAAATTTAAATTTTTAAAAATTTTCTTATTTTCAAAAGAAAAATCAAGATTTTTTATTTTAAGATTAATTAGATTGAAATTTTTAATTCTTTTCTTTTGAGAAAAATCTTTTGTATCTGAGAAAAATTGTTTTTTAAGCTCATTATTTAAAACTTCTATTGAAAGTTTGTTTAATCTTATAAGTTGATATTGATTTAGTATTTTGTTGCCAGAGGGTATAAGCTTTATACCGGCAGCAATAAATATAGATAAAGTGGGTAAAATCTCTATCAACAACATTTTTGAAAAACTGATATAAAATAAAAAAATACAAATCAAAAAAATAAAGCTCACTTCATAAATTGGTCTAGGAATTATTTTAAGTATATTTGTTTTGATTGAAATTCGTATTTGACTAGCTAAATTTTCACAATTGAGATCAACAAATTGTTTTTCTTTTTTATATGTTTTTATCTCTCTTACACTATTCAAAGATTCATAAATTTCTTTTAAAAGTTTTCTACCAATAGATATTCTCTCCTTAGACCAACGCACTAAATTTAATTTTGTCGAATAATAAAAAATTGTAGAAATTACAAAAATTATGAGAGCTGCTGCAATAGTAAAAATTAAATTCACTTTAAGAAGCATGATTAAAATAGCTAAAGTTACTATTATTTCTAATAAAATGTTTAATATTGCATTTAAGCATGTTGAAAAATTTTGTGTTTCATCAATATTTTTTACCATTACAGAGGTATTACTACTCAAAAAATATTTATAGGGCATTTTAAGATAGTTATTTATTAATTTTGAAGCTAAGTCTAAATGAATGTCTCCAAGAAACCTGTATTGCCAATAATTTAGATAAATCAATAACAAATTTTTTAAAATAAATATAAATAATAAAAAAGTTGCAAATAAAAATAAAAAATTTTCTTGGTTAAAAGGAATCATTTCTCTGAATGGCACTTCTCCTGTCGTAATTATTTTTACTATTGGAAAAAGTAATGCTATTCCTAAAACTTCCAAAATCATGATTATGAAAGTTATTATAAAATGGAAAACAAATTTTATACGAAATCTTTTATCTATAAGATTTTGAATTTTTTTAAAAAAAATATTCATCCTTATAAAGTATAACCGTCGTCAATTACAAAGTCTTGACCTGTAATTTTTTTTGATGCATCAGAAATTAAAAATTCAACTAAGCCCTCTAAGTCTGATGGGTCTAGTAATTTTTTATTTGAACAATATTGGCTATATCTTTTTAAAAAGGTTTTATTTTGATAATCAAAGACCCCTCCAGGACTTATTGTATTAATTCTTACTTTTGCTTGAAGAAATTCTTTGGCAAGAAATCTACTCATCATAATGATAGATGATTTAACTAAGGCATAATACATTGGCATACTCATTTTAGTATTTTTATAAATTTCAAATCTTGGCAAAAATTCTCCATAAATAGAGGCAAAATTAATTATAGAACCGCCACCTATTTTTCTAAAATATTCTATAAAAATTTTGTTTAAATTATAATATGGTTCTAAGTGAGTATTAAATTCTTTTGATAAGTTTTTAAAATTAAAATTTATAGATTTAGCTATTTTTTTGTTTGTTTTAGGATAAATACATACAACGATTGCGTCTATTTTTTTATATTGCTTAATTATTTTACTAATTTTTTTATTTGTTACTGAAAAATTGCTTGTATTTAAAATTATGTCTGAATTACTTTTTTTTACTCTATCTATGCTAATGACATTATATTTTACTTTCAAATTTTTTTTTAAAGAGGATCCAATTAGTCCAGATGAGCCAAATAAAATAATATTTTTTTTTTTCAATTTATTCATTGATTTCCGATTTAACCTGTAAGCCTTTTAAAGGTTGAGTGTTTAATTTGACCTTTTAAAGGAAATTTACCTTTTTTTAAACAATCTTGAATTTTTGCGAAAACTTTATCAGTCTCGACTAAATATTTATTAATTATTTTGTTATTATAAGCGTAACTTGTGGCTACTTGGCCACCTGCTAAAAAGCCCCTTTTAAGCATTTCTTGAGTGAAGAATGTAAGAATTTCAGGACCATTAGGATAATCAAATTTTAAATATGGAATTGAGTCTTGTCCACTTATAGAAATTTTAATATTGTTTTTTTTTGCAATTTTCATCCATCCTGACTTAATTTTATTTCCATAATTAGAAATTATCTTATTTATTTTTAATTTCTTCAATTTTTTAAGAGTTTCTCTTGCAGCAATAAAGCCCAATCTATCTGTCCACATTGTGGAGCTAATAAATGTTTCTTGAGCAACTTGCATAATTTTTTTTTTTCCAATAATTGCTGAGATTGGATATCCATTTCCAATAGATTTACCAAAAATTGCAATATCAGGATTTACTTTTAATTTTAGATGTAAACCACCATAATTGTCTTTAAAACCTGAAGTTATTTCATCAAAAATTAGTATTGCTTTATTTCTTTTTGCAATAGATTTTACTTGTCTTAAAAAGTTTTGGCTTGGTTTAACACCTCTCATTGGTTCCATTATAATTATGCCGATATCATTATTTTTTTTTTTAAAAATTTTTTTTAAGGCATTAATATCATTATACATAAAAGGTTTGATTGAATTTTTGAATGACTTTGAAACACCTTTTGTTTTTAGACCTGGAAGTAACTGCTTATCCAAGTTTTTTGAATTATTCATATTTGTAGCTAGGTACCAATCATGCCAACCATGATATCCACAAAAGGCAATATTATTTTTATTTGTATATGCTCTAGCAATTCTTATTGCTACCATACATGCCTCACCACCTGATTTACAGAATTTTGCCATTCCAGACCATTTATGAATATCTAGTAATTCTCTCGCTAGATCTACTTCCTCAGTTGCATTCAAAGTGCACATTGAACCTTTTTTAAGTCCATTTATTAAAGCTTGATTTATAGAGTCATTTGAATAACCTAAAACACAGGAAGTAACTCCCATCCCAGCAAAATCGTAATAAACTTTATTATTTAAATCCCACACTTTACAGCCTTTAGCTTTTTTATAATAGGTTGGCCATAAACCAGGTAAAAATAGTTCACTTCTTTTAGATAATAATTGATTACCACCAGGTATAATTTTTTTTGCTTTTTTTAAAAGTTTTTGTCCTTTATTCATTTATTCAAATTTTTTAAAATATTTAAGTTTCTTGTGTAAAATTGAGCTAAATTAAAATCATCAATATCATCAATTTCTAATGATTTCCATTTATCTACTGTAAATGCTTGTGTTTTTTCATGGTAAAAAGTTCTCTTTTTTAATAAAGAAGATATTTTTGAAATATATATTGAGCCCTCTAAATAATAAAGGGAGTTTATATCTTGTCTTCTTACATATAATTTTTTCTTTTGTTTTAAATATGGAACCAAAACATTATTTTTTTTTAAAGAATATAAAAAAGTTGGATGTTGATTTATTACTCTTGTTACACTTACCATTGCATCAATTTTATTTTTTAAAACTTTTTTTAGACATAAATTAACATCTTTATAATCTCTTAAAGGAGAAGTCGGCTCTAATAATAAAACATAATCAAAAAAAACTTTTTTGTTTTTATAAAAATTTATTGAGTGTTTTAAAACTTCAAATGTGCTAGATTTGTCTGTTGCTAAGTTCTTAGGTCTTAAAAAAGGGACTTTTGCACCATATTTTTTTGCAATTTTTGAAATTTTTTTTGAGTCTGTGCTGACAATTATTTCATCAATCATTTTACATTTTTTTGCTACTAATATCGACCATGCAATAAGAGGAATATTTTCAAGTTTTTTAATATTTTTATTCTTGAGCCCTTTACTACCTTTTCTTGCGGGTATAATGCAAATTACTTTTTGATTTTTTAACACTATTTTAACTCTCTCGCTTCAATCAATTTATTGTAATCTCCAATGTCATATAAATTTTCATGAATATTAAAAAAACCTATTTTCTTTTTTTTTCTTTTTAAATAATTTATAAAATCGCTCATATCTTGATACTTGTTGTTTTTCAAAAAATTTAAAAGTTTTGGCTCAATACAGTAAATTCCTGAATTTACTAAATAAGTGAAATCAGGTTTCTCATTAATCAAATATTTTTTTTTTTTGCTTAATTCTACTACCCCATATGGGATTTTGTGTGTGTATGGATGACAACAAATTGTAAAATCATTCTTTTCTTTTAAATGATAACTTAAAAGGTTTTCTTTTTTTAAATTAGTATAAATATCACCATTTAAAACTAAAATAGTTTTATTCAATTTTCTTTTTTTTAAAAAAAATAATGGTCCTGCGGTTCCTAACTTTTTTCTCTCTGAAAAATAATTTATTTTAAGTTTTAAATTATCTCCATTACCAAAATAATCTTTAATTTTTTCTTGTAAATAATTAACAGAAATATTTATATTCTTAAATCCGGATGATTTAAGAGAGATAAGTATACTTTCTAACAGAGGTCTCGAACCTACATTCAGCATTGGTTTTGGGTAAAAATCAGTCAACGTATGTAATCGTTTTCCTAGCCCGCCTGCTAAAATTAATACTTCGTTTTCATATCCAATTTGTTTTAAAATATCCTTTCTTCTAAATAGTCCCTTTAAAGAATTATCTTTTTTAAGTATAGGAATATACTGAATATCTTTTTTTTTAGTAAAAATTTTTTTTACTTCAATTAATGATAAATTTTCTTTAAACGATATAAATTTTTTTTTAAGAAATTTTGAAATTTTTGTTTCAAAATTTTTTTCCTTTAAAAGTATTCTTCTTAAATCACCGTCTGTAATTACTCCACATACCTTTTTTTGGTTGGTCAAAACTAAACAAATTTTTTCATTAGACTTGTTTAAAGCTTTTATAGCATCTATAATTGAAGAGTTACTTTTAATAATATTTGTTTTTAAGAACTGTGATTTAATCATTTTTTTTTATAATATAATTGCCTAAAATCAAAATATCTAAACCACACGAAAAGAATGTTCTAATAGCATCACTTGGGGTACAAACTATTGGTTCTCCATTTAAATTAAATGATGTGTTTAATAAAACAGGTATTTTAGTAATTTTATTGAACTCAGAAATTAAATCAAAAAAAATAGGATTTATTGATTTAATTACAGTTTGAACTCTAGCGGTATCATCAACATGAGTTACGGCTGGAATTTTCTTTTTCCAAAAATTTCTTACTTTTACTGCTTTTTCCATAAAATAAACTTTATCTTTTTTTTTCATTTCAAATATTTTATAAGCCTCTTTATCTAAAACAGCTGGTGCGAAAGGTCTAAACCCTTCTCTAAATTTTATAGCTTTATTAACTAAATCTTTCATTTTTGGATTTCTTGGATCTGCTAAAATAGATCTATTTCCTAACGCTCTATGTGAAAATTCCATATTACCCTGAAACCAACCAACAAGATTTCCTTTAGATAAATATTCTGCTGCAATATTCGTTAAATTTTTTTTATACTCTACATATTTTAATTTGGATTTGACTATTTCATTTTTAATTTCTTTGCTTGTAAATCCTGGTCCATAATAATTATGTTTTTCATGAAAAATTTTTCTTCTTTTATTTTTACTAATTCTATAATTTGCTAGATAAGCTGCACCGATAGACACACCCAAATCATCTGGATAAGCTGGGATATAATTATTCTTGTATAAATTACTTTTGTCTAATAAACCATTAAAAACACAATTCATTGCAGCTCCACCCGCTAATACTAAATTATTTGATTTTGAACCTTTTGATTTTAAAATTTTAAGCAAATGAAATACTATTTTTTCAAAAGCTCTCTGCATTGCGCCTGCAATAAGATAATATTTTCTATCAATTTTTTTACTTTTAGCTCTTGGTTTCCCGATAAGTTTTTCAAATTTTTCATTAAAAAAATTTCTCTTTTTATCAAATGTATAAAAATCAAAGTAACTTAAATCGAGCTCAAAGCCATCTTTCGTTAACCTGTATAATTTTTCAATTTTTTTATCATAATTATTCTTTTTTCTAGCATAGGATGACAAGGCCATAACTTTCCATTCATCAGAGTCGGCTTTAAAACCTAAAAAGTCTGTGAAAGTTCCATAAAATAAACCAACAGAGTGAGGATATTTAATTGTTTCAATTTCATTTATATCGTTATTTTTCCCTGTGCCTAAAAAACAAGTATCTTGTTCACCATGTCCATCAATTGTTAAAATATCACAATTTTTAAACGGAGATGTGAAAAATGCTGAAGCGGCATGACACTCATGATGATTTAAATAACTTACTTTCAAATCATTAAACTTTAAATCTATTTGTTTTGATGGCTTGGTGTCTAAAATTTTCATCAAATTTATCGGAATATTTGATAGCATCTCTCCTCTCCATCTTAGATCATTAGTCCATCTAGAAGATGCTGAGTTGATATTGATGGCTGGATTCCATGGAATAGTTACTAAATCTATATCTTTTAATTTTAAGTTTTTTTTCTTTAAACACCACTCTATTGATTTAAATGGAAAAGCTGTACTCATTTTGATTCTGTTAAATCTCTCCTCAGGTGCAGCAGCAACAATTTTGCCATTAATCATTAATGCAGCTGAAGATATATGTGTATAAGGGTAGATTGATAAAATTTTCATTTAAATTTTTTGATCTTTTACGTAGTTCTTCTTAGAAATTTTTCCTAAAAATTTAAAATATTTTGATGGGTTCTTGCCACCAGCGGGACGTTTAACAGTGATATTTTGCAATGTAAAAGTTTCTCCTTTTTTAATTTTTTGCTTAGCTACTATACTTTTTCTAGCAACTTTCATATTCTTCTTTTCGCAGGTTTGTGGTGATTTTATGCCATTACCCTCCATTTTCTCGTAAGTTCTTATATTGTTAATCATTTTTTTAAATTGAGAAGGGTTTAATGATGCTTTATGGTCTGGTCCCTTTAGGTTTTGATCATAAGTTAAGTGTTTTTCTATCAATATTGCTCCAAAAGATACAGCAATAGTTGGTGCTATTACTCCAGCTGTATGATCTGAATAACCAACAGGTAATTCAAATGTTTCCTTCATTGTTTTAATAGCACTCAAATTGGCAAAATTATCTGGTACTGGATAATCTGTAACACAATGCATAAGAATAACTCTTTTTTTTAAGAATTTTAATCTAGATCTTTTTTTAATAACAATCTTATTTTTTTTAGACTCATAGATTATTGATTTTGAAATAAAATTTATACAATCTGCAATTTCAGTTAGTGTAGCCATACCAGTTGATAAAAAAATTTTATGATTATCTAAATTAACGTTTTTGAGCATTAAAAAATTGTTTATCTCGCCTGATGGTATCTTTATATTTTTACATCTCAATTTATTTGATAAAAATTGATAACTTTCTTCATCAAATGGTGACGAAAGAAATTGAATTTTTTTTTTTTCTGAAAATTTTTTTAAAATTAAATAATCCTTATCTTTCAATTCTAGTGGCTTTAATAATTGTATTTGTCTAAATTTTTTTTTTGTATTTCTAATTTGATAATTTGCCATTTTGGCATCTTTTGTTACTAGCTTTTCTGCTTTCCAATTCTGAAACTTTACAAAATCTGCGCCAGATTTTTTAGCTTCCTTGATAAGTTTTTTTGCCAAGGCAAGACTTCCATTATGATTTACTCCAATCTCAGCAATTATTTTTATCTTCTTTAAATTTTTAATCATTAAAATATTTATATGAATTTTTAATTTTAACTAATTTTAAAATTTTTTTTGAAATATTGCTAACTGCATTTCTTTTATGATATGGATTTTCTTTAGAATATTTCTTATTCTTATAAGCCAAAATTTCAAAAATTTTTTTTTCTATTGATATTTTCTTCAACATACAATTAAAAATATTTTTTGACATAACCCTTCCTGACTGTCTCACTCCAATATTCAAAACTGGTATTCCAAGAGAGGGAACTTCAATTATTGCACTTGATGAATTACCTAAAACTAATTCACAGAATTTTGCAAGATTTAAATAGTTCTTATTACCTAGAGAATAAAAAAAGGATGAGTTTGGGTTTAATTTAACAAAATTTTTAATTTCATCATTAAACATTTTGCCACTAGGATCTGGATTGCTTGCTGTAAAAACAATGTGATTATTTTTTAATCTTTTAAGCGCTGAAAGAAATATTTGAATTTGTTCAGAATATTTTATCTCCGAGTTAGTTTCAGGATGAAAAGTAGCCAAAATAATCTTTTTATTTGTATTTATTCCTAAAAGATTAAAAATTTTCTTTTTGTTTTTAAATTTAAATTTGTTTGCTGTTTCAGCTCCAATTGAACCAAAATTAAAAATATTTTCCTTTTTTTCACCCATCGAAACAAGTCTATTTTTGTAAATATAATTTGATGAAAAATGAAAAGCACTAAATTTTGAGACTACGTGCCTTATAGTATCATCAAAAGATCCAATAGTTTTTTCACCTCCATGTATATGGCAAATATTTACCCTTTCAAAGAAAGCTGCTATAGTAAAAGATAAAACTTCATATCTATCACCTAAAACAATAATTAATGACGGTTTTACATTATTTATTATTTTTTTATAATTTTTTAACGAGCTTGAAATAAAGCTAGTTACATCAACATTAGTATAATTTATGTTTGCACCACAATAAAAAATTTTTTTGTGATATTTTTTATTAATGTTTTTTGAGGTCTTACCAAAACTTTTTTTTTGATGATGTGGCCCGACTACTAGGTATGTTTCCAACCTACTGTGTACTTTTTGAATTAAGGGCTCCAACAAACCATAATCGGCTCTACAACCAGTATAAAAAATTATTCTTTTTTTAGACATTATATATGTCTGATTTATATAAATTTAAATTTTTAGGATTTTTAAACCAATTAATTGTTATTTTTAAGGCACTATAAAAACCTTTTCTCCCTACATATTTTGGTTTCCACTTAAGGATTTTTTTTGCTTTTAAATTTTTTGATAATAGACGGTCTACTTCACTTTTTTTTGGTCTTACCCTTTTTTTATCTATTTCAATTGTTATTTTTTTATTTAGTATCTTTGAAATCATTTTAACTGTCTCTTTGATTGTAAAATGATAACCAGTTCCTAAATTTATTACTTCACCAACACATTTTTTATTCGAAATAGTTTTAATAAAACCATCTACAGTATCACTGACAAGAGTAAAATCTCTAGATGAGTTTAAATTTCCTAATTTAATTACTTTTTTTCCGTTAAGAATTTGACCTATTATTGTTGGTATGGCGGCTCTTTGAGATTGTCTTGGGCCAAAAGTATTGAATGGTCTAATTATTGTTATTGGAATTCCAAAACTTCTAAAGTAAGACAGACTTACTTGGTCTGCTGCTATTTTACTTGCTGCATAAGGTGATTGTGCATTTAGAGGATGATTTTCATCTATTGGTATATATTTTGCAGATCCATAAACTTCACTAGTAGAAGTTATAACAACTTTTTTTATTTTATTTGTTCTTGCTGCTTCAAGAATATTTAAAGTTCCAATCACGTTTGTACTAACGTATGTTCTTGGAGACTCATAAGAATATGGTATTGAAATTAATGCAGCTAAATGAAAAATAATTTCACAGTTTTTTGTTTCTCTCAAAATCGAATTTTGATCAGTCACATCTCCTGAAATAATCTCAATTTTTTTTTTATTTTGGGTTCA
>MDTB01062419.1_pt1 | contig 12209 bp, 8 predicted proteins | sample 811161 | NCBI WGS metagenome assembly MDTB01 (sample SAMN05326650, study PRJNA326480) | marine metagenome | isolation source: seawater | place: Mediterranean Sea | collected 2009 | reverse complement strand
GTGTATGTTCGTAATAGTATCATGAAGGTCTATGAACGTGCTATGATATCTGTTTTGACTGGTATTTCAATAGGTGCATTTTTTGGTTGTTTATACGGATGGTTGCAGTTGTCATTTAATGCAGATTATCTTCTAAATTTAATTGATTCTTCAGATGAGTTGGATTTCTTCACTAGTAAAGTTTGGATGATGGGAATCTCAATTGCTGGATTTGTAACGGTGTTTACATATTACTCTGGTTGGGTATTAGAAAAAATCAATGAACCGAGCAAAGTGAAAACTATCTTAATTGGTGATGAAGAAAATATTACCGGAAAACGTTAATTTAGCAAATCTAGGATTTGAGTAAAGAAAGTGGTACAAGTCCCTCTCCCGGCACCAAGATTAGTATTCAGTATCACTTGGTGAAATTGATTTATGAAATTCCAAGAAGTAATTGATTTGAAATACACGATAGAGAACCAATCAAATGGCGAGGTAATCGTCATGGGTGAAAATATGACACTACTGTTGAAAATGGAAAATATTGAGCGACATTATGACACCCCTGCTGGCGTAGTCAGAGCACTTGATGGCGTGACCATAGAAATTAATGAGGGTGAGCGTGTGATTTTACTTGGACCTTCAGGTTCGGGTAAGACAACTCTACTCAACTGTTTTTCTGCCCTTGATAGTCCAACTGGTGGAAAATATACATTTCTTGGTGATGAAGTCCCACGAGACCACTCTGAAAAAATGACATCGTTTAGAAGAGAAAACATCGGCTATGTTTTCCAGTTCTTCAATTTATTACAAGACTTATCTGTTCTCGAAAACATCCTTCTTATTCAAGAGTTAGCTGGTAAGAAAGACCCTGCTCGGGCAAAGGAACTACTCAAGTTGGTTGGACTAGAAGCAGAAGTGGATAGATTCCCAGGTGAGATAAGTGGAGGTCAACAACAAAGAGTGGCAATCGCTAGAAGCATTGCTAAGCGTCCAACATTACTTTTGGGTGATGAATTAACTGGAAACTTAGATACTGAAACATCTCAAAAGGTCATGACTGCTCTTGTTAAAGCATGTGAACAAGAAAATATCACATCAATATTTGTCACTCACGATGAAGGATTGGTAAAATATGCCACAAGAGTGATTCGAATTGATAGTGGCAAGATAATTTCAGATGAAGCGGTCAACTCTAACTGAGGTGAAATGATGTCAGAGTCTGAGAAAAAAACGTCGGGTATTGGACTTTTGTTCAAACGAAGTTTACTCAATAAAAGACTTGCAAGAAGCCTTTGGAGGACAAAGTTACGTCTTTTTGCTGTTGTTTTTATGGTTTCAGTCGGTGTGTTTGCAGGAATAACATTTGGAGGTTATTCGCATAACCTTGACGGCATGTATGAGACGATGCATGCCGATGATAGTGAGGGAGCAAACCTTGCAGATTTGTGGATAGATAATAGAAGTGCTATTTGGTCTGGAAACCAAGTTGATGATTTTTGTCAACATTTGATTACCTCTTGGAATAATAGTATCACTGGAGAACTAGACTCTTGTGAAGGCAGAACCATTATCCAAGGTGCTATGTTTCACAATAATAGTACTGGAGAACACATAATTAATTCACTTTGGCATGGAATTCCTGCTAATGCTAATTCGGACAGAGTTTGGATGCCTGAAGGACATAGCAAAGGTCAAGTTGCTATGGCAGCAGATGAAATTGTAATAGATGCTCACGTCAGTGATGCTCTTGAATTAAGCATTGGCGATAATGTCACAATAGGGGCAGGAACTGAAAGTATGAACTTTACTTTAGTAGGAGTTGGATATCATCCATTACATGTTATGATGGCACCTGAAGGCTCCTTATTCCCTCCTGAAACTGGCCAATATGTAGTTGGATATCTATCGGATTTAGGAATGGCAAGATTGACTGGAAATCAACTTGGCTCCAGTAATGCGATTATGTTAGATGTCGAAGGAACACCATCCTTTGATTTACCAGATACAGAAACATACGAGGGTGATGAAATGGATATTGTCAAATCTCTTGTCGATGATTCATTGAATGCCACAGATTTGGACGCTCGGGTTCGCGATAGAGGTCAAAATGAGCCAGTCGAAATAATGCGTCAAGACTTGGAAGGAGCAAAAAGAGCAACCGTTCCTTTCACTGTTATGATCGCAGTTATTGCATCGATTACCATAGTGCTAAGTCTTCAAAGATTAGTTCAGAGTCAAGCAAAGGAAATCGCTGTATTACGGACCTTGGGTGTTGATAGGATTTCCTTGATGCAGGGTTACTTAATCGCACCATTAGTTATTGGTACTCTCGGTTGCCTAATCGGTGTAATAATTGGTCCATGGGGAATGAACTGGATGTTAGATTTCTATCAAAATATCGTTGGAGTTCCAATAACTGAACGTTCTATTCCGCTTGCAACTTATATCAGTGTAATTTTACCAACTATGTTTGTAGTATTTCTTTCTGGAGCATTCCCCGCTTGGAAAGCAAGTCGGCTTGACCCACTTAGTGTCCTAAGCGGCCAAAATCAAGTTAGAGTTGGGTCTAATATTCTACGGAAATTGACCTCATGGATGCCTACTACCCTCGGTCTTTCGATTCGCTCAAGTGTACGTAAACCAATTCGACTTACTATGACATTTTTTGCTGTAGGTATTTCTTTGATGTTATTTGGTTCAATTCAAATGATGTCAGCAGGACTTCAAGATGCTCTTGTAAGTGGTTTAGAAGACGACCAATCATGGGATGCTCAAGTCTATGTTATGCCTGAAGGAGAAGGACCTGTACTCGAATGGGCAGAAAATAATTCAGTAGAAACTGAACTATTGATTGAAATGCCACTTGGAAGTGTAGAAGACCCTAATGGAATCGAACGGATATTCACTCTTGTTGGATTGAATGATTTTGATAATGGCATGAGACTGGTTAATGTCATAGACGGAAATACTCCAACTGAAAATGAAGGTACACCCGAAGTAATACTAGATGAAGGCGCAATGAAATTCCTTGAATGGAACATTGGAGAGAAACATTTTGTTTCTCTTAACGGTGATGAGAAAGAAGTGAAAGTAGTTGGGACTTCAAGAGGTGAATTAGCACGAACAATGTACTTTTTGCGTGGAGATTTGAGTGAATTAACAGGGGTAAATGCTACATCGGTCTATATTCAATTGCCTGATGGAGTTGAAGTTGATAGTGAACTTGGTGAAGTCTCTTCAGGAATTATCGAGCGCCAAGGCGTACTTGATGGAATCAATGTTTTACTCAAACAACAAACTCAAGTATTCCAAGCAATAATGTATCTTGGTCTTTTATTCACAATTGCAGTTATGCTCAATACCATGATAATGAATGTCGCTGAAAGAGATTTCGAACTTGCAACATTACGTGTACTAGGGGCATCGACCAATAGGCTTGGTGTAATGTTACTGTTTGAAAGTCTACTGATAGGAACCATTGGTGGAATTATCGGTGTTATTTTTGCTTATGGAGGTGCTGTTGGTCTCGCCGCTTCATTCTCCTCTTGGCAATTCTATGTACCTGTTGTAATTGTTCCAAGTGTTGCTTTCCAACTCATGGGCGGGGTAATTGCAATTGCTGTTGCAATGACTCCAATCGGAATCTGGCGACTAAGAAAAATGGATTTGGTTGAGAAAGTAAAAGACCTATCACAGTGATTTGATTAACTCGGATTTCGACAAATCATAGGTATTTTGTAGCGAACCCTTGATGAGCCTTCGATTTATGGAGGTTCATGGTTGAAATGCCCGAGGTAGGACTAAAGGTCCAAATCGAGGTTGAAAGTCATAATGGTCCTACAAAATTTCAAGGAATTGTACTTCATCCTGCCTCGAAAGGACATCTAACTCTCAAATTGGTCAATGGGTACAATGCCAGTTATCTTCTTGAAGAAATCTCAGAACTTGAAATAATTGATACTGAACAAGTCACTGAACAAGTTACTGAACAACAAGAAATTCCATTTAATCCGGAATTGCCGAAAATTAGAATCCTACATACTGGCGGTACAATCGCTTCTAAAGTCGATTACAAGACTGGAGCCGTCGTAGCCAGATTCGAACCGCATGAACTTGTGGCAAGCGTACCTGAACTGGCTGAAATCGCAAATATAGAAGCTGTAAAACTTGGCAATATGTTCAGCGATGATATCCGTTGCCAACATTGGAACAAGATGATCGATGCAAGTAAAAAAGCATTTGACGATGGTTGTGATGGAATTGTAATCACTCATGGAACCGATACATTGCACATCACTTCGGCTGCGCTAAACTTCGCTTGGGCAGGTAAAGGTCAAGCACCACCTGGACCTATTGCACTGGTTGGTTCTCAACGCTCTTCAGACAGGGGTTCATCCGATGCTGCTGAAAACTTGATCGCTGCAGTTTACTGGGCTGCAAATGCTCCAAAACCGTGTGGAATTGCTGGCGACTCAACTGTAGTGGTAATGCATTCCAGTTCTAATGATGGAAAATGCTCAATCAACACTGGTGTTGGAGTTAGAAAATTACATTCGACAAGAAGAGATGCCTTTAGGCCTGTAAATAGTCAGCCTCTGGCTTTTATCAATGCCAATTCCGATAACTTAAGCCTAGAATTAACCAGTGATTATGAAACTCTTCTCGCAGAAACAAATCGTGAGATTTGTAGTGCGCCAACCAAATATTCTACCACTGTCAGAATAGTTCAGTTCATGGCTGGCCCTTGGCTTCATGAAGAAGAAATAGAGGCAGTGATTCTTACATCCCCGCAAGCTATGATTATTCATGGCACTGGACTAGGACATTTACCAATTGATGACCCGGAAAATGATGCACCTGAAAATACCAAGGTATGGCGTGCCCTAACCAGGTGTATAAATCGAAATATTCCAGTGATAATTACTTCACAGTGTATCAATGGACCAATAGATATGAATGTTTATTCCAAAGGACGAAAGCAAATAGCGATGGGAATGCTTGGCCATGGAAGTGTTAGTTCCCCTGATACGGTGATAGTAAAAGCGCATTGGGCTCTGTCAAATGATATGGAAATGAAAAAGGCAATGGAATCAAACCTTTGTGGAGAAAATAATATTTCATTATTAGAATAGGAGGTGAAAGAATGTCAAAGAATCAACAAAACTTGGAGGAACTCAGATACAAGAGAGAACAAGCAAGAGTCGGAGGTGGCTTGAAAAAACAAGAAGCGATTCGTATGTCAGGAAGAGGCACTGCAAGAGATAGAATCTCTATGCTTCTCGATGAAGATTCATTCATTGAAATAGACTCCTTTGTCACCCACCGAACGGTAGACCATGCAATGTTCTTACATCACACCTTAGGAGATGGCGTGGTGGCTGGCCATGGGACCATAGATGGACGAAGAGTATACTGCTTCGCACAAGATTTCAGTGTTCATGGTGGAAGTATGGGTGAGGTTCATGCAAAGAAAATCGCTAAAATCGTAGAGATGGCTGAACGTGCAAAAGCCCCTATAATTGGGATGTGGGATGGCGGAGGTCAACGTGCTCACGATGGAGTTTCAGGTCTAGCAGGAACTGGAGAACTTCTCGACAGATTCGTTCAATGCAGTGGTAGAATCCCATTGATAAGTTTAGTATTGGGTCCTGTAGTTGGTGTTTCGGCATTGGCAGCAAGTCTTGCTGATTTCACAATTCTTGGTGAAGAACATGGTCAATTATTCTTATCTTCACCACTTGAGACTCCTGAAGTAATTCAAGGCGAGATAGATGCTCAAGGACTTGGAGGAGCGACTCTTCACGCTTCTCGCTCAGGAATTGCGTGTCTAATTGCAGATGATGAAGAAGATGCGTGTGAACTAGCATCTGAGATTCTAGGATTCTTACCCGACCACAATATGGCAGACTCACCATTCTGTGAGACTGCTGACCCAATTGATAGATTAAATCCAACGTTGGAAGAATTGGTACCCGACAATCCAAATCGTCCTTATGACATGGTCAAAGTTGTCGAAGAAATAGTCGACGACGGTATTTTCCTCGAATTATTCGAAGCATATGCTGACAACATCATAATTGGGTTTGCTCGGTTAAATGGGAGAAGTGTCGGAGTTGTAGGAAATCAACCGAAAGTCCTCGCTGGGTGTTTGGATATCGATGCCTCTATCAAGGCTGCTCGATTTATTAGAACCTGTGACGCCTTTAACATTCCTTTAGTTACCTTTGAAGATGTTCCAGGATTCTTACCCGGAGTTGTACAAGAATGGGGCGGAATAATTAGGCACGGTGCAAAATTGCTATTTGCTTACGCAGAGGCGACTGTTCCAAAACTAACATTAGTCACACGAAAAGCATACGGAGGTGCTTATCTTGCTATGTCCTGTAAACACCTTAGAAGTGATTACAATATAGCTTGGCCAACTGCTGAACTTGCTGTAATGGGTGCTGAAGGCGCGGTTAACATCATACACCGTAGAGAGATTAATGCTGTTGAAGATTCACAAAAAGAGGATGTTAGATTGAGATTGGTGGGCGAGTATAAAGCCAAATTTGGCGACCCATATGTAGCAGCAAGAAATGGATGGCTGGATGATGTTATCGAACCAAATGAAAGTCGATTAAGACTTTGTAGAGCACTGAACATTCTTCGCTCTAAGCGTGAATGGAGCCCTCCAAAGAAACACGGAAATATTCCGCTCTAATCCTTATTCTGTTGGATTCTTGAAAGAAGTCCAGAGGGACTTAAGTCTACATCGATTTCTTCTTCAACTACGCTGATTTCCTGTTTGTTGTCTATTCCAACAACTGCAGACGGTGAATTACTCGAAGTCCTAATGAATAAGAATAATATCAATATTAGCACTACTAAAACTCCAATAATTCCAATTATGAGGTTTGAAGATAATGATTCAGATTCGGAGGCCTCCTCTACCGAATCAACAATAGTTGTTAGATTGTAAAGTATATTGGTATATGCAACAAATTCAGAAGAAAAATCTGGATCTATTACTGCAACCCTAAGTGAGACATTATCATCATGGTCATCTGGAATTAATAGCATTGTAACACATTGATATTTACCATCACTTTGATCAATAATACAAGAATGAGTCAGGTTTTCCAGTAAAATTCCATCCGCTTTTATCACTGGGTCTGGAGCATCTGTCCCATCAGCATCAAAAATCCACCAAGCCAAACTGACCGCTGTATCATCGATTACATTGACGTCGTAAAGAGTTAGAACTGGAGCGTCTGGGACCGGAGTAATATTGACTGAAAGTGGATACGAAAATTCTGAATTACCATCGCTCACATTAAGCCAATGCAACTGATTTAGGCCATTCACATCATCACTTGGTGAGATAATCATTTCACTACCTGAAACTACTACTGAAAGCGAAGGGTCAGATATCACTGGACTTGTTTGCCATTGCAATTGGTCACCATCTATATCCCAAGCAAACTGAGATAAATCAAATGATAATGTTTCATCTTCATTAATTTCGATATTCCACATAGTTTGATTGCCAATAACTGCATCATCAACTGGAGCAACCTGTACTGGAATATCTACCTCTACAGGTTCACTACCTCCATCTGTAACCCTTACGTGAAGAACGGTGGCTCCATTAGCATCCTGTAAAGGAGTTAATTCTAAAATACCGTTAGAAAATGAAAATCCAACTGGACCTGCTTCTCCTACCGTGACATCATTTATCGAAGCAAATAATGGCTCACCTTCAGGGTCGTATGCATATTCAGAAATATTGACGAATACTGATTCGCCATCTTCAATTAAATTTTGCATGGCAACTGTACCTGTCAATACAACTTTATCATTGAAAGGAATAACCATAATTTCCAAAGTAGTTTGATTTTCATCAATAACTCCTTGACCACCTGAGCGAACTACAACATCGACTTCAGCGCCACCAATGTATTCGCCTTCGACATCATGAAATACTGTAATTCCTCTACCGTCAGAATCAACTTCTACAGAGAAATTATTGACATTACCGCCACTTATTGTTGCACTCATAACAAATACTTCTTGACCATCAGGGTCCATAGCGATTAGATTAGAATCAAGATGAACATCACCTCGCTCAGGAACTAAAATTTCAGGAAGTGGAGTCATGAAAACCAGCGGAGTATTGCCTCTAGTAAACTCAAATTCAGCGGTAGATGGCGCACCCTCGATGTAAATTCTCATGTAAGCAACATGTTCACCAGGCTCAATATTCTCTACTTGATAATCACATATTGCAGTTCCTTCAGAGTCGATATATCCAACACTTTGCTTGAAATTATTAATCCCACACTCGACATCAATTTGCCAACTTGAAGGTAATTCTGACCAAATTGAGCCATCTCTTAAAGTCCAATTTGATTGAATGGAGAAAGTATCATATCTACCAAATTGAGTTACATTTACCGGGGTAATTGTAGTATTTTCCAGTAATAACATATGACTTCCCTCTAAGTCACCTTCAATATAGGAATCTTGGTCACTAGCATTGAATAGGTCTAATTGTAGATTAAAAGCATCTCTAAAAGATGAATGGTCGCCACGCAGTGTGACATCCAAATATGGATTTAGATGCATTGCTGCATAGTCGATTTGTTCTTGTCTTGATAGAGATGCATCGCCATCATTTCGGTCATCGCCAGTAAAAAAGCCAGTATCTGTTTCATCTTGGAACTGATAGTGATTCGCCCCTAAGATGTGCATCCATTGCCAGCCAAATAAATCGGTTCCATTGATATAAGGTAGATTGTCTTGACCTCTTGCGATTTCATCTATTGTCCCAGTCATGAAAAGAGCGGTTTTGGGCCATGCTGGTTGCACAGTCCATCCTGCTGGCCTCAAAGAATCCCAGTCCTGTCCTGAATTCCAACCTGCGAAATCCGTTCCTAAACCAAACAATGCTCTTGGGGGCTGAGTAGTAGAAGCGAGAGATGATTCATGCCAAAATGGATAGGCGCAATATGCTGCTGCTGCACCTGTACCATGGCCACCAATTCCCCAGTGTTTCAAATCTATTTGATTAAAACTACCCTGAATATTATTATTCGTATTGTTATTTTCTTCCATGAAAATCATTATTTTTTCTAACAATGCTAAATGATCTTGAAGATTGTCTGAATCATCTTCTTCCACGCCTTGAGTAACAATAACGATATTTCCTCGTTTAACAAGTTCAGATGAAATCAACATGTAATCAGAAATTTCTTCATCGATATCACCAAAAAATACAACCCATGGAAACGGCCCATTACCAGCCATATCTTTGTCCTCACCGTCATTCATTGCTGGGTAAAGCATTCGAACGGTATCCTCGCTCAAAGAAAAGTCACCCCAGCCGACAGGGAAATCCGTTGCTGTATGAACAGGTCGGAAATTTTGATCTTCTTCGACTTGTTGCCCACTAACTACGTTAGATGTGGTAGTTAGAAGTAATATCAAAAAAACTCCAAACACTCTCACATGTTTGGTGATATAACCTGCTTGCACAACTATCCCTCGAATCATTTCATATTTTGAAGTTAGGCTGTTATGCATAGGATGCTAACACTGTTTCAGCATGAATTAATTTTGTCATAAGTAGTCTTATCGAAGGTAATTCATCGATTTGATGAGGAGCCCATAACTGCCTCCAACATTCTAAATGTTGAGCAACCAGCATCCACCTCCCATCATAAATTTCGCCAATTAAATCATTAATTCGTTGCTCAACTGTACCTTCCATTAAATTATATCTAGGAGAGAGAATAATCGCTTTACTATCGATATTATCGGAAAGTTCTTCTGAATCAAAATTGATAATCATATCATATGATTCTGTTTCTATTACGGAGTCGCTCCAAGGCCCCTCATCAATTGCTCTACGACCCGAGATAAGTTTCAGTTTACCACCACTTTTAGACCATGCATAAGCAGTTGAGCGAGCTGCCCCGCCTCCTCCAACAATTGCTAAAGTCGCCCCTGATGTCACGTCCAAGCCAAAATATTCTGCACATCTAACAACTCCACAACCATCAACGTTGGATGACCACCATCCATGCCCATCCCATCTTAGGACATTAACTGACTCGATAAGTGAAGAATCATTGAAATCCATTACGGCTTGGCTATTCAATTGGTGCTTTAGAGGTGAAGTTAAATTTAACCAAATTTCCTCTCCAAATGCTTTTGTTGGCAACTTTACTTTACTGCTCAAAGGAAATTTTGCTCGTTTACTGAGACTCGCATCTAAGAATAGACCATCGTGTTCTTTTACTACCTTAGCAGTTATTTCCAATGCCTTTTGAATTAGTGCTCTATTCCTAAATTTGCCAAAGGGCGCACCTGTATAATCCCAGTCAATAGGGTTAGGAATTGTCTTTGCATAACCCCATGCCAAAGCATCTTGAATGGAATCCGCTTCGATTAGATTCAAACTTTTAATTTCCAAGTTATGCCTAATTTTACTATTTTGTTCGAGGTGCTGAGCGACAATTGAGACCAAAAGTGGTGAAATTGAATGAGAAACCGGGTTTCCGGCAATCCCATAATAAACCTCGGCCATGACTTTTGGGCAAGGTCCTACTTTTTCAATCAAACTATCAACATACACAAATTACAGATAGGTTTGAAAAAGAAGCCTACCGTGGGTTAGTCATGCAGGCTAATGCGCTATTCACCAATCAACATCGAGGCAAAGGACTTATTGGCACATTGACAGGTCTACTTAGTCTATACCTTTCATTTGCTATGTGGGAAGAATTCAATGACTCATTAGGGTCTCTATTTGGACCAGCTATAGGCGTAGTTATTGGAACGATTGTGTTCCTATTGTATCAAACCAAGAAAAATGAACGTGAGTTTACTGAAGGCAGTTCTTACACCACGTCTGAATCTACTACAATGTATAGAGACCAAGAGGGAAGAATGCAACAGATGGAGTCAGATACTGAAGCGGGAAGAAATCCTGTATTCTTCGTCGCAATGTTATATGGATTTATCATATTAGTCAGTGAACTTTCATGGTCAGACCTACTTATTTGAGTTGGTTTAATGGTCGGTTTATTTGACCTATTCACAATGAGAGACAGAATTAATAACAGTACAAATGTATTCTATATTATATTTGAAAAAGCATCAATACTAATTTCCTTACTAATTATTATGGCGATTGGTCTTGCCTTAGATTTCCCAATGTGGGGTGTCGCTGTACTTGTGGGATTGTCATTAGGGCCCGTTGTATACGGTCATTACTATCTAATTTACATCCGTCCTTTACTAAAAGAACGGGAAGGTTGATGAGTACGGACATTTTGACGCTACTTGGTGAAGTTATGGGTTTGATTGGCAATTTCATGGATTTGATTGGACTAGGTGACGTAACTGGAGTAGATGTTTTATTCGCTGCCATGGCAATTATTGGAACATTCTTATTTCTAATATATTTCATTCTAATTCTGATTGGCGGAGTCGCAGATGGCGCAATGGACATACTTCCAGGAGATGTTGATGTTGACATCGGTGCTGAAGGTATTTTTCATGTATTGACCATTCAAGGATTGCTTAGTTTCGTAATGATGTTTGGTATTTTTGGATTAGCAGTGTCGCAAGCAGATCAAAATGCTTTCATAGCAATAATTGCTGGTACTGTCGCTGGTTCGGTTTCTATGTACTTGATTGGAAAAGTATTCCAATTGATGAAAAGTTTGGAAATGGATAACACAGTAAAATATTCTGAAGCCATTGGCGCAAAAGGCACTGTTTACAGAACTATCAATGCAGGCGAGCACGGCCAAGTACAAGTCGAATATCAAGGCGCCCTTAGAACATCAGATGCTGTTGCTGAAGATGAAACATTAACCATTAAGACTGGTAAATTCATCCAAGTAATCAACGCAATTGGTGAAACACTAATCGTTAAACCTCTTGATATCTCTTCATCAAAAGAAGAAGAATGAGAAAAATCTGATTTATTTTGTCGGGTCAAGCCTCTTAAAGTAGTCCTTTGTCCAGTTAACATGGCCGTCGCAGAGAGTCTAGGTTTAATTGGAATATTTTTGTTTGTTTTTGCACTGATAGTAACTATTTATGTTGCTACTAGCAGATATAAATTAGCACCTTCAGATAAAATCCTTGTCGTATATGGTAATGTCAAAGAAGGCGGTGCAGCCGCTTGTTACCACGGTGGTGGAAAGATTGTCTGGCCACTTATCCAGCAT
>MDTB01116011.1_pt1 | contig 12210 bp, 12 predicted proteins | sample 811161 | NCBI WGS metagenome assembly MDTB01 (sample SAMN05326650, study PRJNA326480) | marine metagenome | isolation source: seawater | place: Mediterranean Sea | collected 2009 | reverse complement strand
AGAGATGATAGTGGAAAATTTTTAAATGATTATATAGATAATAAAATTTTTTCAATTGATCCGTTTATTTCGATAGATGATGGAGTTGGAGATTTAATAAAAATAGCAGTTGAAAAGGGAAAAGATCAAAATAAGAATATAAAACTTGGAATTTGTGGTGAACACGGTGGAGATCCTAAGAGTATTTTATTTTGCTCAAAAGCAGGATTAAATTACGTTTCATGCTCTCCATACAGAGTTCCAGTGGCAAGATTGGCTGCCGCACAAGCTGAGTTAATTAATAAACTAAACAAGTAATTTTATTAATAAAAATTTAAAAAAATTATTTAATTATTTTTAAAAAACAAATTATGAAACTTGTATAATTCTATATAAAATAAAATAATTTCATATATGTTTGAATTTTATATAAATTGATTCTAACTTAAAATAAAACTTTTATGAAAATAAAAATAAGTTCAAACAGGAGTTTTGGAATAGTTTTTTTCATAGTGTTTTTATTAATTGCTATCTGGCCAAAATTAAATGGTGACGAAACAAGAATATGGTCTGTAATATTAGCTATTGTTTTTATAATCTTAGGATTAACAAACTCAAAATTGTTGACTCCATTAAATATTCTTTGGTTTAAATTTGGTATTTTTCTAGGAAGGATAGTTTCACCACTAATTATGGCAATTATATTTTTTTTTGTTGTAACCCCAATAGCATTATTGATGAGATTGCTTAATAAAGATTTGTTAAATCTTAAGTTTAATAATAAAGAAAGTTATTGGATAAAAAAAAATGATTACAAAAGTAATATGAAAGATCAATTTTAAAATGAATTTTATAAAAGAGTTTTTAAAATTTTTAAGTGTAAGAAAAAAATACTGGCTTATACCGATAATTATAACTTTAGTTTTATTTGGAGGTCTAATAATTTTGACTCAAGGTTCGGCAGTAGCACCTTTTATTTATACTATCTTTTAAAGTGAAATCTATTTTAGGGATATCTGCTTTTTATCACGATAGTGCAGCATGTATTTTGGTTGATGGTAAAATAATTGCAGCAGCTCAGGAAGAACGTTTTACAAGAAAAAAACATGATTCGAGTTATCCACGTAATTCTATTGAATTTGTCTTAAATTATGCAAATCTAAAATTAAGTGAAGTAAACCAAATAATTTTTTTTGAAAAACCTTTTTTAAAATTTGAAAGATTGCTTGAAACTTATGTAGCATTTGCACCGAACGGTTTTTTATCTTTTAGTAAGGCTATGCCTTTATGGATTAGAGAAAAACTATTCCAAAAAAACTTACTTTTTAATGAGCTCAAAGAACATGATGAAAACTATAAATCAGACGAAAATATTTTTTTTTCTGATCATCACTTAAGTCATGCATCCAGTGCTTTTTTTCCATCTCCATTTGAAGAAGCAATTGTTTTAACAGCAGACGGAGTAGGTGAATGGGCGACCACTACTGTTGCAGTAGGAAAAGGAAATAATTTAGAAATTAAGAAAGAAATACACTTCCCTCATTCTCTCGGATTGCTGTATTCAGCCTTCACTTATTATACAGGATTTAAAGTTAATAGTGGAGAATATAAACTTATGGGATTAGCACCTTACGGTAAATCAATTTATGAGGAAGAAATTAAAAAACTTATAGATATCAAAGATGACGGAACGTTTAGATTAGATCAGAAATATTTCAATTATTCAACAGGGTTAACTATGATTAATAATAAATTTGAAAATTTATTTGGTAAAAAAACAAGAAATCCTGAAAATGAAAGATTAACCCAATTTCATATGGATATAGCAGCGTCTATTCAAAAAGTTACAGAAGAGATTATTATTAAATTAACAAAATCAATTCGTAAAGAATATGGGATTAACAATTTATGTCTTGCTGGAGGAGTTGCCTTAAATTGTGTTGCTAATGGAAAAATTTTAAGGGAAAATATTTTTGAAAATATTTGGATACAGCCAGCCGCAGGTGATGCGGGGGGTTCCTTAGGCGCAGCATTAGCATTGTGGCATATAGAGCAGGGCAATAAGAGAATAGTTAATTTAAAAGATAGTATGCAGGGATCATATCTTGGCATGGAATATTCTCAAGATAAAATTGAAAATGAATTACGTTCAATTGGTGCAAATTTTGAAACTTTAGAATATGATGATTTAATAGATCAGACATCAGAAAATTTATCCAATGAAAAGGCCGTAGGATGGTTTCAAGGTAGAATGGAATTCGGTCCTAGGGCGTTAGGATGTAGATCAATTTTAGCCGATCCACGTTCTGAAAATATGCAAAAAAATTTAAATCTAAAAGTAAAGTATAGAGAAAGTTTTAGACCCTTCGCTCCTTCAATTCTTAAAGAAGATTTACCAAATTGGTTTGATATGAATGTTGATAGTCCTTATATGTTATTTGTTGCTGATATTTTACCAGAAAAAAAAATTGAAATTTCTGATCAAGAAAAAAAGTTATTTGGAATTGAAAAATTGAACGTTAAAAGGTCACAAATTCCTGCAGTTACTCATGTAGATTATTCTGCCAGAATACAAACTGTAACTAAGGAAAATAATAAACGATATTTTGATTTAATATCTAAGTTTAAAGAAAAAACTGGTTGTCCTGTAATTGTAAATACATCTTTTAATGTTAGAGGTGAGCCCATTGTTAATACCCCTACGGATGCGTTCAATTGTTTTATGGGTACTAAATTGGATTATTTAGTAATTGGAAACTGTATCTTAGACAAAAAAAAACAAAATAAAACTTTAAAAAAAAATTATAGAGAAGAGTTTATACTTGATTAATTTTTAACTTTATCCATTATAGTTGGATAGTAATATTTTGCGTAGGAGTTTACTGTAAGATGTGAAAAAGGATCTCCTTTCTCAAACACTTCTTCGTCAAATAAAATATTTAAATTAGAAAAATTTATAAGTTCTAAATTCTCTGAATAGTTTGATTTTGATATTATTTCATTTATTAGGTTTCCTACATCTAATTGGTATGTTTTGTTAAATAGATGATTTTTATGCGGATGAGTAACAAAGTATATTTTTTTTAAATTTTTATCTGAAAATCCAATATCAATATAATTATTGATTCTTTTTTCAAAAATTAGTTTTTCATTTTCATTTAGTCCATATTTTAAGGGGTACAAAACTAATGCAATTCTAAATAATTTTGCTTTAAATTTTTTTAGTATGAATTTAAAAGTTTGAAAATTATTAAATTCATAAATAGTTTTGTGTAAATTAAAATATGATTTAGAAAAATGTGCTAATTTGATAATTGATAAATTTGTTTTATTAAAATCTTTTGTAATATTTTTATAAAAATCTTTATGCATATTTGTAATTACTGGAGAAAAAGAGCTTTTATCTAAACTTCTGTACCTATAAAGTTCATCACCAATGTCTGTTTGGTCAATTATACTGATTAAGATTGTTGGTTTAATATTAAATTCTTTTCTCAAAATATACAATTGGCTAGTCATTGGGCTTGGTGAATAACTCCCAATACCAGCGTTTATCAATCCAAAATTATTTTTAGTTGCAAAATTTTGTAAATAAGAAAATATTTTTTTTTTATTAGCAATTTCTGCCCATGAATCTCCTTGAATTAAAATATTTTCTTTATTTTTTATATTGAAATTATTTATTTCAGAATAGAAATAACTACCTTTTCCTTTAACAATATAATTGTTTAGCTCACTAAAATCGATTTTGTTTCTAGAATAAGGAATAAATTCAGAATATTTTTCAATTATTTTTGGATCATAGTAACTTTCTTCTAACAATTGAATTAGTCTTAATTTTTTTACACCTTTCAAAGAGATAAATGAAAATAATTCAACAATTATCAATATTAATAAAATGCTAAATATATAAAATTTAAAATTTTTCATTTATGTTAGAATAATAATATTTAAATCAAAGTTATTAATACTCAATAAATAAATATTTTTTAAAAATTAAAATAGAAGTTTTAAATTGACTTTAAACTTCATCGATAGTTAAGTTAAATTTTTCTGAAATATAAAGATTACAAGTTGTTAAGGGGGCGTTCTGTTGCCAGGTGCCCCAAACCCCGTCTACTTTATTAACTAAGTTAATTAAGCAGCAAGTGCGTAACTTTCGTTAGCAATTATAAATTAGCCCTTTACGGTGGAACAATACCGAACAAAAGAACAACCTTTAGTCACCCGTCGATTCTAGTTCACCCCCGTATTTTTTTGGTGGAGGTGGTGGGTACTGCCCCCACGTCCGCAATGGTTATTACGAAATTCGTTTATCGTCATAGTTGGCAAGCCAACTGTATTAATATAAAAGTATTTTTAATACATACAATAAAAAACTTAAAATAAAATATATAAAACATTTAATAGTTTAAATTAACTTTATTATGAAAAAAGATAAACCTATATTATTTTTATTGGATGTTGATGGTGTAATGACCAATGGTCAATTTATTTATTCTAGAGATGGTAAAATTCAAAAAATATTTGGACCAGATGACCATGATGGTTTGAGTCTTTTGAGAGAGTTTATAGAAATAAGATTTATTACTGGCGATAAAAAAGGATTTAAGATTTCAAAAAAAAGAATAGTAGACGATATGAATTTTAAATTAGATCTTGTAAGCACTATTAAAAGAATAGATTGGATTAAAAAAAAATACCCTTTAAATAAAGTAATTTATATGGGAGATGGTATCTTAGACTATTTAGTTATGGAAAAAGTATTTTATTCAATTAGTCCAGCTAATGGTCATGAGTTTGCAAAAAAAAGTGCCAATTACACTACAAAATGTAGTGGTGGAGATAGAGCAGTAGCTGAAGCAAGCCTTCATATAATGAAAAAATTTTTTAAAAAATTTGATCAGATTAAAGGAATCAAAAATAAATCTTTTTCTGGGTCTTGGAAATCGTGATACCAAAAATATTTAACAGATATTTAAAGGATAGAAGAGCTACTTTACTGGCAGTTGGACCTATGAGTAAGAATTGCGTCGATGCCACTATTGAAATTGCAAATGAAAAAAAAGTTCCAATTATGATGATTGCTAGTAGAAGACAAATAGATAGCCAAGAATTTGGTGGAGGATACGTTAATAACTGGGACTCAAAAAAATTTAGTAACTACGTAAAAAAAAAAGACAAGAATAAGTTAATTACTTTATGTAGAGATCATGGAGGACCATGGCAAAATAGCTTAGAGATTAAGAAAAAGCTAAACTCAATTAAAGCAATGAATTCTGCAAAGAGATCATATATGGAAGATATTGATGCTGGATTTAAAATAATTCATATAGATACTTGCCTAAGTTTGAATGGTACGGAAAAAAGTAAAAAAAAAACATTAAATCGTCTTTTTGAACTCTATAAATTTTGCAGCAATTATGCAAAAAATAAAAATAAAAATATATTTTTTGAGATTGGGACTGAAGAACAGTCTGGTACAACAAATACTCAAAAAGAATTAGAAGAAACACTTTATAAAACAATAAATTTTTGTAAAAAAAATAAATTAAAAAAACCTACTTTTGTTGTAATTCAATCAGGAACAAGAGTTATGGAAATGAGAAATGTCGGTACTTTTGAGGCACCATTTAGAGTTGAAAATGAAATACCAGCAGAAATACAAATTCCTAAAATGATTGAAATTTGCAAAAAATATAATGTGTTAATGAAAGCCCATAATACAGACTATCTATCTAATGAAGCATTAAATTATTATCCAAGATTAGGCATAAGTGCAGCAAATATTGCACCTGAGTTTGGTGTAATAGAAAGTAAAAAAATTTTAGAAATCATGGATAAATTAAAGCAAAAATCTCTAAAAAGTTCTTTTATTAAGTTATCATTGGAATCTGGTAAATGGAAAAAATGGATGATAAAAAATTCAAAAGCAAGTAACCTTGATAAAGCAATAATTTCAGGACATTATATTTTTTCAGAAGAAAAATTCTTAAAAATAAAACAAGAACTTGAAGACATACTTAAACAAAGAAGTCAAAACTTAGATAAAATTTTAAAACAGGAGATAAAAGACTCAATTTTGAGATATTTATACAATTTTAATTTAATTAATTAAAATGAAACCAATAGCAACATTAATTCTTAATCGAAATTTACCAAAAGTAACCAATAAACTTTATAGAACAATAAAAAAAAATGAGGGTGATATCACTGATATTTTTGTAATAGAAGCTGGATCTTCTAAGAATAACTTGTCAAAATTTGTAACATGGCACGCTAATACAATGAATATAAAAAAAAATGGTTTGCGTTTTCCAAGAGGAATGAACTATGGACTGTACAATTTATGGAAAGAGGGATTATTTAATAATTATAAAGCCTTTTTTTTAATAACTAATGACACAGTGATCAAAAAAAAAAACACATTAAAAATTTTATATTCAATTATCCTGAAAAATAAAAAAATTGGCATACTTAGTCCATGTTCTAAAAAATGGGGTGAAAATAAATTACTAAAAAAAAATAATGTTAAATTTTCTTGGTATATTCATAATCATGCATATTTGCTAAGTAAAAATTTTTTATTAAAGATTGTTAATCCATTGTCAGGATATAAAAATTTTCTATATGATGGTTCAAATTTTAGAGGATATGGACTGGAAAGTGAATTGATTGCCAAAGCTTATGCAAATAATTTTGCAGCCGCAATAACAAATCAAGTTTATGTAGAAGAAAATGAAGATTATTTATTAAATTACAATGATTTAATTAAAACTGAAAATTACTCAAAAAATTTAAAACTTACTTACGATGAGGGATTAAAATGGATGAGAAGAAAATATGGTTTTAATAATAAATGGCTATTACAAAATTATGTTAAGTTATTTTATGATAATTTTTTTGTTAACTACCCAGAATATGAAAAATATAAGATATGATTAAATTAGGAGGAAATGAAATCACAAAGTTTAACAGCAAGTTAAAGAAAACTCTTCTGGGCAATACTAAATATTATTTCTATATTCATTGTAACCTTAGAAAAAATCAAAAGATCTCAATTCAAGATAATATAAACGCTACTATTTTTATTTTGAGTTGCAAAAATAATTCATTAATAAAACTAGATAATAGAGAAGTTAAGATTAAGAAAAATTGTAGTTTATATTTTAAAAAATACAAAAAAATTGAAACATTAAATAATTCTGTTGAAATTTTATTAGTTGGCAAAAAGTTAAGAAAAATTCAAAAAAATATTTTGATTAAAAAAAGTTCAAAATTTTATAAGGTGATTAAACCCTGGGGTTATGAGCTATGGATCAATTCATTAAATAATAATTTTGCTTTTAAAAAAATTTTTATAAAAAAAGGATTTCAGACCAGTCTACAATATCATAACTATAAAAGAGAAACTAATCTGATTCTAAAGGGAGAAGCTTGCTTATTTTATAAAAAAAATAAAATGGTAAAAAATATAAATGTGAAAACAAAAGACATTGGTTTTAAGAAACTAACAAAAGGGACTATAATCAATGTATTTCCAAAAATATTACATAGAATTAAAGCATTAAGTAACTTAACTCTTTATGAAGTTTCTTCTCCCCACCTGAAAGATGTCGTTAGAGTTCAAGACGATACAGCTAGGTTGTCAGGCCATATAAAAAGTGAGCATTTAAATAGTTAAATGAAAACACTATGCATATTAACTGCTGGCAAGGGTAGCAGGTTAAGTAATTACTCAAAATTAGTTAACAAAGCTTTGTTACCAATTAACAAAAAAGCAGCAATATCTCACATAATCGATAAATTTCCTAAGGATACCAGGATTATTGTTGCAATAGGTCATTTAGGTGATCAAGTAAAAGATTTTCTCAAAATTAGTTATCCAAAGAGAAAAATTAATTTTGTTAGAATTAAAAATTTTTCAGGAAAAAAAAGTGGACCTGGTAAATCTTTGTTAGCTTGCAAAAAATTTTTAAAAAAGGATTTTTATTTTGTGTCATGCGATACAATTTGGAAAAAGAAAATTAAAAATAAAGAAACTCATAACTGGATGGGAGTATCTGAAAAACTATTTTATAATCCAAAAGATTATTGTAATTTACTATCAAAAAATAAAAAAATAATTGATATTAAAGATAAAGAATTTGCATCAAAAAGATACAAGCACTTCATAGGTCTAGCATATATAAAAGATTACAAATTATTTTGGTCAGGATTAAATTTAATGAAAAAAAATGCTGGCGAGTATCAGGTAATTGATGGTTTTAAAAATTTAATTAAATTAAGAAATGTTAAAGAAAAAAAATTAGAATGGTATGATATAGGTAATTATGAAGGTTATAATTTTACTTTAAAGAAATTTGAAAAATTTAATTTTAGAAAAACAAATGAATTTATCTATTTAAATAAATACCATATTATAAAATTTATTAATTCTCAATCTAAAGTAAAAAAATTAATAGATAGAACAAAGCAAATAAAACTTTTTCCAACCATAATAAATTCAAAGAAACAATTTATTCAATATAAGTATGTGAAAGGTGAAATATTATATAGGTTAATCAATGAAGAAAATTTTACAAAATTACTTAATTATTTGAAAAAAAATCTATGGTGTAATTTGAACAAAAAAAATATTAGAATAATCTGTAAAAAATTTTATTATAATAAAACTATTGATAGAATTAATTTATTTTTTCAAAAGTATGATTTAAAAAAAGATACTCTAAATAATATCAATAAAATACATGTCCCTTCAATTGATAATTTGCTTAACATTGTACCTTGGAATGAAATTTATGATGGTATTTCTAGTAAAATTCATGGTGATTTACAATTTGACAATATAATTTTTGATAAAAAAAAATTCACACTTATTGACTGGAGAGATGATTTTGGTGGAAGTTTAAACTATGGTGATCTTTATTATGATCTTTCAAAATTGTATGGTGGAATTGAGATGAATTATGACTTAATAAAAAATAGAAAATTTTTTTATAAAGAAAAAATTAATAAAACTTCATATAATTTTCAGTCAAGAAAAAAAATAATGAGTAAAATTAAATTTAAATATAAAAAATTTTTAATATTGAACAATTTTTCCTTCAAGAAGGTAGAAATAATAAAATGTTTAATACATTTAAATATGAGTCCGCTTCACGAATACCCTTTTGACAAACTTCTTTTTTCACATGGTAAACTTGAGTTATTCAAAGTATTAAAAAAATATGAATATATTACCTAATCATTTAACAAAAATTTGTATCTCTATTTCAAAAAAACCAGGTACATCTGGTTCTAAGTTTCATAACACCGGCTATAAATTATTAAATTTAAATTATTTATATATTCCGATGAAGCTAAATAATATTAATCAAATCAAAACGATCATAAAAAAATTTAATATTCGTGGTTGCTCTGTTTCAATGCCTTTCAAACAAGAAATTTTAAAGCAATTAGATAATCAAGATTTTAGTACATCGTCAACTAATGCAGCCAATACTGTAGTTTTTGAAAATGGTAAGTTGAAGGGATACAATACAGATTTATTCGCAATAAATAAAATAATGAAGAAGATAAGTCTAAAAAAAAATGACACTATTTTGTTGTTGGGTAATGGAGGTGTCTCAAGAACTATTTATGAGTATATAAAAAAAATAGATTTAAAAAAAATTTCTATCTGTGCAAGGGACATTAAAAAATTTAAAAATTGGAAAATTATTAGCAATACAAAAGTTATTGATTGGAAAGAAAGAAATAATATTTACTCAGATTTATTAATAAATGCTACACCAATAGGCATGGATAATAATTTAATTCCCATTAATAAAAATAACATAAAAAATTTTAAGAATATTTTAGATCTTGTAATAAATAATAACTCAGCATTTAAAAAAATAGCAAAAAAAAATAATACTAAATTTTATGGTGGTTTGGAATTTAGCTTTTATCAAGCGTGCAAACAGTTTGAAATATATACAAACAAGAAAGTTAATGAAAAGTTAATGAAAAAAGTTTTAAAATATAAGTTTTAAAATTAATAATTATATTAATTGATAAGTTATTTCTTATAACCAATAATTTTTTTGTGTATCAGAATTTTTTTAAAGAAAATAGGTAATATACTATAAACGTATAGTTTGAAAAATTTAATCAATATAATTATATTTTCATAAAATGAATTAAATTCTCTGCTATTTTTATTAAAATAATTTGTTTCTTTTAAGTATTTTTTAGCTTGAAAGTTGAATTTACCACCATGAATTATTTCAACATAATTTAAAACTTTAAAATCACAGTGGTAAACTTTAAATTTTTCATTATCTGCTCTAGAACTTGCAAACATATCAAATTCATTAATACTTTCATTTTTAATTAATAATTTTTCTAAAGATTTTTTTTTCCATAACGCATTTGTTATATTAACTCTGTGCAACTCCCATGAATTATGTGAAACATAGTTATCCTGAATTTCTTTTGATCTATTTGGATAAAATGGAGAAATTTTTAGGAAATCTAAATTATTTTCATTAAAAAAATTTAGTGCGTTATAAAATTTATTTATGTTGATGTTGCTATTAAGAATAGTGTCTTCAGTAGTAGTAATAATATTTTTGTGTTTAATTTGTTCAAGACATTCTGAAATTCTGTTTGACCATGGGTCTGTTGATTTGGAATTATAGGGATAGACAATATTGTACATCTTGTCATTTGTTTTATATTTTTCTGAAGAAAGGAAGTAAACAGGCACTTCGTTAGAGAAAAAATGTTTATTCCAATAAAAGTAAAATAAATCCCAAATATCTTTATATGAATGCGATGTACAAACACACAAAGCCAAGTCAATTTTTTTACATAAATCTAAAGTTTTGTTTAACATCTATAAGCATGTATTTTCGTTATATTATATTTTTTATCAAAATAAATTATATCTATAATTTCAAGTTTTTCTTTTTTTTTGGTAGTTAATAAAATTTGACAAGCAACAATTCTTTTTAAATCGTTTATAAAAAAATCTATGATTTTAATTTTGAATTCATTTTCTTTAAAAACTTTTTGTAAAAAATCTAATAGTTTTTTTTTACCTTGTATTTTTATATCCCAATCCTCTAAAATTATATTTTTTGAAAAAAGTTTAGATAGTTCCAAAATATTTTTGTTTTCAAAGTGCTTAAAGTAAATTAAGGATTTATTTTTAAGTTTTTTTTTCATTTAATTATTAATTAATAGTTCAAATAAAAATAAATTGTAAAAAATTTAAATTTTAAAAAGTTATATGAACTTTCTTAAATGTGTTATATTTTCTATAATAATTAATTTTGATAAGAAAATATATTTTTAATAAATCTATATAACTGTTTATTTTTTATAAATATTTAAGTTATGATAAATTTATAATTGATATTCGTGTTTCTATCTGAGATTTTTTAAATTTACATAATATACAATAAAATTAGTGGATGGATTTAAAATAAAATTTAAAAATAGTTAGTTTAAGTAAAGTTTCTATAATTTTAAAAGTAATTTCAATTCTATTATATTCTAATTTACTCTTATAAGTTGTAATAGTTTAAGTGGTATTACTTACCTAGTTCAAATTTTTAATTTGAAAGTCCTTTATCGAGTTAGTTGGAAATTTAACATTAATAATATAAGTATAGATTACTTGATTCACTAACACCGATGATATTAACTAAAAAACAATTAGAAGAAATAAAAAATCAACAATCTCAAAAGAATCAAACTAAAAGAGTCACCGCCCCGGAGCTTGAAATGATACTTTATGAAGCCTTACCAGCTTTAGACCACGGCTTTGTAAGGGTTGTTGATTATATGGGTGATGATACTTCTATAGTTCAGTCTGCAAGAGTGTCTTATGGAAAAGGTACTAAGCAAGTTTCAACAGATAAAGGTTTAATTAAATACTTGATGAGACATTGGCACAGTACGCCTTTTGAAATGTGTGAAATTAAGTATCACATTAAACTTCCAATATTTATTGCAAGGCAATGGATCAGACATAGAACCGCCAACGTAAATGAATACTCAGCAAGATATTCAATTTTAGATAAAGAGTTTTATTTACCAACTAAAGAAAATTTAGCAGCACAATCGACTAGTAACCGACAAGGAAGAGGAGATGTCCTAGAAGGAAAACAAGCAGAAGAAGTTTTAGAACTTTTAAAAAGTGATGCAGAGAGAACTTATGATAATTATGAAACAATGCTT
>MDTB01095538.1_pt1 | contig 12210 bp, 6 predicted proteins | sample 811161 | NCBI WGS metagenome assembly MDTB01 (sample SAMN05326650, study PRJNA326480) | marine metagenome | isolation source: seawater | place: Mediterranean Sea | collected 2009 | reverse complement strand
TTTCTGGAGTAAATCTCGATAAAGAGGCGGCCGACCTGATCCGTTTCCAGCAGGCCTACCAAGCGTCTGCACAGGTAATGCAGGTCGCGACCCGCTTGTTCGACACAATGTTACAGATTCGCTGAGGCTAAGCTATGACCATCTCAACAACCCTGCTATTCAGTCGCGCGGTAAACCTAATGGGCCAGCAGCAGTCTGATCTTGCTGCACTCCAGGAAAAGGTTGCTACAGGTAAGGAGCTGGTAAGGCCATCGGACTCACCGGATTTAGCGGTAAATATTGCCCGGATTAAGGCCTCTATCGATGAAATGGACGCCTACAAAAACTCTTTGAATGCGGTCAATGACCGGCTCACTGTAGAGGAAAGTTATATTGGGGGGGCTAAGGACGTCCTCATCAGGATGAAACAACTGACCCTGCAGGGCGCAAACGGGACAATGTTTGGCCGTGACCGGGAAGTGATCGCACTCGAGATCGACGAGCTGGTCTCCGAGATGAAAAATTTGGCGAACGGTACCGACGGGAAGGGGAACTTCCTTTTCGGTGGATCACGCGTCTCGAGTAAGCCTTATTCGGAGGACGAGGACGGGACGATCCGCTACCAGGGCGATAATTTCCGACCAAACATAGATTACACAGCGCACCGCAGGTCATCGATCGGCCGCAACGGCCTCGATGTCTTTAAGCCGGTGCTATCCGGTGAATCGACTGACCCTGTTCCGGGTGTCTATGATCTGACGCTTGGTGGCACACTCGAGCCACAGGATATTTACACAGTGGTTATCGACGGAAGTGCTTTTTCCTATGAGGTAAGACCCGGGGATAGTGTTGAGCAGGTTTTGGCTCGGCTCGCCCATGATGTGAATGAAGCGAGTCGGGTGGGTACCCTAGAGAATTTGAAGGCATCGGTTCAAGACGGCGCGCTGCAGCTAACTGCCCTGGACGGAGTGGACAGGCAGATATCGGTAGGAACCTCTAACTCAGGAGATCCGGTCGATGATCTTTTTTCGTCCGTCGTCCAGGACGTTAATTCGTCCGTCGTGATTGCCGAACTAGATGGCACCATGGAGCGGGGGGATACCGTGAGGCTGCAGATTGGAACCCGCTCGGTCTCCTATCAAATTAAGGGAACCGAGGGGGGTGTCACGCCGACCAGCCCGGCCGCTGTTATTGAGGCAATAAAAGAGACCGCCGAGGCTACGGGGCTCTTCGTGGGATCGGCCGCCTTTCGAACAGATGAAAATCAACCCGGTCGGCTGCTGATAGAGCCACTGACAAGTAACCTAGGGAATGTAGAGTTTCAGGCGACCGAGCGGACAAATATAAATGACCAAAGCATGCGTGTGGAGTTGGTCGAGGAGCCGAGGCCGGCACTGCCTGAGCGAGTTGAATTCTTCGAGTCGCTCCAGGAGATTTCGATTGCCCTCAGGAACGGTACCCAGGATCAAATACAGGGGAAGCTAGACCACCTCGATCAGATGCTCAATATCGTGACCATGTCATTGGCGGATATTGGTGCTGAGATGAATTCCATTGAGGATGAAATCTCCATCAACGAAGACCTGAAGCTACAGCTTCAGGCGACCTTGTCCGGACAGGAGGATCTTGACTACGCCACGGCTATTACCGAGCTACAGGCGAAAATGATGTCGCTTGAGGCAGCACAGTCATCGTTCGCCAAGATCTCTCAGCTATCGGTTTTTGACTACCTCCGGTGATGAGGCGGCAAAAGTTGTCGGTTTACTGACATAAAACCGGCAACCACTGAACGCAATGTACTTGAAAGAGAAAAAGAGAAAGATTGATGCGGACTAAGGCCATTGAAATGCCTGAATTTAGGGGGCTCGAGGAACTTTTCTCCGTCTACACGATAATTGGCACGAATCTCGCTTTAGATCTCGTGAGGAAAATTTTATCCGATGCGGCAGGGGCCGTGATCGGCAAATGAGGAGCACAAACTCATGGCACTTACGGTAAATACAAACGTATCTGCATTAAACGCTCAGAGAGCGACACTGCAATCGCAGGGTGAGATGGCGTCGGCAATGGAACGCCTCGCAACCGGTAAACGCATAAATAGCGCTGTAGACGACGCAGCTGGTTTGGCTATTGCGGCTCGGATGGAGTCCCAAGTATCGGGACTCAACCAGGCGGTCAGGAATGCCAATGATGCGATTTCCTTGGTATCGACTGCGGAAGGTGCATTACAAGAGACGACCGCCATCCTCCAACGGATTCGTGAGCTTTCAATACAGTCGGCGGGCGGTGCTCCCTCAAACGCTGACCGTGTGAACCTGAACAAAGAGGTCATACAGCTCCAAGAAGAACTAGCCCGGATCGCGAACACAACCCGGTTTAATGGTGGCCTGCTGCTTAACGGCTCGTTTGTCGCCACAGATTTCCAGATCGGCCAGTCAAACAACGAAGAGATTACCGTCAACATTACTGATGTCAGGCCCGAGCGGATCGGCGCGTACACACAAAACACGGTCAAGAATGTCGGCCTAATCTCCGTTGGTCATGACCTGAAAACAATCGATAACGGTGTCAACCAGCAGACATTGGTGGTGCAGGTTGGGAACGAGGTGCCCCGTACCGTTTCGATCAATAAGGGAGACGATGCCCGGACCATCTCAGATAAATTGAATGAGGGCGGCGCACAAATCAACACCACCGCGGTGACCAAGTCGAATGTTTATGTAGACGGTGTCGGATCGTTCAGCTTCAAGATTTCATCGAGCTCGACACCAGACATTGAGGATACCGTCACCGTCGGTGCAACGGCCGGATCCCAGGCCGCCTCTCTCGCGGCCGAGATAAACCGTGGATACCCCGAACACAACATATCGGCAACACTCCAGGTCGATGATAACGGCATCGAGTATGTCCAGATGGTCCAAAAGAATGGTTACGATATTCGTGTCCAGAGTTTTGTGACCACCGGCGACTCGACGCTGGACTTTGATGAAGACAAAGTGGCGGAACTCACAGGCGCGTATGGCTACACCTCGACTGTTGTCGGTGGAGCGGTCACGATTGACGCGCCTGCCTCGTTCTTGATTTCATCGGACGATGCATCGAATACGATCCTTCAGGGAACCCGCGCCTCACTTGAGGTCGTGGGCGTCAACAGTGATCCCTCGGTCTATCAGGACCGGTCATTTGACGTGAACGTCAGTGGCGTTACCAAGACCGTGAACCTGGCGGCACCCCCGCCGGCGGTGCCTCGGGACGCGACCAGCCCTGTATTAGCCGTCGAGTTCACCGCGACGCAGCAGACGCAGGGGCCTTCCGGTCAACAGCTCGGTGCGCTGAGACGTAACAGCTACACGGTTACGACAATCGACACCAACACCACGCCGGCTCGTGGATCGGCAGATGTACAGTTCTCGTTGAGTGTCAATGGTGGTGACGCCCAGGATCTTGATATGGCGGCCGCGCTTTCGGCGCTCGGTCACGAGAGCGGTGACGCGGTTCCCGCCGCTGACTTCGCTGCGGCGATGCAGACCACGATTTCTAATAACCCGTACTTTGATAGTGGTGACGAGCTCGTCACGGTTACTTTAAATAACTACGGTCAGATACAGCTCGATGTCGCCGGTGGGACGGGCGCGATCACGTTCGCTGAGAGCTCCAAGTACAGCGCGGCCTATGCGGTGACATGGACCGGGGCGTCTGATGTGAATGCGTCTACTAATCAGATAACTATGCTCAATCACGGCTACACGACCGGCGACTCGGTGACCTACAGCACGACTGGTGGTACGGATGCAGGTTTGTCGGCTGGGACCTACTTCGTGATTGCGGTTGATACCAACACGATCCAGCTCGCCTCATCGCTCGCGAACGCCAAAGCGGACACCGCGGTAGCGCTCACCGGTAACGGAACCGGCGAGCAGATTTCCCGGGCAGCTGGGGATGGTGTCGCCGCCGCGATGATTGTTAATACCGCTCCCACTAACGGTTCGACCACAGAGTCTGCGACCGACGGTTCGCTGACACTTGGAGAGACCCTGAACACCGCAGCGAACAGTGTATATGGCCCAGTCAATCCGCTCGGCATTACCGACCGCGTCATTACTGGTGGGGCGAACGACACGTTCACCCTGGCTGTAAATGGTGGCGCACCGACCGTGATTGAGGTCGCGGCTGGTACCTACTACGCGATGGAAGAGCTAGCGACCGCTGTCCAGACAGCGATCGACAGTAGCCCATTTTCGTCTACCGGCACGTTTCCGATAACGGTTGGGGCTACCACCGACGAGAACGGCGACTGGGGCCTGACATTTGGGTCTGCGGATGGGCACAGTATTCAGGTCGGGGGCACGAGCTTCCTGACAGATGTCCTTGCTCTCAGTGTCGCTGACCCGTCCAGCGCTCCGGACATTGACATCGCAAACTCGTGGACCAGCGCGACCGACGTGAACGCCGGTACGAACCGGATCACTATTGCGGGCCATGGCTACAGCACGGGCGACGCGGTTGTCTATAACGCGACAAGCGCTGACACAGGCCTCACATCGGGAACGACTTATTATGTCGCTGTAGTCGACGCGAATACGATCTCGTTGTCGACCACTGAGGCCAACGCGCTGGCGGGTACTATTGTCGCTTTGACCGGCGACGGCGCGGGTGAACAGATATCTGACGGTGCGGGAGAGCGGAAGCTATCAATCGCCGCCGGACCAATTAACGAGGCTGCTACACGACTCGCAATTAACGTCAACGGCGGTGGTTTCTATGACATCGACCTGGCGACCCATTTGACCACCGCGGGTGTCACCGCGACGGCGACCTCGGTCACTGAGGACCAGTTCGTTACAGCCCTACAGGCAGTACTCGACGACAGTGTGTACTTCACTGGCGACGAGGCAGTGACGGTCTCAGTCACCACGGCTGGTCTCGTGCAGCTGGATGTCGCCGGCGGTGCCGGTACCATTGTCGTGGCCGAGCACAGCGCCTATCGCGCCGGTGTGACAGGAGCAGTCGCTGCCAACGGCCTCGCGGCAACACTCACGGGGACAGTCGCCAACGCGAGTGCTCTCTCCAACGGGTTTACCACCGGCGAAGCCTATCAGTCGGGAACTGCTGGTAGCATCGTGCTCGGATCGACCGCGAATACCGCCAACGGTGATCCTCAGAACGCAAATTATGTGAAGCCGTTCGGTATCTCGCCGGTCAACGTCACAGCATCGACAGGTGACGAGCTCTACATCTCGATAGACAGTGGCACGGCCACGTTGCTCACCATCCCGGCGGGTGACTATCTGAACATGGCGGATCTCGCGACCGCGATCCAGACACAGATCGACTCGTCGCCGGAGATCGGACTCGCTGGCACGGTCTCCGTGACCGCGACCTCGACACAGAATTCTGACGACGAGTCCTGGGGACTCTCGTTTGCGAGTTCGAACGGCGCGCAGATGGACCTGTTCGGTAACTTCTTTGGATCATCTCTGGGAATCTCTACCGGAACGGATGGCTCCACCCAGTTGGGTCGGTCGTCCGAGACCTGGGTGATGGGCGACGACATTGATGCGACCACGAACCGAGTTACATTAAATAACCACGGACTCTCGACAGGCGACGCCCTCGTATATTCGGACGGCACAACTAAAGACGGTGGTCTTACCGATGGCACAACGTATTATGCAATTGTCATCGACACGGACACCATCCAGTTGGCCACAAGTGTCGCTAACGCGAACGCGGGTACAGCGATAGTACTGGACGGGGCCGGTAGCGATGACCAATCGCTCACCGTCACCGGTGATCCGATTACGATCGCGGAGGTGGGTGAGGCCCCGGTCGGACCCGCGGGCTACCGTACCTCCGTTGAGGCAGGCGCATTTTCTCAAGGTGTTGATTTATCAACCGACAACACCGTAGTGGTTGAGATCCTTGATGACGAGACCGGTGACCTGGTTACCAAAACTATCACACTGGGCTCGTCTGATAGCTCGGTTTCATTCTCTGATTACATGAGTCAACTCGCGACCGCCGCGAATACGTCGTTCCTTACCGAGGGCTTCACGTTCGCGTCTGCCGGCAGTGATCGCTCCTACACCATGACCTTCACACCGACCGGGGGTCGTACAGTGACCTTCAGTGGTACATCGGTGACTCAGGCCTTTGGTGGTCCGGTCTCGGCGTCTGGCGAGCCATCCAACATGGACGGGCTGACGTTCGAGTCGATGGAGGACGTACTGGCAGAGCTTAATGCACAGTTCGTGGCGATGGAGATACCGGTTGTCGCGACATACTCTCGGGGCGCTGACACGTTCAATTTCCTGGTCAGTTCCGGGCCCGCAGACGCGTCGAGTACGATAGCACTCTCCGGGGATGATCTTGTAGAGTTTGGATTCACGGGCGTGCTGGCCTCTATCGGTGGCGGCGTTGATCGGGCAGAAGAGGTCCGTTACGTGTCACAGATCGACATCTCGACTCGTGAGTCAGCCAGTCTCGCGATGACGGTCGTGGACGCCGCGCTGGAGACACTCGCGGGTGTCCGAGGTGGTCTCGGTGCCGTGGCGAATCGTCTCGAGTCAACAATATCGAACCTGATGAACATATCTGAGAATACCTCGGCATCGATGTCTCGGGTGATGGACGCCGATTTCGCGGCCGAGTCGACCCGACTCGCACGTGCCCAGGTACTGCAGCAAGCGTCGGTGGCGATGCTTGCCCAGGCAAACGCGACCGCGCAGACAGTGCTAAGGCTTTTGGAATAAGTGCCGATAAGACATACGAAGGGTTAGGTTTAACAGAGATTTAGATGGCAACTGTAGATTTTTTAGGTGCACTCGGGGCGGGGTCGGATATTGATTCCAAGTCGCTGGTGGAGTCTCTGGTAGCGGCCGAGCGAGCCCCGAAGGAGGCCGCCCTCAACGCGAAGGTCGACAAGGCTGACCTAAAAATATCTGCCTACGGACAGGTCCTGTCATCACTCAGCTCACTGTCGACCACCTTTTCTGGACTAAACGACGCTGATGATTTCAACGACTACACGCTCAATGTCAGTGGCGCACTGACGTCAGCCGGCAGCACCGCCTATTCCGTGTCAGGGACGGCAGATGTCACGGCCGGGCTGACAGAACTCGGTGTCACCTCTGTAGCGACCAAGGATCGGTGGGTATCGGACAGGGGCTACGCCGCGACCACTACCTCGATCAATGGCGGGAACACAATCACTTTGGGTATCACTATTGGTAGCACGACGACGAACGTGACCGTCGCCACCGCGACGCCACAGGGGATTGTCGATGCGGTGAATGCCGCAAATCTTGGTATAGACGCGAGTCTCGTTAACACCGGTGCCTCGTCTGATCCCTACAAGATCCTATTCGAGGGACAGCTCGGGGCAGCCAACGCTTTTACGGTCACCGATGACGCGACGTCGGGTACGGTACTCAATATGACGAGCCGCCTGTCCACCGCGAGCAACGCGGAGCTGGTAGTGAACGGTGTCGCTGTCGAGCGGTCGACCAACACGATTAACGACGTCGTGACAGGGATGACCCTCTCGCTGGCTGGTGCGACCGCCTCCACCTCGGTAATATCCGTGGCCCGCGACCTCACAGGCGCAGAGTCACGGATACGCGCCCTGGTCGATGCCTATAATGTTATGGAGGCATCGTTTGATAACCTGACCGACCCCGAGAGTACGGCTGAGTTAGGAGGAATTTTTTCGGGAGACACGAGTTTTCGAGTGATAAGGGACCGGGTAAAGAGTCTATTCCTAGACCAGTCGTCGACCGCTACATCGAACCTGTCATACCTGAACGATATCGGGATCACTTTCACACGATCAGGCACACTGGAGATAGATGACGACCGTCTGACGGCCGCCCTAAATAATAATTTCTCTGATGTTGTCAGTATTTTTTCAGCCGACACGAACAATCAGACGAACTTCGGGGAAGCGAACCGTGGTATTGCGGGCGACGCGATTGTCACCCTCAATGACATGATGGCCCAGGATGGGACGATCGTTACACAGACGACCGCGCTCTCGAATCGGGTCGATGAATACAGGGAAGACCTGGCCGACCTCGACCGCCGTATGACACAGATATACAACCGATACCTTGGCCAGTTCACGGCCATGGAGACCGCGATTGATGAGATGAACTCTTTACGTGACTACCTGAAGAATCAGTTGGAATCACTCCCACTCACAAACAAAAATAAATAAAAATTTAAAAAAATTAAAGAACCGTTGTTTGCATCCGATCCTCTACTCATATAGTTTTTTCGGAGGAGTTGCAGATGTCAGGCGATGATTTGACCATCCAGACCGCATCTAGCCCGGTTCCGCGCAGGGGCCAGGAAGAATCTGCTCGTCCATCCAAAACAACTGGCCCTACAGAACTCGGTAACGATGTGGTCGATCACGAGCCCGTGAACACGCCCACCATCCAGCCGATCGAGCAGATCGCGCGGATAGAGAGTGTCGAAGACCGCAGCCTCAAGATAGCTAACGATAGCTTCTCGTTGGACCGTATTCGTGAGAAGGTCGCAGAGTTGGAGCGGGCTCTGCCGAAGACGTCGAACGCGCTCTCTTTTAGTGTGGATGAGGTGCTGAACCGCGCAGTCATAACCGTGATCGATAAGAAATCCGGCGAGGTTGTTCGGACCCTACCCTCTGAGGAGGTGCTCCGTTTCGTCCACAACATCGACAAATTGAGGGGCGTCATTTTCGAGGACAAGTCCTGAACTCCAAAGTTTTATAAGTCTGCCCCCGGTCTCCTTGCCCACATCCTCACACATCTTTACACACCCCTAAGTAACCCACCCTAATCTGAATACTCGGCGGATCCGGTCTCGTGGCCCGGGAGGGCTCGTCTCGCTGCCGTTCTGTAACCAACCCACCAGTCTCGCGTACCGGGCAGCCCTCGGTGCAAATTTAATTTGTGACCCCTCGCTACCGGCAAAGGCTTGCCTCAACATTTGCCGACCGGAAAACTTTTTCCGAAAAATAACTAAAGTGCTGCATGTTTTTGCCGATTTACCTCTCAACGCCGGCCATTTGTTGCCGGGAATTAAATGATCAAAAGGTAAAATAGAGGGGCACATCATGGCACTCGTAGTAAATACAAACGTTCCATCTCTTTCGTCACAGAGACATTTGATGGAATCTCGTCGGGAGATGGAGACAGCCATGGAGCGTCTCTCATCTGGTAAAAGGATCAATCATGCATCCGATGACGCGGCTGGGCTGGCTATCTCTCAGCGCATGGAGTCACAGGTTCGTGGTTTGAACATGGCTATACGTAACGCTAACGACGCGATCTCACTAGCTCAGACAGCTGAGGGTTCGCTGTCGGAAGTGAGTGACATGCTTCAACGTATCAGGGAACTATCGCTCCAGTCTGTAAACGGCACGAACAATGACGCCGATCGAGCGTCGTTGGATGCTGAGGTTCAGGCACTCAAGGCCGAGATTGATCGTATTTCTAGCACGACCACGTTTAACGCCCAGACTATCCTGGATGGGAGTTTTAACAAGAATTTCCAGATTGGTTACAACGCTTCGGAGACCTTCACCATTGACCTGAAATCAGTCGCAACAACTGCACTTGGGTTGAATCTGGGTGGAGACACTGAGTCAGCGTCGACCAATCCTACGGTGATTGGCGGACGGTTCGCGATCGCCGCGGTTGACGCCGGTGATGTGGTGATCGACGGGCAGGAAGTTGGTTCTATAACGGCCGCCCAGGACATCGGAGACGCGATTGAAATTCTCAACAGAGATGTTTCCACTATTACAGCTACGGCCTTCAACACGGTCGTCGCGAAAGAGGTCGGAACCGGTATACATTCATACGGTGATGTCGCCATCCGAGTCTCAGGTATTGGTTCTGCGGGAGATACAGACTACATCGAGGCGAAGCACGTCAACCTAGACGCGTCCAACTCACTCGACGAACTGATCGCGAATATTAACGCGTCGTTCAGCACAGATGAGGTCGTCGCGTCAAAGAACGCTGACGGGAAACTCGTCCTGTCAAACAACACGGGCGCGACCATCGCCATTGTTGACGAGAGCGGAACCGACGGCGGTTACGACGGTGCGACTGGTTTCTTAGTAGACGAGGACGGTATCGGTGGCAACGCGGGTAGTTCTCCGGGTCTGAGTATCGGATCCGCCGCGTGGGCCTCGGGCACGGTCGCGGCCGGCTTCTTGCAGATGGTCTCAACCGATTCATCTGAGATTACCATTGACATTGGTAACAAGGATGCGGCCTCAGCAGCGGCGCCAGCTGTTGGTTCCAATGCCGATCTTGCGGTTTTTGGTTTCCAACGCACTCTCGAAGACCCTGAGGGTAACGCGAACCAGGTAATTGGTTCAGCCTTAGCCGCGAGTGCCTTCTCAGCGACTGGTGTTTTCAGTAAGTCTGCTGCTAACGTGGCTGATGTCATTATTAACGGCGTCGAGATCTATGATTCAACACTGGAGTCGGCAACGAATACCTTCCAGGGTAAGTTGGATATGATCAACGCATTCACGGACGAAACCAAGGTCGTCGCTTCCGCTTATTTTGAGCGTACATTCAACTTTGTGAACGTGAAGCACGTGACCGGTGATGCCGTCAATATTAACGGAGAGATCATCCAATACAGCACCAACATCACTGACTTTGCCTTGGCAATTAACAACAAGACCAGTGCAACAGGTATTACTGCAGTTGTGAATGGAGACAACCTGACCCTAAAAGGCGAGGGCGTCCAGAATGTGAATATATCGCAGACCAAGCGAACCATTGCCGATCTCTCGACAGACTCTGCTCAGGCTGCGGCTCGTCGTGCAACTGACACTGATGAAACTGCTCAGCAAGTGACGTTCGGGGCTAGTTTGTTGGCAGCAGGGCGTATCCTGTCGTTGACCATCGGCGCGGTTGACACCGGTGTGGCAATGACCGCGGCAGCTAAGACATTGACGTTCGAAATAACGTCAGCGCACAGTGCCAACGACATCGCTGCGAACTTCCTAAATCAGATCTACAGCGCAATGAACACCGACTCGAACCAAACAGGATCGTTCGGGAATCAGATATACATCTCTAGTAATAATGTAATCAACTTCTCTGCATCCGCTGGAATGGGTTCTGCTTCAATTACATTGAGTGTTGTGTCTAGGACTGCAGATGTCACAGCCTTTAGTGTTGGAGACGCCGCTTCGGCTGATTATTACGGAGCGATACGTCTGTCTGCTCAGGATAATTCGCGCATCACTATCGAACTCGGTGAGGGCCAAGAAGCCGAGGGGCACGGTTTCAGGGAGCAGAATGTCGGCGACACTACGTTCGACAAGAACTCTCCGACTGTGAATGTGATCAACGCGACGACTCCTGTGTCTGGTCTCAATATTTCGACCAGCTCGGCGGCAACGAGCGCCATCGGTGTGATCGACGCTGCGCTTGAGACGGTCGGCAAGTATCGCGCTGATCTCGGTGCGGTCGAGAACCGGATGACTCACACTGTCGATAACCTGACCAACGTGGCGGAGAATACGTCGGCCGCCAAGTCACGTATCGAGGACGCGGACTTTGCGTCAGAGGCGGCGGCACTGGCTCGCGCTCAGATCCTGCAGCAGGCAGGCACGGCGATGCTGGCCCAGGCCAACGCGGCACCACAGAACGTGCTATCCCTCTTGGGTTAATAGACTCGTTCTGACATACTAAGGGCCCTACGAGGGCCCTTTTTTTTATGGATTTAATTGATAAAGCGAACGAGTTACTCCGCGAGAAGAAGTTTGGAGAGCTTGATCTAGTGATAGAGGAGCTATCTGAGTCAGATCCAAAGGTTGCAAAAGAGCTATCTCTGCAAAAGTGGGCTGATTTGGGCGACCAAAAGGAGTTGGAGAAAACTTTTGACGAATATCTGGAAGAGTATCCAGATATTCCGACGTCAAACCGAATTGTTGCTGCACAACTTAAATATGACCTCGGCAAATATGAAGAGGCCATGAAAATAGTAAATAACGTCTTCCTAGACGAGCCGAACAACTTTTCTGCCGGTGAAATAAACTATGCTTGTTCTGTAAATATTAAGCAGCACCAGCAAGCATTAGACATTGCAACAAATATGGTCTCTGAAGCCATACGATTGGAACAGCCAGAAGAGGTGATCGCGAACTACAGGAGGAATCAGTTAGTCGCGACTACACTGGTAGGACGATTTGAGGACACATTAAAGCTTTGGGACGAG
>MDTB01075458.1_pt1 | contig 12210 bp, 13 predicted proteins | sample 811161 | NCBI WGS metagenome assembly MDTB01 (sample SAMN05326650, study PRJNA326480) | marine metagenome | isolation source: seawater | place: Mediterranean Sea | collected 2009 | reverse complement strand
GGGCGTGATAAGAATTGAACTTATGACCTCTTCGATGTCAACGAAGCGTTCTACCACTGAACTACACGCCCATTACTTAAACCCATATTTTTTAAAAGAATTTAAACTTATAAAAAATAATGAACTCAAATTTTGTAAAAAATTTAATTTATTGTAAATTTTATTTAATCTCCAAAGATTATAAATATTAGATATTTTTTTTGAACTCCTCGATGTTTTTATAATTCTATAAACTGCACTTGCATCAGAAAATTTTTTAAACTCTATTTTTGTTTTTTTCATTAATTCACATTTAAATATATAATCTTCCAATAAATCTAATTTTCTAAATCTTAAATTTTTTAAGAACTTACGCTCAACAATCATTGTTGAAGTGTTTATCGATGAATTTTTAATAAATGATTTAAAATTAAATGAGTCTACAATATTTGTTCTTTTTAAAATTTTTTTATAATTTCTAGTCTGAAGAATTGGAATATAATCAGTGAACGTAAAAGGATATTTTTTTTTAATCATAAAATTAATTTGGTTTTTTAATTTATTTTTTTTCCAATAATCATCAGAGTCTAGAAAAGCAATAAATTTTGAATTTGATTTTTTTAATCCAAAATTTCTACAAAAAGAAGGACCTCTATTTTTCTCTAAAAAAAAAGTTTTTATCCTTTTGTTTTTTCTATGCTTTTGTAAAATTTTACTTGAGGTATCGGATGAATTATCATCAATTATATAAAGTGTCCAATTCTTATATGATTGAGATAAAACAGAATTTATCGCATCATTAAGAAATTCACTCTTATTATAATTGGGCATAATTATATCAACTTTTTTATCAAACATTGTCTATTAACTTAAATATAAATTTTTTTGGAAGAAATAAAATGGCATTTATTTTTAGAAAGTTTTTAAATGAAAATTTTTTGAAAATTTTAAGAAATAATTTTAATTTTGAATTATTTATTTCTTTTAATAAAGAATAATAATCATATTTTTTATGAATTGAGCTCAAATCGTATTTCCTGAATTTATTTTTAATATTTTTTTTTTCAAACCATTTGCAAAATTGCGTTGCTTGTGAAATCATCTTTCTTTTTTGTAATTGGTTTTCATGTATTCTGTAATAAGCCAAGGGTTGGTTCACTGCACAAAATTCATGTTTTAATGAAAAATTGAGAATAAAGTCATAATCTGAGAGTAAGTCATAATTGAAATCAAATATTTTTTTTTTATTTAAAAAACTCTTTCTTAAAATAACTGTCAAAATACCTATTTGATAATTTTTTATAATTTTTTCAGTTACTTTTCCAGAAGGTAAATAATTGTTAAAGGCTAATTTTTTTTTATTATTATAAAACTTATAAAAATTTGAATAAACTAATCCAATTTTTTTTTCTTTAAAATGGGCAATTTGAAATTCAAGTTTATTTTTCAACCAAAAATCATCTACATCTAAGAAGGCTATGAATTCTCCTTTTGATTTTTGTATCGCCAAGTTTCTTGCTTCATAAAGGGTTGTATATTTTTTAGCATAAAAATATTTAATTCTTTTATCTTTGTGCTTTTTAAGTATTTTAAATGAATTATCTGTTGATTGGTTATCCCAAAAAATTAGTTCCCAGTTTTTATAAGTTTGAGAAAGCACACTTTTTATTGCATGATTAAGAAATTCCTCTCCATTATAACAATTCATTATAATACTTATGAGAGGTTTTTTGCTTGATTTCATTTATAGAAATTAATTGTATTCTTTATTCCAGCTATTAATTCAATTTTAGGCTTCCATTTAAGTAAAATTTTGGCTTTTTTAATATTTGGAAAACTTTTCATATTCATTCCCTTTTTATATTTTAAACTTCCTATTAGAGGTCGTCCTTTTCCTATAATATCCTTTATCGTTAGAATTAAGTTTAAAATTTTTGTTGGCTGACCAGTTCCTAAATTTATAATTTGGCCATTAGTTTTTTTTAAATTAAAGCATTTGAAAATTGCATCTACAATGTCATTTACATGGCAAAAATCATTTAATTGATTCCCATTTGTGGTTTTAAATTCTTTATTTTTAAGACAATTTTTAATTAAGTAAGGTAATAATCTATTTTCATCTTGAGCAGGACCATAAACCTGAAATAATCTAAAAATTGTTACTGGAAATTTAATATTTAGATAATGATGTAACAAAATGTTTGTGCAAGATATTTTTGCTATTGAGTATGGAGTATTTGGAAAACATTTTTTTGACTCATGTATTGGAGAATTAATTTTCCCATATTCGGAAGAACTTCCAATTTGAATGAATTTTTTTATTTTTTTTTTTTTGAGTATGTGAAGTAAATTGATTATTCCGAATAAATGAGATTCTATTAACTTTATTCCTTTATAACCAAAATCAGGATGTTCTCCATAACCTCCTGCGTTAATTACGTAATCAAAGGAATTATCTTTTAATTTTTTTTTTAAACTTTCAAATTTTGTTATATCTGCCTGAATATATTTTACCCCTTTATGGTATCTATAATTTTTAGGTCTATTTAAGGAAATACTATAAACACTAAATTTTCTTTTTTTTGCCTCTTTGATTATGTGAAAACCAATAAAACCAGTTCCTCCTACTACTAAAACTTTTTTCATTAAATCCAGGGGGCTTTTTTTTCACTGATTAATTGATCGAGGTAATCTTTATCAAGTTTATGATCCATACATTGCCAGAAGCCTTCGTGTTTAAAAGCTTTTAACTCTTTTAATTCAGTGATTTTTTCTAACGGTTCTTTTTCAAGAACAGTTTTATCTCCATCTAAAAAACTAAAAAACTTTGAATTCATTACAAAAAAACCTCCGTTAATCCAACTTTCTCCGAGTTGTTTTTTTTCTTTAAATTTTACAACATCTGAGCCATTTAAACTCAATGAGCCAAACCTTGCTGGAGGCCTTACAGCCGAAATTGTAACCATTTTATTATGACTATTATGAAATTTTATTAAGGCATTTACATCAATATTTGAAATACCATCACCGTAGGTAAGTAAAAAATTTTCATTATGAAAATATTTTTCCATTCTTTTTAATCGACCACCTGTCAATGTGTCTGAGCCTGTATCAATAAGATTAATTTTCCAATTTTTATTTTTAAAATTTTTAAAGTGATCTTTTATTACCTCACCTTTGTAACCAAGGGCTATATAAAATTCATTATGTTTAAATTTCGAGTAAATATCCATTATGTGTTCTATAATTGGCTTTCCTCCGATTGGCACCATAGGTTTAGGAATTGTATCCGTATATTCTGATAGTCGCGTACCAAAACCTCCAGCTAAAATAATAACTTTCATTTTTTTATAATTTCTGGTGATGGAAAAGGTACTATAAATTTTCCACCCTTCTTAATAAAATTTTTTTCTTGTTTTATAATTTCTTTTTTTAAATTCCACGATAATAATAATAAATATTGAATATCTGTTTTTTTTATATCTTTTGGGTCTTTAACTTTAATTTGAGTTCCCGGCGTTAAGCAACCCTGTTTTAGCTTACTTTTATCAAAAGCAAAATCCACAATTTTATTATTAATATTACAAAATTGCATTAAAGCTTGTCCTTTTCCTGAAGCTCCATATATTGAAATTTTATTGTTTTTTTTCTTTAAATTTTGCAACAACTTTTTTAACTTTCTTATATGTGAGATAATTTTAATCCTAAATTTCATTAGTTTTATCGGGGAATATAGTCCTAGTTTTTTCTCTTCTTTAATTACTGATTTAATTTTATTAGATATTTTATCTGAAGAATTTTTATTACTTATAAAGCATCTAAGTGAGCCTCCCTGGGAGTCTATTTTTTCAACATCAAAAACTTTTAAATTATATCTATTTGTTAAATCTATTATTGATTTTAAACTATGAAACCCAATATGTTCATGAAAAATATTATCATATTGATTGTATCTTATAATATTATCAAGATGTGGAACCTCCAATATAAATTTTCCGTTCTCACTTAATAAATTTTTAACACCCTTAAAAATTTGATTAGGATCAGGAACATGTGCAAGCACATTTCTTGCAAAAATATAATCAAAAATCTTAAATTTTTTTTTAATATTTTTTGATTGATTAAAATCAAAATAATTTACTATTGTAATTATTTTTTTATTTTTTATCTTTTTTTTTAAATTTTTTGCTGGATCTATTCCTACTGATAAACATTTGTACTCTTTGTTAATAAAGCTTAATAATGAACCGTCATTGCTGGCGATCTCAAGAATTTTTGAGTTTTTATTAATGCCATATTTTTTAATCTTTTTTATTAGATTTTTAATTAAAAGGATATTACTTGAAGAAACTCCTGTCTCCCATAAATATTTTTTAAACAACAAATTAGGATTTAAAATCTCCGCTATTTGAACATGTTTGCATATAGAGCAAAAATTAATTGAAATTTTATATTTCTTTTGTTTCTTTAATTTTTTTATAAAATCCCCGACTAAAGCTATTTTACCAAGATCAACGATTTTTTTTAGTTTACCTTTGCAGATTCTGCAGTTTATCATAATCTATTTTTCTAAAAAAAAATCTATTTGTTCATTCGTAAATTGTTCAATATTTTTTTTCTCAAAATAAGACCTATACCAATCAACAGTAAGTTTAAATGTTTCTTGTAAATCTAGTCTTGGTTCCCAGTTTAATTCTTTTTTTGCTTTTTCTATGTTTAAAGAAAGAAGTTTTGCTTCGTGATAATCTTTTTTATTTTTATTTTTTACTTTTAAATTTGAATTTTCCCAATTATTCAAAATTATTTTTGTAATATATTCTACGTTTCTACAATTTTTTGGTTTAGGACCAAAATTCCAACTTGGTAAAATGTTATTTTTTAAACTATTGTTAATAAGTTTGTGTCCAATCAATAAATATCCACTTAGAGGTTCAAGAACATGTTGCCACGGTCTTGTTGCTTTTGGATTTCTTAAAGTTAATTTTTTGTTTTTTAATACAGATTTTACAATATCTGGAACAATTCTATTATCTTTCATGTCTCCTCCTCCAACTACGTTTCCTGCTCTTGTGCTGGCTAATGATAAATATTTGTTTTTTGAGAAATAAGAATGAAAATAAGATGAAAAAATAATTTCTGCACCAGCCTTGGACGATGAATAGTTGTCGATGCCTCCTAAGATATCAGTTTCTTTATAATTTATTTTTTTATCTAAATTCAAATAGCATTTATCAGATGTGATATAAACTAAATTAGGAATTTTATTTATCCTAAAAGACTCTAAAATATTTGCACTTCCCAAAATATTTGTTCTAAAAGTATTTAAAGGTTCTTGAAAACTATTGGATACTATAGATTGAGCAGCTAAATGAAAAATAATATCAGGTTTTGTTTTTTTTATAATTTCGTTAACCTTTCTAAAATTTATTAGGTCACAATAGTATTGTTGAATTCTTCTATTTATTCTTAAACTTTTAAAAAGTACTGAACCCTCTTCAGGCCTGAGTGCTATGCCAACTACTTTCGCTCCAATCTCATTTAACCAAAATGCTAACCAGGCGCCTTTAAAACCAGTAGTTCCAGTGATCAGAACTCGCAAGTTTTTATAACTTTTTAAAAAAGAATTATTTTTTTTCAATTTACTAACTAATTTGGAGGATATTCAGTTTTTCCAATTATTAAATCAACTAAAGAGAGTAGTAAAACTTGGTGTACATTCTCAATATGATTATATGCTTTACTGTTAACCCAAAAATTAATGTCTCCTAACTTTGAAAGTTTATTATCTTTTTCGTTACCAGTAAATGTGATGATATTATTAATTTTTTTTTGTCTTGCTGATTTAGCTCCATTTATCATGTTTGGAGAGTTGCCACCCGCAGAAATTAAGATAACTGAGTCTCCCTCATCACCATAAAACTCTATAGCTTTTTCTACCCATCTTTCGTAACCAAAATCATTTGCAAAACAAGTTAATAAATCTGATTCATTATAATTTGTACATCTTACCCTTGCATTTTTTGTAAGATCAACACTAAAATGACTGCCGATTGCGGCACTACCACCATTGCCAAATATCATGGTTTTTTTTCCTTCTGAATTAGTTGTTAAAAGAATATCTTTGACTTTAACTAAATCTTCAAAATATTTTTCATTATTTAATAACTCTTTAATTTCGCTGAAGTAATTTTTTAGAAATTTTACATCTGACATTTTATTTCCTTTTTTAAAAAAATTTTAAATTTTTATCCTATAAATATTTTATATTATATCCATTTATTTTAACAACACATCTTCAATGGTGTTTAAAATTCTAGTATTGCTTTTCATTTCTTCAATTGAAGAGACTCCATATGACTTTACAGAAATATATCTTGGATAAATCGATATTTTTTTTTTATCTAAGAAAATAAATTTATAAATTTCATTTTTAATTAAGTCTTTTTTATTTTTTTTTACAAATTTATTTATTTTGAAAGGTAAATTAAATTTTTTTAGAATCTTTTTTAAATGATCAAATTTTTTTGAAAAACCTTCATCATAGTACAGTTCACATAACATTCCTAAACCTACTGCCTCACCATGCCTTAAAACTTCATCTTTTTTGGATTTTAAAGACATTTCTATTGCATGGGCGAAAGTGTGACCAAAATTCAATCTTAATCTTTTAGATTGCTCATGGACATCATTTTTAAAAAATTTAATTTTAGAATTAAGTGCAAGTTTAATTATTTTTGCTAAAAAAGAAAAGTCTCTATTAATGATCTTCTTAAAATTTTTTTCAACAAGCTGAAGAATGTTTTTACTATCTATAAAGCCGATTTTAAAAATTTCTGGTAACCCAGCTAGGAATTCTCTTTCTGGAAGTAAGTTTATTATGTTTTTTGATATAAAAACATTTTTTGGGTGATAATAACTTCCTACTGAATTAATAATTTCTTTATAATTAATTCCTGTTTTACCTCCTATACAACTATCAACCATTGCTGTCATAGTAGTTGGTATATGATAATAAATAGTGCCTCGAAGATATAAAGAAGCTGCAAGTGCCGACACATCCCCAATGACACCTCCACCGCATGATAAAACTACAGATCTTTTTGTAAAACCATTGGAAATTAATTTATCTATAATTCTCAATAATAATTTTAGGTCTTTATTTTTTTTACTTCCATTTAAATATAAAATTTCTAGCGTAAATCCCGAACTAGCTAGATCTTGAAATAAAGGTGACAAAATTTTTTTACTAATATTAGAATCAATAATTAAGAGCATTTTTTTATCAGACTCAAGTCGTTTGAGATCTTCCGCAATATCAGCTGCTTCATTGTCATTGCAAAAAGTAACCCTATATTCTTCGGTGTTTATCTTATATTTAATTATTTCTTTTTTCATTTTGTCAGTTTATCTACTACATATTTATTAAAATTAGCTCGTTTATTTTTAACCCAAAAAATACTGTTTTTTTTTTTTATTTCATAAGAAAAAATATTTTCTTTTAAGACTTTAACATTGATACTTGGCCACATTTTTTTTGTAAAGATATCTAATGAAATATCTTTAGGAAAATGAATTATTTTCACACCATCCTCTAGTGCTTGCAAACTAACACCAGTAGCCGAACCAAATATAACTGAAGGTTTTTTTTTTTTTTTTATTATTAAACTTATTTTTATATTTATTTAATATTGATTGCATATGATTTGAAAAAATTTTGTGCTTTTTACTACCATCATTTAATGGGTGAATTCTTAGTTTTAAATTATTAAGACTTTTTATCTTGATTTTTTTTAAATAATTTTCAAAAGATTTATGGTAAGTATTTTTATTTGGTAACTCAAAGGGAACAAATATGTATCCTGAAAACTCATTTTTCCTTTTTTTAAATCTTAATGAGGGAATAACTTTTATTTTCCTTGAAGGCCAACCCAGATTATTTGTGAGATTTTTTTTTTGAGCAACACCTGAAACGAGTAGTAAATCAATTTTTTTATGCCTATAAATTAAATCAGTTTGCAGCGGCCACCCGGCGCAATGCAAATAACAAATAATTTTGGTATTTACGTTTTTTTTCTTAATAAAATTTATTAGTGCATGCTGGAAAGGTATACCTTCATAATTTATAACGACATTTTTAAAATCTTGGTCGTAAAAAGTTTCTTTATAAGCATTAATAATCAAGTTACCAAAAATATACTGTTTAGAAATAAGATGTGATAATTTTTGAAAACTTAATAAATTATTCATAAAAATATAAAAAATCTCTTTAATTAAAAAAAGTAAACTTATTTTTTTTTTTGATTTTTTGTAAAAAATATAAATATCCTCTTTTAAGTTTTTGGGTATGTACCCATCTAACGAAATAAGAAACCAAGAATTAAATTTTTGTGAAGAATTTAAATTAAAATAAGGATCATCGAAATTTCCATTTTTATCAAAATTTTTTTTTGAACAATAAGAAATTAATAGATTATTTTTTTTTATTGAATTTTTATTAAAATATATATCGTAATCAAACAGTAGTGAAATTCCTAAAATATCCTTGATTAGAAAAAAAAAATTTCCAGAGCACTTTTTTTTTAAAATTTTTAATAATTTAAAATAACCCCTTGTAGATGTCCAAGTAGTCATATAACAATTTGGGCTTGTGGATATATCAACATTGTTTTTTTTACAGTTCATGAAATAATTTTTAACTGCTTTAATAATTTTTATTTGTTTTCTCTCGATTTCTCTCATTTAAATAGCGGCTTTTAGCACTCTCAAAACTTTTTTCATTTCCCGTTTGGGACCTAAAGTTATTCTGAGAAAACTTTCCAAACCTTTTACACCAGGTCCTTTTCTGGTCAAAATTTTATTAGCTAATAATTTTTTTTCTATATTTTGTTTTTTTTTTCCTAAATCAATATGTAAAAAATTTGCATAGGTTTTTAAAAAAGAAATTTTTAGTTTTTTAAGTTCAGACTCAAAAAAAATCTTTCCTTTGTTTACTTCTGATATGTATTTTAAATGAGTTTTGGGTCTATTAAGAAAAAAAAGAAGTGCTTTGCAGGCCATTGAGTTTAATTCGTACATCGGTTTGAATTTGTAAAGTTCTTTAATTATTGGTTTGTTGGCTATTAAATATCCTGCTCTCAATCCTGCTAGACCATAAGATTTAGAAAATGTCCTTAGGATTAAAAGATTTTTATATCTTTTAAGATACTTTAAATATGAAAATTGATAAAAACCATAATATGCCTCGTCAATTAATACCGGTATGTTTTTCTTTTCTGCCAAGTACAGTATTTTTTTCAATTGAATTGTACTCATCACTGTTCCGGTCGGACTATTTGGGTTTGCTAAAATTATTAGACTAATTTTATCACTTATATTTTTTTCTAATTTTTTGATATCAAGCTGTAAATTTTTATTATATCCAATCCTAACTTGGTTAATATTAAATAATTTTGCATAAACATCTACCATGCCAAAAGTTGGATTTATTGTAATTATTTTTTTATTCCCTTTGTGACAAAAATATTCAAAACACATTCTAATACCAAATTCAGAGCCAGCTGTTAAAATAATATTTTTAATAGAAATTTTATTCAATTTTGCAATTTTTTTATAAACCAAACCTGTCTCTGGATATGCAGAAAGATCAAAAGGACTAAACTTAATTTTATTGAGAATTTTTTTACTATAAACATCAACTTTTTCGTTCTTATCTAGTCTAATAAAATTTTTTCTAGAGAAGATGGAAAAAGTATCTCTTTTAAGATTTTTAATTTTTCTAATTTTCACCTAAATTAACCTAATTTTTTCCAAGCTTTAGAATGCGCTTCTCCAATTAAAGTTCCATTTACATCACAAACATTACAAGGGCTTAAACCCCTATTGGAATTATTTAACATCTCACGAGCATCTTTGGATTTCTTGGATAGCCAAATCTCTTTGAAGGTATTTTTATTTAAATTGCCCAAAATATTTTTTTTTCCCCAGTCATGAGAACACATGAGGACATCCCCGTTATAATCAAGGAAGAATTTATAGCTTGGATAAAAACAGCTATTTTTTTTAATTTCTTCTGTTTTTTTTCTTTTATAAATTGAATTTTCAAGCTGACCGCCTCTATTGCTCAAAGTAATACCAAAATCTTGCTCCTCTGGTAAATATCTCTTTCTTAAAGCGTACTGGATATCATTTAATTTAAGTTTTTGTCCTAATTTTTTAAAATCATTATATTGTTCTTCTCCATCATAAAGACTTATTTGCAATCTATCCAAACCAGACAAATATAGTTTTTTTAGTCTTTCTTCGTTTAAAACATCTCCATTTGTAATAATTTCAATTCTAGCATCTGGTACTTTTTTTTTAGCATAACTAATTAATGAATAAATATTTTTGTCCAATAGGGGTTCTACAAAACCTGAATATATTACAATACCTGAAAAATTATGTCTGCTGAGCTCGTCAAAAAGTTTATTATGAAGATCTGATGAAATAAACTCATTAATATCAGGATAATTAGGATCACTTCTAGGACAAAAAGAACATTTTCTATTACAAACACCAGACTCACTAATTTCAATTTCAGAAGGCAATGGTATATCTGTGCCTGAAAAAAATTGCAGTCGCTTTTCGATAGTTTTTTTTTTGAAGTTTATTTGTGGGTCTAAAAATTTTATTTCATCAGTTTTTTTATTCATATTATTTTAATATTTTGAGTAAATTTTATAGTATTTATTTTTTACCATTTTTTTTCTAACTTCAATCAAGTTTTTAGCTACGTCTACAGACATACTGTTACCTTTTAAAGAAAATGTTTTAATCTCTAAACCTATATCCAAAGCTCTTATTAACTCCACATCCTCTATTAGCTCTAATTTACTTTGTCTGCTACTTGCGTAGGTTCTTAAGGCGTGGGGTGTAAACGAAATGACAGAAAGATGTTTGTAAAATTTTTTGATCTTTTTTTTAAATTGATAAGGCGTATCAGATCTTGTCATAAACATTACTTTTTTTTCTTTGTTAAATATTAACTTTATTAAATTAGGATCTGTTGTATACCTGCTTGGTAGATTAGGTAATATAATATCAGAATTTTTATTTTTTCTGTGATAATCAATTACTTTATCGACATTCTTTGGGTCTATCAGTGGCTCGTCTCCTTGAATATTTATAATTTGATCATATTTATTACCTAACTTTCTAAAAGCTTCATATATTCTATCGGTTCCACATTTATGTTTTTTTGATGTGAGTATTGCATTTGCATTATATTTTTTTGCAATTTTGATTACCTCTTTGGAGTCACAACAAATAAATGCCTCGTCTATTTTTTTTGATAATTTTACCCTTCGATAGGTATGAATTATTAAAGGTAAATTTCCAATCATCCTAAGTGATTTTCTTGGCAACCGTCTTGAATTTAATCTACTCGGAATCAAACCAATCGCTTTACGCATTCGACCAACCGCCGTCTACATTAATTGTTTCTCCAGTCAAATATTCTGATTTTTCTGATAATAAGTATTCAACTAATCCAGAAATATGCTTGGGTTCACCCCAATGTTTCATTGGTATTCTTGAAATAGTCCATTTGTATAATTTCTTATTATTTTTAAATTTATTATAATAAGATGTTTTTATAAAACCTGGATTAACTGTATTAGCTCTTATTCCGTATCTTGCTACCTCGGCTGCAAAAGACTGAGTGAGACTTTTAAGTGCTCCTTTTGTCGATGCGTAAGCGGTTAAATTTGGAAAACCTTGTTTACCTCCTACTATTGATCCAATATTTACAATTGATGATTTTAAATTGAATTTTAAGCAATAGTCTAAATAGATTTGCATTATCCTAAAAATTGAAAAGTAATTTATCTGAAAAGTTTTTTCTAATTCCTTTTTTTTTATTTTAATAAATTCCTGTCTATGCCTCACACCGGCATTATTAATTAAACCTAAAATATATTTTTTTTCTTTAATCGATTCTTTAAATATTTTTTTTATTATTTTTTCGTTAGAAACATCTCCTTTGTAAATTTTACAATTTTTTAACAATTTAAATTTTTTAAGATCCTCACCAGACCTAGTGATTCCGTACACATAAAAACCTTTTGAGAGAAAAAATTTTAAAAATTCCTCTCCAAGACCTTTACCTACTCCAGTAATTAGTAAATTTTTTTTTTGTGAAAACATATTTTATAATATTATATTATTTTTTTAAAATTTTATCCAAATAGTTTT
>MDTB01181195.1_pt1 | contig 12211 bp, 19 predicted proteins | sample 811161 | NCBI WGS metagenome assembly MDTB01 (sample SAMN05326650, study PRJNA326480) | marine metagenome | isolation source: seawater | place: Mediterranean Sea | collected 2009 | reverse complement strand
GATCAGTAGATCCTTGACAACAGCGCGGAGGCGATCCACATCGGTGAGTGCATCGATGCTGCGGTTGGTGCGCTCTAAATCAAATTGTTGATTGAGACTCAGGGCAATGGCGTTGTCCATGGTGTGGTTGCTGGAATACGTGGGCACAAATGGTCAGGCGGCAACAACATCGAGCGGTCTGATGACGCGGATCTGCCACTGACCCTGTTGATGTTCTTGAGAGCCATGGAAGGCCTTGGCTTGCTGCAGCAGCGTGAGTGCCTGCTCCAGGGCATCGCCCACCTCTGGAGGTTCAGCGCCTTGGGCGCTGAACTCAGCGAGATCACCAATAGTCTCCAGAAGCTGCTGCAACAGCTGTGATGTGGAATCGTGCATGGCCATCAGATCAGACCATTTGCACGTGTTCAACAACTTTCTCAGCTGGCATTTCCTGGCTTGACCAGAACACGTAGCCATCAGAAAGCAGTTGGTTGCGTGTGCTCTCCGCGTTGTCATGATCCACCTCGATCAGGCGGAACACGCCCTGCCTGAAGGTATGGAATCGAACCATGCCGATCATGGCTTTGAACCTCCAATCCGTTCAATGCCATCAGCAAAGCAGTGGATGGGCAGGCGGTTGTGGCATTAGTGACCAAATCTGCGCCATGTCAGCAGATTCAGTTCATTGGTTGTTATTGCAGGCGTGGATCCTGCCAAAAGACGACCAAGGTGAATTCCCCTTCCTTGCTGAAGCCAATGCCGGCGCTGTGGTTGTCGCGCTGGTAGGTCTTGCCCTGCTCCTTGGCGGGGAAATCAAATTGTCGCTTGGGCATCGAGACGATCACATTGCCCTGGCGCTGGCTGAAGGTGCAGCGCACCGGTTCTGGCAGTGCGCCGCTGCTGTCCTTGGCGCTGAAGAGGCTGCACCAGGCCTTGGTGCTGTCAGCGGCAGCCGGGAGGACGCCTCCCGTGAGGCTCAGCAGCAAGGTCAAGGCCGGGATCAGGGCGATGGGGCGACGCATGCGGTTGGCAGATTTGCGTTGTGTCTAGGACAGCTGCCGGATTTTTTCTTCAAGCGAAAGCAAATCCGTGCAAATGGGTCTTGGCTGAGACTTCTGAGACAGCTTGGTGCAGTGCCCCCTCGGGCACGAGGTAGCAGATAGACCAGCCCCGCTCCGGCGGGGTTTATCTGCGTCCATCCCCTGCTGTTGAAGCGATGCGAGGCACCGTTGCTCTCTCGCTGGCTCTGTTGCTTGGTGGCTGGAGCGCCCCTGCAGCCCGGGCTGGCTCCATCACCGCCGGATCCATCTGGAATCAGGCCAATGCCGCCATGCGTGCCCGCAGCCAGGTGCCTGCAGGGGCGCGAATCACCGATACCCGCTGCGTGACGGTGCAGGTTCGCAATGACAACCACTACCGCTGCACCGTCAGGTACACCAAGGAGCCAGCGGCGCCCCAGAGCTGAGCGATCCGGCCGCGACGCCGGCAGTCACCAGGAGAGACGCCGGCGCCAGCGAACGGTGGATCGCATGAGCAAAGGATTCAGCCGCCGCTGTTGAAGCGTGCGCCAAGGCGCTCAGCATCGATCGGGCCGGCGAGGGCCCCAGGCTGATGCGGCTGGCGAAAGCCTGATCAACGCCAGCCCATCACCTGTTGGGGCGGCAGCGTGGCTAGGACAGCAGTGTCTGAGGGCTCCAAGCCGTGCATCCCAGCGTTGAGCTCAGTAACGCGATCCGCATCTCCCTGGCACCCGCGTTTTTGCTGGTGGCGATGAGCAACCTGCTCGGTCACATCATGACCACCCGCCAACGCATCATCGATCGCTACCGCCAGTTGTCCGCTGAGCCTGATGTGATCATCGCTCCTGATGAAGTGGAGTACGAAAAGCGTGTGCTGCGCGACCGCGTCGCACTGACTAATCGCTCCATCAATCTGCTCACCCTGGCGGTGATGCTGATCGCCCTGGTGATCTTCATCATCTTCATCAGCCTGGTGAGCCCGGTCATTGACCTCACGCTCACCCTGACGCCCCTGTTTGCCCTGGCGATGCTCAATCTGATCGTTGCCGCTGGGCTCTTCTCGCGTCAGCTGCAGATCTCCTCTCGGCAGCTGCAGCGCATCGGCCTGTCCAGTTAGGGGATCACCAGGGCCCTGAGCAGTCGCCAGCTAGAACGGTGCCGCGAGCTTGAACGCCCCGATGAGCCCACGGTTTGAAACCCTGCAGCTGCATGCCGGTCAGGTGGCCGACCCCACCACCAACGCCCGGGCGGTGCCCATCTATCAGACCTCGTCCTACGTCTTCAACGATGCCGAGCACGGCGCCAACCTTTTCGGGCTCAAGGAATTCGGGAACATCTACACCCGTTTGATGAACCCCACCACCGACGTGTTCGAAAAACGCGTTGCGGCCCTGGAGGGGGGTGTAGCGGCTGTGGCGACGGCATCGGGGCAGTCCGCCCAGTTCCTGGCCATCACCAATTTCATGCAGGCCGGCGACAACCTGGTCTCCACCTCCTTTCTCTACGGCGGCACCTACAACCAGTTCAAGGTGCAGTTCCCGCGCCTGGGCATCAACGTCAAATTCGCCGATGGTGATGAGCTCGAGAGCTTCAAGGCCCAGATCGATGCCAACACCAAGGCCATCTATGTGGAAGCCATGGGGAACCCCCGCTTCAACATTCCCGATTTCAAGGCGCTGGCGGCCCTGGCCCATGACCACGGCATCCCCCTCATCGTCGACAACACCCTGGGGGCGGCTGGTGCCCTGATCCGTCCGATTGAGCACGGCGCTGATGTGGTGGTGGAGAGCGCCACCAAGTGGATTGGCGGCCATGGCACCAGCCTCGGTGGTGTGATCGTCGATGCCGGCACTTTCGATTGGGGCAACGGCAAGTTCCCGCTGATGAGTGAGCCCAGCGCCGCTTATCACGGCCTGGTGCACTGGGATGCCTTTGGCTTTGGCAGTGACATCTGCGGCATGCTCGGCCTGCCGGCTGATCGCAACATCGCCTTTGCCCTGCGCGCCCGCATTGAAGGTCTGCGCGATTGGGGCCCGGCCCAGAGCCCTTTCAACTCCTTCATGCTCCTGCAGGGTCTTGAGACCCTGAGCCTGCGGGTGGAGCGCCACGCCGCCAACGCCATGGCCCTGGCCCAGTGGCTTGAGGGTCAGAGCCAGGTGGCGAGCGTCAGCTACCCCGGCTTGCCCTCAGATCCCTACCACCAGCGTGCCAAGAGCTACTGCACCGAGCGCGGCATGGGCTGCATGCTGATGTTCACCCTTAAGGGCGGTTACGACGATGCGGTGGCCTTCATCAATGGCCTCAAGCTCGCCAGCCATCTGGCCAATGTTGGCGATGCCAAAACTCTGGTGATTCACCCTGCTTCCACCACGCACCAGCAGCTTTCAGAGAGCGAACAGCAATCCGCTGGGGTCACGCCCACGATGGTGCGGGTGTCGGTGGGCATCGAGCACATCGATGACATCATTGGCGACTTCGAGCAGGCCCTGGCCGGTCTCCAATAAGCGCAGCAGGAGATGGATCGATGGCGCTAATTCTGCCGCGTAGTTATCACAAAATCTCGGCGATTGAGCGCAACCGCATCTCCTGGATCGAGCCGGATCTGGCGGAGCGGCAGGACATCCGGCCGCTCCGCATCGGCATCATCAACATCATGCCGCTGGGGATGCAGTACGAGTTCAACCTGCTGCACCCCCTCGGCCTTTCGCCGCTGCAGATCGAGCCGATCTGGATCCGTCTGGCCAGCCATGACTACAAGACCTGGGATCACGAGCATCTCGATGAGCTCTACGTCTCCTGGGAGCAGGCCAATGCCACAGCTCCCCTCGATGGCTTGATCATCACTGGCGCCCCGGTGGAGCATCTGCCCTACGAGCAGGTGCATTACTGGGCCGAACTCAGCGAACTGGTGGCCGTGGCCAGAAGTGCCTGTGCCAGCACGCTGGGTTTGTGTTGGGCCGGTTTTGCCCTGGCCTACCTCGCCGGCGTCGACAAGACGGCCTTTGAGCAGAAGCTCTTCGGGGTGTTCCCCATGCGCAGCCTGGTGCCTGGCCATGCCTTGATGGGCACCCAGGATGATGTCTTCTTCTGCCCCCAGAGCCGCCATGCCGGTCTGGACGATGGCGCCATGGAAGCGGCCCAGCGCCAGGGCCGTTTGCGCTTGCTCGCCCATGGCGAGGATGTTGGTTACACGATCTTTGAGACCACCGACCAGCGCCAGCTGATGCACCTGGGCCATCCGGAATACAACTCCGGGCGTCTGCTGGCGGAGATGGAGCGAGACCGGGCGCGTGGTGATGTGCCGCCTCCGCTCAATTTTGATGCCGATGCGCCCCAGACCCTGTGGCGTTCGCATCGCAACCTCTTTTTCCAGCAGTGGCTCTGGTTCTGCTATCAGCGCGTCAGCTTGAGCCACTGAACCCCATGGGTTCGGTGCAGCGAGGCGCTGCCGGCGCCATCCTGCAACCAGTGGCTCGGCGGCTGTGAACGGCAAGCTGTTTGTGATCCTGCTGCTGCTGACCTTTGCGGCGCTTGGTGGGTTGGAGTTCTGGTTGATCCGTGGTCTGGCACCTGCGGCTTAGTGCCAGGTGATACCGCCAGGGCGGCATGCTCTGGTCTTCAGTTCCCTGGCTTCTTGGCACGGTATGGCCTCAAAGTTTTTCCTGGTTCATCACGAATTCCGCCTGGGCAAGGCGCAGCAGTGGTGGCAGACGGCGCAAACGCTCCGCGCTCCTGGTGGCGGCTGGGATGAGGCGGTTCAAGCCAACCTGGAGGCTGGTTACTACAACCATTGCTTCAACCCCATCAGCCCCGAGGGCCCTGCTTACTGCATCTGGGAAGTCCGGGAGGACATCAGTGCGGAGCAGTTTCAGCAGTTCATTGATGGACCCACTGGCCCTGATTTCGGCACCGGAGCTTTGATGAACATCTGCCACCCGATCAATCTGGAGCTGGCCGGTGAGCCCCCTTATCCCCCCAAGTTCAGTTGAGCCGAGCAGCGGCTCTGCAGAACGGTGCGGCTTCTCCATGGGCCCTCCGGCTTGATGCATGGGCCCCATGAGCCCGGGTCCAGCTGCGCTTCAGTGGCTGTGCCTGGGATGAAGGCGACATCTCTGGGACGTCCAGGAGTCGTTCCCCCAGGCGCAGCCATCGAGCGTTTGCTCGTGCGATGGTTCACCCCTTGGGGGCGCTCCCACCCTTGGGACAGTCCCGGGGGTTCACGCCACCTTCGGGCTCTTTTGGCCGTTGATCAACACGCTGCTGTTGTCAGCGCTGAGACTCCTGGCCGGGCGGCAAAGGCCATACCCTCGCGGGGCATCGATGCCTCTCTGCCATGCAGCTTTATCTGGTGATCGGGACCTTCCCTGACATCGACAGCCAGCTCGCGGGATACCGCGAATTCATCAATTACTTCGAGGGTGGCTGCCCGAACGACAACTTTGATGGCTTTGAGCTGATCAATCGGGTGCACCTGCCCGGTCAAGGTCAGGTGGTGGGCATCTTCAAGGCCCGCGGCACCGATGAGCTCTTCCAGCATCTGGCTCCCTGGCGCGCCCAGTTCGGCGTTGAGATGGACATCACTCCCGCCATTGCCGATGCCGATGTGGTGGCCAATCACAAGAAGCTCTTCGCTTCGATGGAAGGCTGATCCCGGCTGCCCCACGGGTTCCAGGAGGGCCTGAGGGCCCTCCTTTTTTTGGCCTGAACCGATCGGCTACTTCTCGTTGCCGCCTGGATCAGCAAACACGGTGGTGGGCAGCCCTTCCACCGAGGCGATGGCAACGAAGACAACAGCCGGCTCCTGGCTGGCGTTTTCAACGGTGTGCTCAGCGCCCTTCTCGCTTTCGATGAAGGCCTCCCCAGCTTTGAAGGTGTTGATCTGGGCGCCTCGGTTGTGGCGCACCTCACCGGAGGCCACGTAGGCGATCAGGGGTGCAGGGTGTGTGTGCAGGGGCACGATGGCGCCGGCGGGCAACGTCACCCGTACTAAGCGCAGTTCAGCTGTGCCTTTGGGGTAAGTCAGTGTCTCACCGCTGAGCCCGGAGCTGCCGATCAAGATCGGTTCAATTTGTGGAGCGTTGCTGCTGGAGGCAGCGCTCTGCCCAGCTCCACGGGGTTGCGTTGCTGTGTCTGTTGCTGACTGGTCGCCGCCGCAAGCTGCCAGGGCCAGAGCCACTGCAGCGGCAGCAGCAACGGGAATAAGACGCAACATGGCAAAAGCAGTGGTGCACTGGAGGCGGGCGATAGAGCCTATCGGTGTTGGGCGTTGATCAGCTGTCGCTGGATTGATCCGCTTGATCATCAACAGCTGAATTGGGTTGTGACGGAATTCAATGGCCTCATGAGATGTGATTGCCTTTTGTCAATGCTCATTGAGCATTTCTACCTTCTTAGAGGCAATAGATTGCGAAGTATATCATTTGCTGATGCCTCTGAAATTTGATTGATTGGTGCGCTTAAACCTGTCTCAGTCGCTCACTGCATCCCATGGCTTCAATGCTTGATCAAGGCCAGAGTTTTGATGCTGCGGGTGGGACAACTGGAATGGAGCATATGGTGATGCCCTACGCCCACGGATGTTTCATTCTGCGTGGTTCCGGCCAGAAGCTTGTCGTGCGGCATAAGAAATTTCCTAATCGCCACTGGGTGGCTGATGATCTCAATACCGCAACAATGATCTGTGATGAATTGAACTGTGAATGAATGAGCTCAGCCATTGAGCTGAATGTCTACTGCCAATCAAGGTTGAAGGGAAAAGGGGGGCTAACCCCCCTTTTGATGGACGACGTTCGTTCTGAAGGGTATTGCCGAATTCAGCCGGCAACACCGCTGATGCTGAAGGGAGCCTGCGGGAAGCTGGTGGGCATTGGATCGGACATGCCGTCAGCCAATGCTCTGGCGCGCTTGTACATCTGGCTGTGGATGGCACCTTGATCTTCCATTGCCTTGGCAACGATGGCCCAATTGCGAACTTCAGTGGTCATGGTGGAACGGTCAATCAACACCATGACCTTCGCTCGATCGTTGCTGCAGCTGTGGGGCGGAAGACCGACCATGACCGAACCTGAGCCAGCCCCATCGCTCACGATTGGATCAATAATCGAGCTAAGCCATGGTCAAGCTCAGCACGACACTGATCGGATTATCAGCTCGGTTGATCACTGCTGACTTGCTGTTGAGCAACGAAGCTCATGGCCCAGCTTCTGGCCCATAAGCTCGTCAACGCGGCGCCAAGCGCCAGGAATACCAAGAGGTACTGGTTAAAACTCATGACTGAATTCAAATCCGTTGTGTTTTAGCCACTCAGGGCAGTTGGGCGCGATTGATACCAGATCGAGGTGGCTGTCACATGCCAATGGATGGTGGTCTCAGTTGGGCCGGAATGTTTGGGATGCCGCTGTCTCCATGCGTGCACCGTGAGCTGAAAAGACGGCGATGCCCTCCTCGATGTGGCGTGCCATCACGTCCACCTCGGCTTGCATAACCACCACGACCGTGCTTGCGCGATCAGTCGATCATCCCCGATACAGCATCTTGATGCCCTTGCTCTGCCGACCCTCCGCCTTGTTGTGGTCAAACACTTCGATCACTCCGCAAAGCTGTTGCCGATCTTGAAGGTGCAAAGAATGGCTTCCCCCGTCTCGGGCTCGCATGGGGGTATGGGGTCAGCCATCAGTGCTTGTTCAGGCCCAGCCGTTGGTTGCTCTGATGCATTGCAAGACGAAAATTAGGTATTAAGCCTTAGTCACTCCTGAGCGAATAAGCCCCAAAATGGCAGTCCCACTCAAGAGGCTGCCAATGAAAGCTCTTCAACTGTCGGTTCCTCTTTTCGGATGCACCGTGGCAGTCGCTGTGATGGTGATGACCTTTTTGATGAAGGCATCCGCTTAACCAGCGTCTCGGTGGAGCGTCAGGTCTGGGCGGCCAGGCGGGGGTTGATGTCACCGAGGCTTGGGAGTACTGCTCATGGGATCACTACCGCTTCCTGGGAATGCGCTTCGCCTGGTTTGTGAAGGGATAGAGCTTTCATTGGATCAATAAAATTAGTTGTCATCAATGGCGATTGATTGCGAAACCATCGCCAAACGTTGTTTGGGCTGCTGATCAATCAGGCAAACATGGGTATGACGAGACGTCCCGGCATGTCCGGGGCTTTTGAACTTGACGGCCTCGGCCAGCCAAGTTCAGATGAATCGATCAAGGGGGTGAGGGAGGTCAATGCCCTCCCTCGAGCAGCCATCAACCGTGGTTGTAGCTCTCGGCTCGCCGTAGGTCATCGAGACCACAGAGATCGCTGCAAGACCAACTTCTCTTAAGCACAGACGTCGTGCTGTGCCCAATGGCACCCTCGGCCTTACGCCTGGATGGCCTGAGCTTGGTTTCTGTCAGTGATGCCGTTCACCTGCGCCTGCCCCTATCGTTAAAGAGATCCAACGGCGCACGATTGGTGCGCAGCGATACCAAAAAACGCTGCCAGAAACGACGCAGCCTCGTCATCAATGTCACGGCGCCTTAGCTTTGCTGAAACCCTAAAGGCCAACGAGGCTGACAGCCTCTGGATTTTGGCTTCTTGTGCGGTTGTGACTTGATTGTGCGAGCTGGGATGTTGATCGACAACAACAGCTCACAGTTGTCAGTAACGAGGCTGTGGTGACTGGCTTTCTCGATGACCAGTGCTTGAGGCACCTTTGCCTGCAGCCACAACCTTGTTCTCTCTGTGCCTGATGAAGAGACCAGGGCTGGCGGCGGTGCGCCGTCTTGGCTTGCTTGAACGCCCCCTGATGGATTCGAACCATCGACCGGCTGCTTAGAAGGCAGCTGCTCTATCCAGCTGAGCTAAGGGAGCAAACAGACCAGCGCGTTGGTCTTGGCCCTTCATCCTGCCAGCAGCAGCGCTTACATTGGAGGGCTCCTGTGCTCCTGCCATGGCCGCCGGCCGCCTATCGGATAGCCAGAAGCAGGAGCTGGTGCAGCAGTACCGCGCCGGCATCGCTTCTGCTGCTCTGGCGGAGGCCTTTGGCTGCAGCCCCAACACCGTCAGCCGGACGGTCAAGGCGCTGCTGAGCCCAGAGGAATACGACAGCCTCAAAAAGCAGCGTGCTCGCGGCAGCAGCGTGAGTGCGGCCAAAACAGCTGTGGTTGCAGCCGTTGCCGCTGCTCCAGCAGCAGAGCCACCGGATGAGCCGGTGGCCCCTCAGGTTGAGGCCGACGAGCAGCCCGCCGCTGCCACGAGCAGCGTGGATGAAACCGCTGAGGCGATAGAAGAAGCCAGTTCCTTGGCCCTGGATGACGCTGATGACTTCAGCGCTGAGGACCCCGAGGACGATGAACTCGAGAGTCTGGGCGATGACGATGCCGACGCAGATGTCTTTGTAGCCATCGCTCCGATCAGCGGCATCGGCGAGATCGGCAGCAGCGGCCCCTGTGTCAGCAAGCCTCTGGTGATCAGCGATTTGCCCTCCAGTCTCTATTTGCTGGTGGATCGGGAGGTGGAACTCAAAGGCACCCCGGTCAAGGACTTCAGCGAGCTGGGTGCTGTTGCGGCAGAAGAAGAGGAGCGCAAGGCCATTGCCCTCTTTGCCAACCCCCGCCAGGCCAAGCGGCAGTGCGGCCGCAGCCAACGGGTGATCAAGGTGCCCGACACCGGTCTGCTCGAGCGCACCGCCCCATTCATCCTTGCCCAGGGCATCAGCCGGGTCGTGCTCGACAGCACGCTCTATGCCCTGCCGGGCAGCTGATCCATCAGCGCTGCTCGGGCAGCAGCAGTGCTGCTGCACTGCCTCCGCTCAAGATGCCGCAGATCAGGGCGATGCCCACGACAAAACCGGCCGGTAGTGGCGCACTGCGGCCCACCCCCAGGTTGAGCTCCTCGCGCTGCTCAAGGTTCTGGCTGCCCAGGCAGAGCATCAACAGCAGTAGGAGCGAGCCGATCACCGTGCCGGTGAGTAGGCGCAGGCGCAGCAGCATCCAATCCACCCGTGAAGCATCAGTCTGACTCCCCTTCTGCGTGCAGCAGCCCGTAAAGCTGCCGGCGCGGATGGCCGCTGCTCTGGGCCAGGCTGCGGGCCGCTTCCGATGCAGTCAGCCCTGAGGCCTGCAGGGCCAGCAGCTCCTGGCGCAGGGCAACGGCATTCCAGGGCTGCGCTTCTGCCGGGGGAGTCCCGCCGAGCACCACGGTGAACTCTCCTTGGGGCTTGTGTTGTTCAAAGTGGGCCAGCGCCTCGGCCAAGGTGGAGCCCACCTGCTGCTCATGGCGTTTGGTGATCTCGCGGGCCACTTGCACCGCGCGCTGTGCGCCGCAGTGTTCGGCGAGATCGCGCAGCAACGCCAACAGCCGGTGCGGCGCTTCATAGAGCAAGGAAGTGCGGGGTTCGCGGGCCAGCAGCTGCAGCCGCTGCTGACGCTCCTTGCCTTTGGTGGGCAAAAAGCCCTCAAAGCAAAAGCGGCCGGACGGCAGACCGCTGCTCACCAGAGCCGTGGTGGCGGCGCATGGACCGGGGACGCACACCACCCCATGGCCAGCGGCTCGAGCTGCGGCGACAAGCTCCTCGCCCGGATCGCTGATGCCCGGCAAGCCGGCATCACTCACCAGCGCCAGGGATTCACCGGCCGCTAGGGCCTCCAGAAGTTCAGGGATACGGCGCTGCTGGTTGTGCTGGTGGAAGCTCACCAGGCGGGCATCGATGCCAAAGCCATGCAGCAGCAGGCCGCTGTGGCGGGTGTCTTCGCAGGCGACGCGATCCACGCCGGCCAGCACCTGTTGCGCCCGCGGGGAGAGATCACCGCGATGACCAATGGGGGTGCCCACCAGATACAGCACCCCGGCTGCGGGCTCAGGCCTGGATCCGGGGTCCTTCACAATGGCCAGGCCCTGCTCAGTCCATGATGCCCACCACCGCTGCCCTGCCCGCATCGGTGGAGCTTGAGGCGCTGCTTGCTCTGCTGCGCCAGCTGGTCTGGGAGTCATGCGACATCCTGCGGGCCTATGCCCGTGGTGAGCAGCCCCCCTTTGGCTACCCCGCCGCCCTCAGCGTCGATGAAGGCGGCGAGGGTCCGGTCAGCGCCGCGGATCTGGCCGTCAACCAGCACCTGCTCGAGGGTCTGCGGCGCGGATTCCCCGATGCCCCCTGGACCCTGCTTAGTGAAGAAACCGCGGCTGAGCAGATGGCCAGTGGCGAGCCGCTACCCGGGGAGTGGATCTGGATCCTGGATCCCCTCGATGGCACCAAGGACTTTCTGCAGGGCACCGGGGAGTACGCCGTGCATCTGGCCTTGGTGCGCCAGCAGCGCCCGGTGTTGGGGGTGGTGCTGCAGCCCGAGCGCGAGGAGGTGTGGTTTGGCCTGATGGATGGCAGCGGCTGCGGTGGTGAGGCCTGGTGCGAAACCCGTAGCGGTGAGCGCAGCCCCGCCCGGATCAGCGGCCGCTCCGAGCGCAGCGAGCTGGTGCTGGTGGCCAGCCGCAACCACCGTGATGCGCGCCTGGAGCAGTTGCTGGAGCGCTTGGCCCTCGGGCAGACCAAGGCCATCGGCAGCGTCGGCGGCAAGGTGGCGACAATCCTGCGCGGTGAGGCCGATGTCTACATCTCCTTGTCAGGCCGCAGCGCCCCGAAGGACTGGGATATGGCCGCCCCGGAAGCGGTGTTGCTCGCGGCCGGTGGGGCCTTCTGTCACGCCGATGGGGCGCCGCTGCTCTACAACCGCGGTGATGTGAGGCAGGCCGGTTGTCTCATCGCCAGCAACAGCAAAGCCCAGGCCGAGCTCTGTGAGCTGGCCCGGGCTTGCCTGGCTGAGATTGATCCTGGCTTTGCGCTCTAAGCCCTGAGGCTCAGCCCTCGCCGATCGGCAGGATCACGGTGGGCTCTGGGTCGGAGCCGTCCTGGGGCACACCGCGCAGGGTGAGGTTGATGCGGCCGCGGTTGTCGATCTCGCGCACGCGAACGCGCACCTGATCGCCGACATTGACAACGTCCTCCACCTTCTCCACCCGCTGCTCGGAGAGCTGGGAGATGTGGATCATCCCCTCCTTGCCGGGCAGGATTTCCACAAACGCACCGATGGGAATCACGCGGGTGACGGCTCCCTCAAAGAACTCGCCCTCGCTGACGCGGCGGGTGAGGCCTTCGATGATCTTCTGAGCTTCATCGGCCGCGGCGCCATCGTGGCTGGCGATCGTGACGATGCCGGTGTCCTCGATGTCGATCTTGGTGTTGGTG
>MDTB01101848.1_pt1 | contig 12211 bp, 11 predicted proteins | sample 811161 | NCBI WGS metagenome assembly MDTB01 (sample SAMN05326650, study PRJNA326480) | marine metagenome | isolation source: seawater | place: Mediterranean Sea | collected 2009 | reverse complement strand
TTTTGATAAAACATTTTGGAATTGCCGTTATTTGAGAAAATGGATGAGAAAGACCGATTCGTTTTTTTAATCTTTAGCCCGTGCGAGTTTTGCCAACGTGTTTAATAATTATCTTTCCTAAACCAGTCGTGATCCATGGTAAATAAACATCATAAACGCCGCAACCGTGGCAAATTTACAGAGATTTACTGCTATTTTTTGAAAATCAACAGTTTTATGGGTCAATTTATTCAAGCTAAAGCTATGAATTGAGTTGTTATTTTTCATTTTTTTGTATATACCACAGGACACAACATGTTGTGCTTTTGTCGAAAACAATACTATATTATGAGTTTTTTTAGCAAGTCAAGCTTTTTAGAACTCAATTCTAGTCCCTAATTCTATAACTCTGTTTGCTGGGATTTTAAAAAATACAGTGGCACTTCCAGCGTTTCTATACAGGAGGGCAAAGAGTTGTTCTCGCCACAGTACCATGCCCTCACCCAACTTAGGTATTAACGTCTGCCTTGATAGAAAGAATGAGGTTGTCATCAATTCTAAGGAAATTGGTATTTCTTTGATCGCTCGAAGTGCCTCAGGTATGTTTGGATTATCTTTGAATCCGTAAGAAATGGAAACGCTGTAGAAAGCGGATCTAAGAACTTTTACTTTAATTCGGTCATCCTCCTTGGTGTGTGGAACGTCCTCATTTTTAACTGTTAATAAAATAACGTTCTCATGGATAATTTTATTGTGGTTTAGGTTGTGCAGGAGTGCATGCGGGATTCCTTGCTCTGAACCTGTTAGGAAAACTGCGGTACCCGGAACTCTCTTAGGAGGGTGTGCCGTGATACTTTCCAAAAAAGGCGTGAGCCCAATTGCTCCCGGAGCGAGACGCCGATTAAGTATTGAGCTGCCCCGCCGCCAAGTTGTAAAACATGTGAACAAGAGCAAGGCTATTGCTACAGGAAACCAACCCCCGTCTAAAAGTTTCACACTATTTGCGCTAAATAGTGAGAGGTCGATAAAGAGAAAAATGAAAACTAACGGGATGGCCATCCACCTGGACCATTTCCACAAGGTTGTAACCACAATAAAGACCAATATGGTATCTATAGTCATCATACCCGTTATTGCAACACCGTATGCGCCCGCGAGATTACTAGAGCTTCCAAAGCCTAATATCAAGCCGATGACTCCTGCGAGCAAAGCCCAATTAACCCAAGGCATATATATTTGTCCTATTTCACTTTCTGAAGTGTGCAGTATATTTAATCTGGGACAATAGCCTAGCTGAATGGCCTGCCGAGTCAAAGAGAATGTCCCGGAAATCACAGCTTGGGATGCTATTACGGTTGACAGCGTGGCAAGAGCAATAACTGGGTACAAAGCCCACTGGGGTACCATGCTATAAAACGGATGATACACCGCTTCGTGGTTAGATAGGATCAGGGCGCCTTGACCAAAGTAATTAAGAAGAAGAGCAGGGAGAACCCAACAACTCCAAGCGATTCGAATGGGTTTGGTACCGAAGTGCCCCATGTCAGTATAGATTCCCTCCGTTCCGGTTATGGCCAAAACTACAGCACCCAGGGCGATAAAACCTAAATATTTATTGTTGATAAAAAAGTGCATCGCATATGTGGGATCCATAGCCTTTAATACTTGAGGGTATTCACAAAGGTTAAGAATACCCAATGCTCCTAGTACGCCAAACCATAAGACAGTTATAGGTCCAAAAAGAGCGCCTACTTTTGCAGTGCCTTTTCGTTGAATAGCGAATAGCCCTATAACCACAATTAGTGTCAAAGGTATTACAAAGGGTTCCAGTCGAGGCGCAGCTACTTGCAACCCCTCTACCGCAGATAGGACCGATATGGCCGGAGTAATTACCCCGTCACCGTAAAAAAGCGCAGCCCCAAACAGCCCTAATACCATGAGCAGCCATCTTTTTTTGCTGCCGCGCTTTGTAGCTCTAAGGACCAATGCCAGTAACGCCATCATACCCCCTTCACCCCTGTTATTTGCAGTCAGCATGAAGACTACATATTTTAAAGTAACTATTACCAATAATCCCCATACTATTAGCGAGAGTACCCCTAGCACATTATCTGGATTCGGTGTTATCCCATAGCGTTCAGAGAAGGCTTCCCTCATGGTATAAAGAGGGCTTGTGCCAATATCACCAAAAACGACGCCAATTGCAGCAATCGTCATGGTCAGGGAGCTGGGTTTCATTTCTATTTTTTTGCTCTTCATGGTTTGATGGCCGACCAGCGGGTGCTAATTCCTCAAAGTTTCAAAGATGTTTTTACTTGTAGCGCCCATGTCCGAATTACTTTAATTTAGAATACCTAATTTTAATATTATTTTAACTGGGAGCCCAGCATGATAAAACAATCAATCAAAACGGATGAGGCACCGCCTCCAATAGGAACTTATTCCCAAGCGATATGTACAGATGGTTTGGTATTTGTTTCGGGACAAATTGGATTGGATCCCCATTCAATGGAGCTCAAACAAACCTTCAGTGAACAAGCAAAACAGGTGTTTAATAATCTTGACGCTATCGCCAGGGAGGTTAATGTTTCTTTAAATAATATTGTGAAATTGACTGTGTTCTTAAAGAACTTAGATGATTTTAGTGAATTTAATCAAATCATGGCGCGTTATTTCGTGAAACCCTATCCTGCGCGGTCTGCTGTTGGTATTTCTCAATTACCTAAAAACGCGCTTGTAGAGGTCGAGGCTATAATAAAATTATAGAAAATTTGTTTCCTAATATGACAGACAAAAAGTTAGAGATACCATCCTCTCCAGCTATAAAAAATAAGTTGGAGAAACTCGGGCTAAGGAATCTACAGGATGTGGCATTACACTTGCCTCATCGATATGATGATGAAACTAGCGTAGTCAATATACGAGATGCGCAAGTGGGAGATGTAGTGCAAATCGAAGGGACTGTCGTAGCATCAAAAGTAATATATCGTCCCCGAAGAATTTTGAACGTCATTATCGAGGATCATAGTGCTGCGGTAAATATCAAATTTTTTAACTTTTATGGTAGTCAAGTTAAAACACTAGTTTCCGGTGCTAGAATAAGAGCTATTGGGGAGGTGCGTGTCTTTAATACAGGGTTTGAGCTGATACACCCGCGTTATAAAATAGTCGAAGAGGGCACCCCGTTGCCGAAATACCTTACTCCAATTTATCCAACAGGTGCAGGAGTAAGGCAGCCGACATTGAGGCGCTTGGTAAAAATTGCCCTCGAAAAGATTTCAACCCAAGACACGTTATCGTTAGAAATCAGACAAAAATATAACTTGATGAAGTATTCAGAGGCATTGAGTGTTTTACACTCCCCTCCTAAGATTATTGATAAAAATGCACTTTCGACAAGGAAACATCCGGCTTGGTACAGGTTAAAATTTGACGAATTATTAGCACAGCAACTTATTTTGAAAATGCAGAGAAAAGAAAAAAATAAGCTTCGGTCGCTAGCGTTTCCAAAAGAAAAAAAGTTCTCAGAAAGATTAAAAAAAAATTTATCCTTCAGTCTTACAGAAAGCCAGCGAGTAGCTCTTAAAGAGATACAAATCGATCTTGCCTGTGCATCCCCTATGCAAAGGCTACTTCAGGGCGATGTTGGGAGCGGAAAAACTATAATTGCAGCTTTTGCAGCCTTGCAAGCTCTCGGGGCAGGCTCTCAGGTTGCAGTAATGGCTCCTACAGAAATTCTTTCAGAGCAGCATTTTAACAAGTTTATTAATTGGTTTGGTCCACTTGATTTAACTGTAACCCGCTTGTCGGGATCTCACAAACGTAAAGATAGGGAAGACACATATAATCAGATAGTTTTGGGCGAAGCTGATATTGTAATAGGGACTCATGCATTATTTCAGGAGAAAGTAAAATTTAAAAACCTTGGATTGATAATTGTGGATGAGCAGCATCGATTCGGTGTTGGCCAAAGGTTGGCATTAAGAAATAAGGGCCTTGCGAAAGCAAAAAATTTTTTTCCTCACCAATTAATGATGACAGCAACTCCCATTCCTAGGACACTTGCGATGAGCTATTATGCTGACTTGGACGTTTCGACAATACATGGACTCCCGCCGGGCCGAAAACCGGTGCTGATGAAATTGGTTTCGAGGGACCGTAAACAAAAATTGGTTGATTACATACGGAATGTTTGCGCCTCTGGTAATCAGGTTTATTGGGTTTGTCCTCTCATTGAGGATTCAGAGAGCACTTCCAATAAAGTGACTCCTCAAAGCGCAGAAAAAACTTTTGAAGAGCTGTCAGATTTGTTACCTGATATTACCATCGGTTTAGTCCATGGACGTTTATCAAGCGACCATAAAACAGAGGTAATGCAAAGCTTTTATAAAAAAAAAATAAGCCTGCTTGTGGCCACAACAGTAATTGAAGTCGGGGTCGATGTTCCAAGTGCTACCTTGATGGTTATAGAAAATTCAGAGCGTATGGGCTTGTCGCAGCTACATCAATTGAGGGGAAGGATAGGGCGAGGCGCATCGGAGAGCACATGTGTTCTTCTTTTTCAAGAGCCACTTTCAGAAATTGCGAAAAAACGGTTGAAGATAATCTACGAGAACGGTGACGGATTTATAGTTGCAGATCATGATTTGCGCATTCGGGGGCCTGGAGAATTTGTTGGAGTAAGGCAATCTGGTTTGCCTATGCTTAAGTTTGCCACGTTGGATGAGGATCGATTTTTGTTAACCGAAGTAGCAAAATTGGCTAATGAGTTAATTTATTTGGAATCTGAAGTAATACCCAGACATATTAAGCGGTGGTTTGAATCTAAGTTGCCTTACTTGGAGGTTTAGGTGTATTCAATAAAGCAAAGAATTATTGCGTATTCGCGCTTAACTAGATTAAACCAACCTATCGGAATATGGTTGTTACTCTGGCCTACCTTATGGGCGCTTTGGCTGTCGAGTAATTCAGGGCCAACATACGGTCTTTTTTTTATTTTTATTACAGGTGTAATTTTAATGAGGTCAGCGGGCTGTGTTATTAACGATATCGTGGATATGAAATATGATGGTTTAGTTGAGCGTACAAAAAATCGACCATTAGTCACTGGAGAATTGTCTCGGTTTGAGGCATTTTTGGTTTTCGGTTTTTTGATTTTTTTATCCGCGTGTTTAGTACTATATCTTAATACCTTGACAATAAAGTTATCGCTTCTCGCAGTTCTGCTTGCATCAACTTATCCGTTTACAAAAAGGTTTTTGGCGCTACCCCAGGCATATTTAGGCGTTGCTTTTGGGTTTGGTATTCCAATGGCTTACGCGGCCAATAATAATTACGTTCCTTTTGAGGCAATGATAGTTTTTATTGGGAATGTTCTATGGGTGATTGCCTACGACACCGAATATGCCATGGTTGATAGAGAAGACGACAAATTGATAGGCATAAAAACATCAGCATTATTGTTTCAAACTAAAGATGTATTAATGGTTATCATATTTCACTGCCTCTTTTTGTTTTGTATGATATGGGTAGGGTTATTAAAACAATTTGGATTCGTATTCTTCTCTTTTTTAATAGCCGCTTCACTTTTAGTTAGTTATCAATATTTTCTGATAAGGGATAGAGATCGGCAAAAATGTTTTAGGGCTTTTAAACATAATACTTGGGTAGGTGGAGCAATTTTTTTTGGTATTTTTTTCGAGAATTTTTTTTAAAAATATAGGAATCGGGACGGAAATGAACTTAGAGCTAGGTGGTAAAAAGGTATTGATAACCGGAGGAAGTAAGGGCATAGGCTTGGCTTGTGCTAAGGTTTTTTTGATGGAGGGTGCAAGTGTTGCGATCGTATCGCGGAGTAATGAAAATCTTGCTAATGCGGAGGATTTTTTGGACAAATTTGGAAAGGTTCGTTCTTTTTGCTTCGACTTGATTTCACCAGGAGATGCAAAAAAAATGGTAACTACAGTTAAAGATGACATGGGAGGCATAGATATTTTAGTAAATTCTGCGGGCGCTGCTAAGCAAGCTCCAGTAGGAGAATTAAAAATGGATTCGTGGCAAAAGGCGATGGATGCAAAGTACTTTACTTATATGTTTGCCATACAGGCCGTTTTACCATTAATGCGTGAGCAGAAAGCTGGAAATATTGTTAATATCATTGGAACGGGAGGAAAGTTTCCATTACCCTTCCATATTCCAGGGGGGGCCGCGAACGCGGCACTAATGCTGACAACTTCAGGGTTGGCCGGTGTGAGCGGTGACCTAAATATCAGAATTAATGGTGTTAACCCCGGATATATTAAAACTGAGAGGCTCAAACATATACTTGATGCAAAAAGCCGAGATACTGGGATTAATGCCAATGATTTAGAGCAGAAAATAACCTCAGATATCTCTTTAGGACGGATGGGTGAAGCCGAAGACGTTGCTAATTTGGTCGCCTTTTTAGCATCCCCTAAGTCTTCCTATATTACCGGCTCCAATATACCTATAGATGGTGGGCTTTCGCTTGCTATCTGATGTCATTTTATTTGTCCGGTGAATAGCAAATCAGTTTAATTTTAGGTTAAAATACTTAAGTAATTTTTCGAAAACAGAATGGGGTTTTTATGAAAAAAAGTTTGGTTGCGTGTTTGGTTTTTTCGGGGTTCTTTTTTAGCCACGGTGTATTCGCAGTTGACGCGGCTAAGGCAAAAAAATTAGCTTCAAAAAAAATGTGTTTAGCTTGTCATGCTGTTGACAAAAAGTTGGTTGGTCCTGCTTATAAAGATGTTGCCGCAAAGTACAAAGGAGATAGTAAGGCAGTCGGAATGTTGACCACAAAAATTATCAAAGGTGGAAGTGGTAGTTGGGGACCTATACCGATGCCCCCACATCCTATGCCAGAGGCAGATGCTAAATTACTTGCCGAGTGGATTCTTGCAATGTAGTTTGTCAAAATGATGACCGTAAGTGAGTGGAGCCGGTGTAAAACCGGCTTTTCTTTTTTTGTAGATGGGTGTGGTTGATTGACAATTTTAAAATGTTTGATTGATAATCAATTGGGATTAATATCAACCGGTAGATAAAGGAGGGCATAATGGCTGCCACTGGAAAATTAGAGAGGTTCCGTAATTTGTTTTGCGGAGTAGTTTTTTTAATAAGCTTTTTGGGTCTTTCTGGGTGTGGTTCTGATGAACAAAATGCCGGACAAAAAGTTATAAAAATAGGTCAAGTTAGTCCTCTTACGGGAAATATTGCACACTTGGGTAAAGACAATGAAAATGGAGCTAGACTAGCAATCGAAGAAGCAAACGCTAGGAGTTTGTCGATCGGGGGCGAGAAAGTTAGGTTTGAATTGATCTCTGAAGATGATGAGGCCAAACCACTCAAAAGTACTATAGTTGCCCAAAAACTCGTTGACGCAGGGGTAATTGGAGTTATAGGACATCTTAATTCTGGTACCACGATTCCAGCGTCAAAAATTTACAACGATGCCGGTATTGCGCAAATATCCCCATCAGCCACAAACGTTAATTACACCAATCAAGGGTTTGATACAGCGTTTAGAGTAATAGCTAATGATGCTCAGCAAGGAAGGGTGCTAGGAGCCTTCGCCATTAAATTGGGTGCAAAAAAGATAGGTGTCATAGACGATAGAACAGATTATGGAAAGGGATTGGCAGAAGAGTTCGAGAAGTCAGCCGTTGCCTCGGGGGGGGAAATTGTCGCCCACGAATTTACTGACAACACAAAAACTGATTTTACGGCCATATTGACTCGAATTAAAAGCAAGGAGGCTGACTTGATTTTCTTCAGTGGTATGGATGCGCAGGCGGGCCCGATGATGAAGCAGATAAAAAACCTTGGTTTAAACGTATTGTTTCTAACGGGCGATGGAGGACAGACGCAGCAATTTTTGACTCTCGGAGGTGCTGAAGCTGAAGGAGCTTATGCTTCTTCCCCTGGGGAGCCACTCGATAAAATGTCTGGAGGGAAAGATTTTACGAAAAAGTACACAGAAACATTTAATCAGTCAATACAGATATATGCTCCTTACGCATACGATGCCATGAACGCACTAATTAGTGCTCTTGTAGCGGCGGACTCTGTGGATCCTAAGGATTACTTGCCTAAGTTGGCTGCTATTGAACACGCCGGAGTTACCGGACCGGTCTCCTTTGACCAAAAAGGAGACATAAAAAGAGGAACTATTAGCCTTTATCGAGTTAGCGAGGGAAGATGGGCATACATAGAAACCCTTGAGTAATTAATGTCAATAAATAATCTGTAAATTTCACAAGCGGCGCCGTATGGAGGGTGTCGCCTTCATATCCAAAACATTTTGGAGAACTTAGGTTTGGACATTTTTTTACAGCAAGTGATAAATGGGTTGGTATTAGGAAGCGTCTACGCGTTGGTGGCACTCGGCTATACGATGGTCTATGGAATATTAGGCCTGATAAATTTTGCACACGGCGAAGTTGTTATGGTTGGGGCAATGGTTTTTCTGACCGCAGTATCTGTTTTAGGGGGTGGGCCGTTAGTCCTATCAAACAGCACCATAATAGTTTTTGCTGTTTTAACCGCTATTTTTGTTTGCTCAATACTGGCTTTTTTTATCGAGAGAATTGCGTATAGACCACTTCGAAATGCGCCAAGACTGGCACCATTAATTACAGCGATAGGGATGTCAATTCTGCTTCAGAATATAGCAATGATGATTTGGGGGCGACAATATCGGACCTTCCCCGAGCTGTTTCAAATAGAGTCATATACTTTCGCAGGCGCGAACGTGACGAATGTGCAATTATTTATTGTGGGAATATCGATTGCGATCATGGCATCGTTATTGGCTGTTATTCATCTCACCAAGGTTGGTCGTGCCATGAGAGCGACTGCTGAGAGCCCACAAATTGCGAGCCTGATGGGCGTGAATGTTAATACGGTAATTTCTCTCACTTTTATAATTGGTGCCGGTTTAGCGGCTATTGCGGGAGTATTAGTTTCTGCTAATTACAGTATAGCGCACTATTCTATGGGTTTTATTCTTGGGCTGAAGGCTTTTACGGCTGCAGTACTCGGTGGTATCGGCAATTTAACCGGAGCCATGGTGGGTGGGATTTTACTGGGATTAATTGAGAGTATTGGGGCGGGATATATAGGAGATCTCACAGGTGGATTTATGGGCAGTCATTATCAAGATGTTTTTGCTTTTCTTGTGCTAATAATTGTTCTGGTTTTCCGCCCTACCGGAATAATGGGGGAGCGAGTGGCAGATCGGTCATGAGCAAGTTGTTTTTAATGTTTTTTGGTGGTAGAAAGAACCCTGTTTGGGTTGGATACGTTTTCATAACCGTCGCCTTAATAATTTTGCCATTTCTTGTTGAAGCATCGATGGGTAGAACCTGGGTGAGAATACTAGATTTTGCTCTGATATACGCGATGCTGGCTCTCGGTTTAAATATAGTAGTAGGTTTTGCCGGACTATTAGATCTTGGATATATAGCTTTCTATGCCGTCGGCGCCTACACTTGGGCGCTCCTAGCTTCACCCCAGTTTGGGCTTCATCTTCCGTTTTGGGCAATTATTCCTATTGGCTTTGTAGTAGCGGGTATTTTCGGGGTCTTGCTTGGCGCACCGACTTTGAGGCTCCGTGGCGATTATCTTGCAATTGTTACGTTGGGGTTTGGTGAAATCGTTAGAATATTTCTTAATAATTTGGATCATCCCATAAATATTACCAATGGTCCGGTAGGTATAAATTTAATCGATCCGATACAGATCGCAGGAGTCTCTTTAACAAAGAGTCACGAGATTTTGGGCTTAGAGTTTTCGGGGGCACACAGCTACTACTACGTTCTTTTGTTTCTACTGTTAGCTACCGTTTTTGTTTGTATTCGCCTAGAAAATTCTCGTCTTGGACGAGCTTGGGTAGCCATTCGAGAGGATGAAACGGCAGCACAGGCAATGGGAATAAATACTCGAAATGTGAAGCTTTTAGCATTTGCGATGGGAGCAAGTTTTGGAGGTATAGCCGGAGGCATGTTCGCTAGTTTTCAGGGATTTGTAAGTCCGGAAAGTTTTATTTTACTAGAATCTATAATGGTCCTTTGTATGGTTGTTTTGGGAGGGATGGGTAACATTTGGGGGGTTATTCTAGGAACTTTCTTACTTGCAATTTTGCCGGAAGTCCTTCGGGACGTTAGCGGCCCGATACAAGAAAATGTATTGGGGCGGGTTTGGTTAGATCCAGAGAGCTTGCGAATGGTTTTATTTGGTCTGGCCCTTATACTAGTTATGCTTTTAAGGCCATCTGGGTTATGGCCAAAAAGATGAAAAAGTTTATTGGTTGTCCGAATGAAGAAAAAAATAATCGCTGAAATCAGTGATATCACGAAGACTTTTGGGGGACTTGTAGCTCTATCGAATATTGACCTCAACATCAAGGGTGGTGAAATTTTTGGGTTGATAGGGCCAAACGGTGCGGGTAAAACTACCCTGTTCAATATTCTTACGGGGATGTATAGGCCAACGAAGGGATTTTTCAAGCTCGAAGATGTTGAGTTGACGAGGTTGCCACCGCATTTAATAGTCAAAGCTGGTTTAGCGCGTACTTTTCAAAACATACGTTTATTTGGGACCATGACCGGTTTGGAAAATGTTATGGTGGGATGTCACGTCCGTACCAATATTGGTGTTGTGGGGGCTATTTTAAGGCATAAGGGTGCTAGGCAAGAGGAAGAAAGAATTAAAGATCGTGCACGCTCTTTGATTGATTACGTCGGACTAAACGCCAGTTCTGCGCAAGCAGCAAGCACGCTTTCGTATGGTGATCAGCGGCGTCTTGAGATAGCGAGGGCCCTCGCAACTTCTCCTAAAGTTATAGCGCTTGATGAACCGGCTGCAGGAATGAATCCGACGGAGACATCGCAGCTAAGAGAATTATTGGTGAAAATCCGAGAAGATGGAATTACGATTTTATTAATAGAACATGACGTAAAGCTGGTAATGGGCTTGTGCGACACGGTTGCAGTTCTCGACTACGGCATAAAGATTGCTGAGGGGACGCCGTCAGAGATAAAGTCGAATCCGGAGGTTATTCGAGCGTATCTGGGGGGAGACGTGCCATGAATTTGCTTAGGCTAAATAATTTTAAAGTAGCCTACGGCGGAATAAAGGCAGTCAAAGGTGTTAGTTTGTCGGTTGATTTTGGCGAAGTAGTAGCTTTAATTGGTTCGAATGGAGCTGGTAAAACATCATTACTGAAGGCGATATGTGGACTCGTAGACTATCAGGGACAGATCGAATTTAAAGGCGAAAACATTAATAAGCTGCGTTGCGACCAACTGGCCAAACTAGGGCTCTCCATGGTCCCGGAGGGGAGGGGAATTTTCACCAGACTGACGGTAGAGGAAAACCTTTTGATGGGGGCATTTTTAGTAAACGATAAAAAAGATATTGCAAAAGATAAAGAAAATATGTTCCGAATGTTTCCTAGATTAGAGGAGCGAAGAGCGCAGATTGCGGGGACGCTTTCGGGAGGCGAGCAACAAATGCTAGCGATAGGAAGGTCTTTGATGGGGCGCCCAGATTTATTACTTTTAGACGAACCTTCAATGGGTCTTGCTCCTTTGATGGTTGAAAAAATTTTTGAAGTAATTAACCAGATATCTAGTTCTAAGGTTACTATTTTGCTGGTCGAACAAAATGCAAAGCTCGCGCTTGAGTATGCATCGAGGGGGTATGTGATGAATAATGGAGAAATTACTTTGGAGGGGCCTTCAGGAATTTTGTTAAACGACAGCTCGGTGAGGAAAGCCTATTTGGGGGAATAGCGTTACAAACAATTTAATTAATCCAATCACGTCCGATTAAAAATTTAGTCACCAACTCTTCCTCGGCAGAGCCACTCTCCGGAGTCCAGTCGTACTGCCAGGATGCTAAAGGTGGCATTGACATTAAAATTGATTCAATTCGCCCTTGGGATTGCAATCCAAAAAGCGTACCCCGGTCGTACACTAAGTTAAATTCGACATATCTTGCACGGCGATAAAGCTGAAACATTCTTTCTCTTTTTCCAAATTCAGTGTCTTTCCGATTTTCCATAATTGGGATGTATGCTGGAATAAAACAGTTGCCAATATTTCGACTAATAGCAAAACAGGTTTCAAAATCTGGTAGCGATAGATCATCAAAAAACACACCACCCACACCTCGGTGCTCATTGCGGTGATGTATATAAAAATATGAA
>MDTB01066440.1_pt1 | contig 12211 bp, 12 predicted proteins | sample 811161 | NCBI WGS metagenome assembly MDTB01 (sample SAMN05326650, study PRJNA326480) | marine metagenome | isolation source: seawater | place: Mediterranean Sea | collected 2009 | reverse complement strand
AGAAAATAAAGATAAAACTGGAATAGTAATAGGACTAGCGTGGACTGAGGTAGGAGGAGAAATTCTTAAAATCGAGACTGTCAATATGCCAGGTAAAGGTAGAATGCAAATAACAGGTAAACTTGGTGATGTCATGCAAGAGTCAGTTAAGGCAGCAAAGTCATATGTCAGATCAAAAAGTTTAGAATTTGGTATAATTCCACCTTTCTTTGAAAAAAAAGATTTTCATATCCATGTTCCTGAAGGAGCAACACCTAAAGATGGACCATCAGCTGGTATAGCAATGGTTACATCCATTGTATCGTCAATTACAAACATTCCTGTTAATAGAAAGATTGCTATGACTGGTGAAGTAACAATTACAGGTCAGGTTTTACAAATTGGTGGTTTAAAGGAAAAATTATTAGCTGCTCATAGAGCAGGTGTTAAAAAGGTATTAATTCCTAAAGAAAATGAAAAAGATTTAGTTGATATACCTAAAAAAGTTAGAGAAGATATTAAAATCATACCTGTTGAAACTGCAGATGAAGTACTAAAAATTGCCCTTACAAAAGAGTTAAAAGCTGTAGAATGGACTGAAGTAGATAAAATTTCAGAGGGTAAAAAAGACGATAAATCTCAAGCTAGTATTCAATAATTTTTTCTAGACTTAATTCTCAAATAAAAAATATCATTGTTAATTAATTTTACCCACTTAAAGATACAAGAAAAAAGTCAAATTAAGTTGAAAACGTAATTACATAACATGTGGATAATAGGGATTAATTAGATTTTAATTCTATCTTTTCTATTTCTTTCATTATTCCATCTACAACAAGTTTTGAACCTTGTATTGATAAATGGTCATCATCATAATAAAAAATATTATTTTCATCATTGGCAACACATCTATCTTTAATTTGTTTATCACAAAAATAAGAGTGAGGATAAACTCTGTAAATATTTTCATTTTTAATACTATCTAATATTTCAAATATTAATTTGTTCCTTTTTTTATAAACATCATAACTTACTGACACAACGGGTATTGAGTTCTTAAATAAATTTTTGTTAAAAATATATTTTCTAAATAAATGTCTATATGTATCTATCGCCATTTCAGGAACTGGATAAACCAATACTAATTTATGGCCTTGATTTATAATTTTATTTATTTGAGAGATAAGGCCCTCTTTTATATATTGTTGTCTTTCTTTTAAAGATGATGTTTTAATATCAATTGGTTCCAAATATTGCAAAAGATCATAACGTGTACAGTGCTCTTCATAACCTTCACTATTATCAAAACATGTTAGTGTTAAATTTATTGTCCACCTATAATGAAAAACAACTATTAAATTTGAATTTTCTTTTAAAAAATTATCTATTTTTATATTATTATCAATAAATTTTTTATCTATTTTTCTTGTTTTTTTATTCACATAATTAAAATCCATTAAATACATTCCTGTGTCAAATCTAATTAAACTTAAATCTTTTTTTTTAATTTCTTCATTAAGATTAAATGATAAAGAATCAGCATGGGAGTCTCCTATTAAAACTACTTTTTGTGTATTGTCTTTTTGATAAAAATTAACATTATTTTCTTTTATCATATTCTGATAAATCTTAGGTAATCTAGTATTTATTCCATCATTAAAAATTACATAAAGATTAAAAGAAATCAGAATAAAAAATGAAATAAATATTGATATAATAAGATTTTTAATATTATTTTTTTTATTTCTAAATGGTTTTTCTACAAAATAATAAGAAATTAATGAACAAATTAATAAGATTGGGATTAATAATAACCTGCCAGTTATACTTCCCGACACTAAACCAGTGATTTTTATAAAGGCAAAAATAGGATAGTGCCAGAGATATAAAGAGTAAGAAATTAAACCAATTACTACAAATAATTTAGTTGAAAGTATTTTCGTGATAATTTCTTTTTTATCTGAGAACCAAATAATCAAACAAACCCCAACTACTGGAGATAATGTATAAAATGAGGGGTGAAACATTCTATCATTAAAAAATAAAATAGAGTGTCCAATTAACAACAGACCTGTAGATGGCAATATTAAATTGAGTGTTTTGTTTACACTTCTATGACCTAATGTGATTTCAAAATATGCTATAATTGAACCTGCTAACAATTCCCACATTCTTGTATGAAGAAAATAAAATGAGGAAGATGGATAATTTCTACTCACCCAATCTGCTGAAATCAAACTAATAACAAATCCCAAAATTAAAATATAAATTAAGTATTTTCTAAAATATTTAAATGTAATTAATAAGACTATTGGAAATAAAATATAAAATTGTTCTTCGACAGACAACGACCAAGTATGTAAAAATGGTTTAAATAATCCACTTTCAGCACCATATTGTTGACCAGAATACCAAAAATAAAAGTTAGAACTAAAACCAAGTGAGTAAAGAATAGATTTTGAAAAATCTATAAAACTAATTGGTATTAAAAATAACCAAGCAAATGGTAGCGATACCAACATCACAAATAATAATACTGGAAGTATTCGTCTTATTCGTCTTTCGTAAAAATGTTTAAATGAAAATTTGCCAGTAGTGATTAATTCTTTCAAAATAATAGATGTGATTAGATAACCAGAAATGACAAAAAAATATCTACCCCAATAAACCCACCTTTAAAAGGTTGATAACCTAAAATATTAATTTGAGTGTGATAGAGAATAACAGCGCCAACAGCGATTGCTCTTAGACCGTCTATTTCTGGGCGGTATGTAAGTTTCATTTGCTAATTAAATACCACAAAAAAATCTAAAAAAAAAACAACTAAATAAAATTCAAAATATACGAAGTTGAAAGTTAATAAGTTCGCAAAATGAGCAAAATACTACAACAAGTTTTAAACTAAGTTTTTGAAAAAGTGTTATATTTTGTATATTATTAATCAAGGGATGAAAAACAGAACGCCCCCACTTAGTTATTAATTTGAAAGATTACTTAAAAAGTATTTAAAGAAAATGAAACAGTTAAAAACTTCTTACAAGATTGGTAATAAAAGCTATTCTTTTAAATATTCTGGTAAAATATTTTTTGGTAATGATGAAATTTTGTTGAATCATCAAGATAACTTACTTGAAAAAACATCTTTTAACAAAAAAGGTTATGGAATTGTAAAATTAAGTAAGAGCGTATCATTTAAAAATATTAAAACCCTTGTCGAAAATATTATAAAAAAAAAAAATTAAAAAATATACCAGAAAAGATTTAAAGAAATTTAAATTAGAGAAATATCACAAATTTATAGATTTAAAAAATCACTATAAAATAGTAAAAACGATTTCTAAAGGAATAGAATTTCAGAAAAAGTTTTCTAGAAAAAAAATAGAGACTTTATTATCAGAAATTCTTTCCATTAATGTTTCTACCTTAAATAAAAAATTCAAAAATAAAAATCATAAATACTATTTAGATCCTAAAAAATTTTTTTTAAGAATAGTAAGGCCTAATAAAAATGATTTCAACCCTCCTCATAGAGATGCATATTTTGATAATCATGCTAATGGTGTTAATATCTATATTCCTGTCGCAGGATCTAACAGGAAGTCTTCTTTGCCAGTTTTTCCTAAAAGTCATAGAATTAATGAAAAAAATGTTTTTCGAACAAAACTAAATTCAAAATTTAATAATCAAAAATTTTCAGTTCCACTGATAATAAGAACTAAACCAAAAATAAATTTAACAAGACCAAATCCTAAGTATGGCCAAATGATGATATTTTCTTCTAACTTAATTCATGGAGGTGGTATAAATGATAACAAGGATATAACCAGATTTAGTATCGAATTAAGATTTTGGAGAATTTAAAAATTGAATATTAAAGTAAATTATTATGTCATCTAAAAAAGTAATGCGAAAAGCACAAACACAAGCCTATGCAAAGTATAGATCAAATATCAATAATAGTAGATTTGAGTTCAAAAAAAAGTTTACAAATATTAGTAACAAAGAAAGTAAAAAGAAATAAAAACTTATTTTTTCTCATTCTTATCAACAAAAAAATAAAGTTATAATAAAAAATACAGTCCAGGCAAATACCGACATTGTTTTGATTGGGGTAGTATTTTCACCCCAAATACCAAAGAATAAAGAACCAATGATGATACCAATTGCATAAATAATACTTACAATTTTAACTTTGCTCATATTATTTTATTTTTTAATCAAGCTTTTCTTGAAAAGAGATATACCGTTATTGATTTTATAAGAATAAGATTCTTTAAAACTTTTAAGCTGCCAACCAGTCAGTCTTTTTTCAATTTTATTTAAATTTTCTTTTTTCTAATCATCTGTTGTTTTCTCAAGTTTCCAAAGTCTTTTTTCCTCATTACTTCTTCCACAACCATAACAATATCCAGTAGAAGGATCTGTTCTACAAATGCTAATACACGGTGAAATAATCATTTTGGTTTATATTTAGTATTTTATAATTCAAAATGATATAAATACTGCAAAATAATTATTTCTTATTGTTTAAATGAAAAAAAATATTTATGTTATTGGCGGAGCAGGATTTATAGGTTCTAATTTTATAAATTATATCTTAACAAAAAAAAATTTTAATATAATTAATATCGATAAAATTTCATACTCTTCAAATAAGAATTTTATAAATAATAAAAATGATAAAACTTATTTTTTTTACAAATCCGATATAGCTAATAAAAAGAAGATTTCATTAATACTAAAAAAACATCAACCTTTTAGAATAATTAATTTTGCTGCCTATACTCATGTTGATAATTCTATTGAAGATGAACTCAAATATTTAAAAAATAATGTCTTATCACTTCAAATTTTTCTTGATACTTTAAAGAAGTATCTAAATAAAAAAAAAATGAAAAATTTTAAATATCATCATATAAGCACTGATGAAGTTTATGGAGATGTAAGTTTTAAAAGTAATATAAAATTTAATGAATCGACAAAATATAACCCAAAAAATCCATATGCAGCCTCAAAAGCTGCAGCTGACCATGTAGTAAAAGTTTGGTCAAAATTATATAAGATACCCACATGTATAACATTTTGCTCTAATAATTTTGGTCCAAATCAATTTATAGAAAAATTAATACCTAAAACAATATTGTCTTTTCTAAATAATAAAAAAATGGAAATCTATGATAGGGGAGAAAATATAAGAAATTGGATATATGTTTATGATCATTCTAAAATTTTATTAGAAATTTTATTAAGAAAAAATTTAACTGGTGAGTTTAACATTAGTACTAAATATTATTTTTCAAATAAAAATTTAGTAAAAAAAATATTCACTCTTTTAGTTTCAAAAAAAATAAAAACTAATTTTAAAAATTTTAAAAGTTTTATTAAATTTGTACAAGATAGACCAGCTCATGATAGAAAGTACAATATAGCTTCAACTAAAATTAATAAAACAGTTAAAATTTCTAAATTTTTGTCTAAATTTGATATAAGTTTGAATAAAACTATAGATTGGTATCTGTTGAATGAAAAATTTTATAAAAGCAAAAAATTATTTTTAAAAAGACAAGGATTAATTAAAAAAATAAAATGATAGGAGTTATTTTAGCAGGAGGTACTGGCTCCAGGTTGTTTCCAACAACTGTAGGATTTTCAAAACATTTCTGTCCTGTATATGATAAACCTTTGTTTTATTATCCACTTTCACTATTATTTTTGTTAGGAATTAAAAACATTGTTATTATTGTTAATGAAGACGACCTTAAAATTTTCAGAAGGAAAATTAATATTTTTTCTAAAATGGGAATTCAAATTAATTTTGTTATACAATCTAAATCCAAAGGATTACCCGATGCAATTTTATCTGCAAAGAAATACATTAAAAATAAAAAATGTTGTGTAGTTCTAGGTGACAATATTTTTTATGGACAAAATTTTAAAGAAATAATGAATAAACAAGTAAAAGCTAATGGTGCATCTATTTTTATATATACTGCTATGAACTCGAAAGAATATGCAGTTGCTAAAATTAAAAAAAATAAAGTAACAAAAATAATAGAAAAACCTGAAAATAATAGAAATAAAAATGTTGTTACAGGACTTTATTTTTTTGATCATAATCTAATTGAATATTGCAAAGAAATCAAACCATCAAAAAGAGGTGAATTAGAAATCTCGGATGTTTTAAATGTTTATATAAAAAAAAATAAACTTAGTAACTTTAAGCTAGGTAGAGGTTTTACTTGGTTTGATGCTGGTACACCCAAAAGATTAGCTATAGCATCTTCTTTTATTGAACAAACAGAAAATTTTTCAGGTTTAAAAATATCATGTTTAGAAGAAATTATATTAAATAATAAATGGATTACTAAATCTAAACTTAAAAAAATTATAAATAATTATCCTCACTCAGAATATAAAGAATATATTACAAAAATTATTTGAATGTATATTTAGAAATGAAAAAAAATAAAATCAATAACAATTTAAAAATTAAGTGAATAAAATAATGTTATTTATTAAAAAAAAAAAAAGAATTTATTAGAATATTTAAAGAATATAAATTAAAAAAAATATCTGAGCTACAAACCGAATATTTTTGTGAAAAAATAAAAAAATGGGACAATCAAAAAATTTCAAATATAATTTTGTGGCATAAAAGAATTACAAAAAGAAATAACGTTAAAATCAATAAAATTTCACTGCGTAAAATGAAAAATTGGAATATAGATAAAAATTTAAAAAAAATTCAACATTGTAGTAAACATTTTTTCACGATTGAGGGTTATAAAATTTCTAATGCAAGTACTAGAGAGGTCAGCGAATGGTGTCAGCCATTAATTAAGCAAGTAAATTTTAAAGGTGGAGTAATTGGTTTGATTAGATCAGAATTCAATGGTGTACCTCATTATCTTGTACAATCTAAATTTGAGCCTGGAAATATTGGAAAAAATTTAATTAGCCCCTCAGTTCAGTCAACTTATTCAAATTTAAATAGAAAGCATAATGGAAAAGGTAATATATATTTAAAATATTTTACCAAAAAAAATACATTATATAAAAAATGGATTAATGAAGATGGTGGAAGATTTATGAAAAAACAAAATTTACATTGGATAGTAAAAGTTGACGCGAAAATAAAAATATCACAGGATTATAGATGGATAACATTGTGGGACATTATATATTTATCTAAGAAGACCAATTATATAAATTGTCATTTAAGAACGTTAATAAGTCATTTAAATTAATGAACAAAATTAGGATTAGCTTAGGAATAATAGGTGATGGTTATCATTATAAAAAGAATATAAAACCAACTATTGTTAGTTTAAAAAAAAAAAATTGATCTAAAAGTTGTTATTCTTAAAAAATTAAATAATAAATACGATTATTATAATTTTTTTAAAAAAAAATTAGACATTTGTTATTTATCTACACCAACAAAGACACATTTTTTTATAGCTAAATTGTGTTTGGATAATAATATTTCAGTAATTTCAGAAAAACCATTGTGTGAAACTTATAATCAGGCAAAAATATTAGTTTCTAAGGCAAAAAATAAAAAATTATTTTTATGCGAAGCTTTCATGTTTGTTTATCATCCAGTCTTTGCATATATAAAAAAACTAGTAAATAACAAAAAACGTGATTTATTATTTGTCAAATCTGAATTTACTATACCATCTTTAAATAAAACAAATAATAGATATGATTTAAAAAAAGGAGGGGGATTTTATAATGATTTAGCTATATATCCTATAGCATTAGAAAACTATCTATTTAATAATACCAAAATATCAAAAAAAAAATAATTTTATTTATTCTGAAAAAAAAATACCTTTAAGAGGATATCTAAATTTTAGAAAAAATAATTTTGAAAGGTTTTATTTTTGGGGCGAAGGTCAAAAATATAAAAATAATCTTAGTATAATTTTAAAAAATTTTTCAATACATGTTGAAAATTTCTATTCTAAAAATGATAAATTAACCACAGAGATCGAATTTAATGGAAAGAAGAATACAAAAAAAGTTTTTACAAAATGCAATCATTTTTACCTTATGTTTTTTAAAATATTAAATAATTTTAAGATTAGTAAATTCCAAAACGAAAACTATAAAAATATAATCAACTTATCAAAAATAAAAAAAAAATTATGATTTTTTTTCATGAACCGTATATTAATCAAAATTTTTTAAAAAATCTTAAAAAATTATTAAAATTTAGAAAAAGTTTGAATTATAATTTTTTTCAAAAAAAATTAAAAGCTATCGTAAGAAAAAAGTATAATTTTAAAAATATTCTTTTTACAAATAGCAATACGTCTGCGATGGAGATTAGCGCTTTAATTTTAAAAAAATTAAAAAACAAAGGGAATATTGTAATGCCTTCCTATAATTATCCCACAACTGCCTCTGCATTTATTAGAGCTGGATTAAATATAAAATTTATAGACATCAGCGGTAATAATTTAATGTCAAGTTATGACCAATATTATAAGGCTATCGATAAAAATACTATAGCATTAATTATTACACATTATGCAGGAATAAATATTCCATATATTGAAAAATTAAAAAAATTATGTATGTCAAAAAAATTTTTTTAATTGAAGATGCTGCTCAAGCTTTTGATAGCTATCATAATAAAATACCTTTAGGATCATTTGGAGATTTTAGTAGTTTTTCTTTTCATGAAACAAAAAACGTGCACTCTGTAACAGGTGGTATGCTAGTAATTAAAGATCGAAAATTATACAAATTAGCAAAATTTATCTTAGATAGAGGCACAGATAGATCAAAAGTCATAGCAGGAAGAAAAAATAAATATGAGTGGGTAACAATTGGATCAGCATTTAATATGACAGATGTTCAAGCTGCAATGTTATACGATCAGATTAAAAATATCAGAAAAATAACATCTGAAAGAAAGAAAATATATAAATATTATATTAAATACTTTAAAAAATTTGATCTTAATAACAAAGTTTATTTTAATTTAATAGACGATAATAAAAATTATCATTGTGTTTATATAATTTTTAAAACAAATTTAAGAGAAAAGGCTATCAAGTATTTCAAACATAAAAAAATTGAAACATATGTTGGATATTCTCCTTTACATAATTCTTTTTTTTTCAAAAAAATAAAAAAAATAAGTTTAAAAAGAACTGAGTCCTTATCAAAAAAAATTTTACGATTACCATTACACAATTACTTGAAAGAAAAAGATGTAAATTATATATGTAAAAATTTAAAATTATTTTTTAATAAATATTGAAAATTTTTATCAGGTATAAATAAAGTGAAAAAAAAAATTGCAATAATACAACCAAACTATATTCCATGGATTGGATATTTTAAGATTATAAAAAATGTAGATGAATTTATATTTCTTGATGATGTGCAATATACAAAACGAGATTGGAGAAATAGAAATTTTATAAATTCTGAAAAGGGTAAGATAATGTTAAGTATACCAGTAAAATCTAAAAATAAATATTTACAAAAGATTAATGATACAGAATGCACAAGTAACGAATGGAAAAAAGATCATTTAAATAAAATAAGAACTTCATATAAAAATTATCCTTATTTTAATGAAATTTTTGAAATTTTAAATAAATCCTATTATAAGACTAATTCAACTAATCTTTTAGTAAACCTTTATAATATATTATTCGAGTTAATGGATTTTCTTCAAATTAGAACAAATATTTCTTTTTCTAAAGACATGCCCTCTAATAAAAAAAAATTAGAAAGAATGATTGAGATTTGTAAGTATAAGAATGCCGATATACTTTTGAATGGACCTGCGGGCAAAGATTATATTGACGAAAATCAAATAATTTTAAATAAATTATCTCTGGAATATATGAATTATGAAAATTACAATTATGATGTTAAAAATAAAAAACATAAATTTATAGATAAACTAAGTATTGTTGATTTATTAATGAATTATGGAAAAAATTCTCAATCGTTTTTTTAAATAAATTTTACTCAAAATTAATTTTTTCTTTGATAATGTATTGTGGTCTATTTTTAACTTGATTGAAAATTCTTGATATGTAGATACCTACAACACCAATTGACAAAATATTTATTCCACCGATAAAGCCTATAAAAATTATTAAAGAGGCCCAACCTGAAGTAAAACCTATAAAAAGTTTCGCAAAAAATATAATTAAAATAAATAAAAAGGATACAGCTGAAACAAGTAAGCCAAATAAACAAATAAAAATTAGTGGAAATGAAGAAAAGTTAGTTAAAATATTCAGACCAAGTTTTAATTTTTTTAAAAGACTATATGAACTGTAACCTTTATATTTTTTACTAATATTTAGTTTTTTTTGCTTGAAACCTACTAAGTTAAATAATCCTGCTGGATAGCTTTCAACCTCTTTAAATTTTAAAAGCTCTTTTGATAATCTTTTGCTAATTATTCTTGTCCAAGACTGGTCTTTGTCAATTTTCCTGTTTGTGATTATATAAATAATATTGTTGAAAATTTTAGCAAGATATTTAGTTTTAAAACTATAACCATCTCTTTTAACAATCACTCCATATATCATATCATAGCTAGTATCTTTCTTATATTCATTATAAAATCTTACTAAATTATCTTCATTTTCTTCTATATCTGAGTCGGTAATGAATATTTGATCACCATTACTATGTTCTACGCCACAAAATATTGCAGCTATCTGTCCAAAATTATTTGACAATTCTATAATTTTTAATTGATTGTTTTTGGCTGAATATTCTTTTAGAATTTCAACTGTATTATCAGTTGACCCATCATCCACTACAATTATTTCGTATTGCTGATTTATTATTTTAATTTGATTTTCGATTTTTTCAAAAAAGAGTTCAATATCTTTAGATGAATTGAATGTTGAGGTAACGATTGATATCATTAAAGTTAATAGTATTGTATAAATAATGAATATGGTTAAATCAACATTAAAAATTAAAAATTTAACAGACTCAACTAAAAAATTAATATTTCAAAATATTAATTCTAATGGATACGTTGTTGTTAGAGGTTTATTTGATGTGAAAGAAACAAAAATTGCACTAAAAAACCTTAAAAAAAATTTTAGACAATCTCTTGACAATCCATCATCAAGTGGAAAACCAAAAGATGTTAAAAAAAATTTTCAAAAACTTTGTATAGGTTCAGCATCCATTAATGGTGAAAAAATTTATAGATTGCATAGAGTTATTTACAATCCATTTTCATCAAGAGATATATATAATTTAAAAAAAATATTTATTAAATTTGCTAATGTTAGAAATATTTTATTAGGGTTTAAAAAAAATTTTTGTGTTGAAAAAAATGAAAATAATCTTTGGTCAGCAAATAGAATTTTACAATATCCAATTGGTGGTGGCCATATGTCATGTCATTCAGATTATATTTTGAAAAATATTAGTAAAAAAAATAATATAAATAATTTTTATCAATTAATTCTTTTATTGACTAAAAAAAAAATAGATTACAAATATGGAGGTGCATATATCATAAATAAAAATAAAAAGATTTTTATTGAGGATAATACCCAACAAGGTGATTTGTTGATTTATAAATCAACAATAAAACATGGTGTTGATGAAATTGATCCTAACAAGAAACTAAATTTAAAAAATGTAAATGGACGAATAGTTTTAATGAATTCTCTATATCAAGATTTTACAAAAAAAAAATCTAGATCAAAATTTTTTAAAGACTTATAATGAAATTAATAAGTAGTAGTCTTGATGATCTCGAACTAATAAATAATTATGAAAAATATTATGCAAATAAAAAAATTTCAAAATTATACCCCAATGAATTTGTTATAAGAATATTCAAAGGTAATTATCCAAATTTTAAAATATTAAAAAAAGAAAAATATAAAAAAAAAAAAATACTCGATTTATCTTTTGGGGATGGAAGAAATCTTTTTTTTTTAAAAGACTTGGGTTTTAATGTGTATGGTACAGAAATATCTCAAAAAATAGTAGATAATCTTAAAAAAAAAAATCTTACAGAAGATATTAAATTAGAAGTTGGTAATAATTCATCTCTACCATTTAAGAATAATTATTTTAATTATATCTTGGCATGGAACTCGTTTTATTATCTTCAAAAAAAAACATCTATATTTGATAATTTAAAAGAGATCTCAAGGATTTTAAAAAAAGATAGTTTTTTTATTGGATCAATTCCAATTTTAAATACTTATTATTT